>MDTC01073751.1_pt1 | contig 44058 bp, 38 predicted proteins | sample 811181 | NCBI WGS metagenome assembly MDTC01 (sample SAMN05326644, study PRJNA326480) | marine metagenome | isolation source: seawater | place: Pacific Ocean: North | collected 2011 | reverse complement strand
CTGACGATACCGGGATGTGTCAGGCGCTCGTTCGCTCGTAATTCTTGAAGAAACCGCGTGCGGATTTCGTCGAACTGTGCGAGGTGTGGGTGGATCAACTTGAGGGCATAGCGGCTCTCGCGTACGGTGTCGTAACACAAGAACACCTGCCCCATCCCTCCTTGGCCCAGTTGTCTTTCCAGGTAATATCGCCCCAACAGGTACTGACCAGCGGTGATAGATTGTGGTCCAGGGTGATGGAATTGTGCATCGAGAGGAGTCAGTGAACGCCTCATATGGGGGGCGGGGTGTTGGCCCACAGCAGGTTGAGATTGCGAAACCGGCACAGGAGAAGGAGCGGGATTGAGTTGCGCAAGCAACACTCGCTTTGTCTCCTGAAATTCTTCCTTGGTCAAGCCACCAATCTTGTGCAGCTCAACTAGGTCTCTAAGAACGTTGAATAGATCTTCTCGGCTCATCCCCGAAACTACCTCATGGGTTTCAATCGAAAATTCACACCTGTCGACTTGTTGGAAGGCATTTTTACAAACGCCATGGATTACTTGCTGGATGAAGGATGCGTTCCGACCGGCATTTCAAAAAAGAAGGTGTTGCCCCCTTCTTCACCTGGAAAAAATCCAATTTGTCCACCGAGCTGCTCGATGATCGCTTTGCTGATACTAAGTCCAAGTCCAGTATCCCCTTGTTGTCGGGTATTTGATGTATCAGCCTGGGCAAATTTTTGAAAGATACGACTACGGAATGCTTCGGGGATACTAGGTCCGTGGTCGGTGATCGCGACGCGAACACGTTCTGCATCAAGGGATGCGACGATATCGACAGTTTCGTCTGACGGGGAAAATTTTGCAGCGTTAAAGAGGAGCTTTGTCACGACTTGGAAGAGTCGATCTTCATCGGCGAGGACGTTTACATCGTCCATTCCCTCTTGCATATGCAGGGCAAACTGTACTTTGTATTGGATACCATAGGTGGCCTGACAGGCTTCGACGGCCTGCTTGAGCAGTTGGAGGATCGGAAGCTGACGGCGCTGCAGGCTCATCTTTCCGGACTCCATGCGATCGATGTCGAGGATATCGTTGATCAGACGTACGAGCCGCTCGCTGTTTTTGTGTGCGATATCGACGAGGGTTTTCACGTGCAGCGGGATATCGCCGGCGGTTCCCTTGGAGATCAGACCGAGTGAGCCTCGGATAGAGGTGAGAGAGGTGCGCATATCGTGTGTGAGGATGGAGATGAACTCGTTGCGCATCTGCTCCATATGTTTGCGCTCGGTGATGTCACGCATCAAGATCAAGAAATCATTTTCGCCACCAGGGACGACCCGCGCTTCGTAGTCCATGAAGTTCCCATTGCGGGCGAGCTCAAACTCAACTTGCTCACTACTTTCGGTCGCGGAGACTTGTTGAATGGTATGTGTCAGAAGAGTCTCAATGGAAGGTGGTAAGGCAGCAGAGAGGGGCTGCCCAACAAGCTCCGAAGGCTTCTCTGTCAGACCAATCTTTTCGGCACCTTTCAGATCGAGGAAGTGACAGTCTGCGCCGACACGGAAGAGCACGTCGGGGACTGCGTTAAGGATCGCGCGGTTTTTGGCTTCGCTCAACAGCAGCGCTTCTTCGGCACGTTTTCGATGGAGCTGTGTGTGGATACGTGCGAGCGCGACAGGAAAATCGATAGGCTTTGTGACATAATCATTGGCCCCAAGGTTGAGGGCTTCGACGATATCCTTGCTCTGATCTTTCGCGCTCACCATGATGACTGGTAATTCTGCCATCGTGTAATCTTTGCGCAAGATCTTGAGGATCTCGATCCCGTTGATCTCGGGCATCATGATATCGAGAAGGATCACGTCGAAGGATTCAACGGCGATCATCTCGAGCGCTTGCCGACCATGCTCAGCGACTTTTGTGAAAAATCCCTTGCGCTGTAATCGGCGAGAGAGCATATCCCGGTTCATCTCGTTATCATCAACGATAAGCAGGGAGCCTTTTGAAACAGTCATACGAAACAAGCCTCCAGATCAAGAACGTATCGCTCTTTTCGGCAAGGATGTTGTAAGAAAGGTATATTACTCACCAAGGAGTGTGTTGATCTTACCAAGCAAGCGCTTAAATTCGACAGGTTTGGTGTCGTAATCATCACAACCTGCTTCGAGGGCTCGCTCTCGGTCGCCAGCCATCGCGTGCGCAGTCAGCGCAATCACGGGAATGTCTTTAGTATCGTTGTCACCTTTGATTCGACGTGTGGCTTCCCAACCGTCAAGCTCAGGCAGGCTCATATCCATCAAAATCAACGATGGTTTTTCTGCGGATGCCATCCGGACCCCTTCGAGGCCATCACTTGCAATCACAACAGTGTAGCCCTTCCTCTTCAGTCGCCGCGACAACATATCCCGATTCATCTCGTTATCTTCGACCAAGAGTATCTTCATCGACTTATCTCTCCGATATGTAGGCATGGGAGGCTTTTCTACTATATGAGTAAACGGCCCAACGCCCTTCCCAAGTGCTCTATGTGATGTAACGACAAGCACAACAAATCACCGCCAAATCAAACGAAATGAACATTCCACCTGGTGTGTGGGTCGGTGATGTTTAGCTCTTCTCCTAAAAAATGGTCTCGCCATTGTACACGGTTCTCCCCAAAGACACCAGACCATTTCGCAGATTCCTTCCCCAGATGTCTCTCAAGACAAACAACTCGTCTATCTTTTCAACAGCTTACACATATCATTTTTTCCCATCTCTGCGCCACACCCCTTGCGAACGTAACCTTCTTCCCAAACATAACCACCTCTTCCCGCCCTCTCTACCAACACTCCCAACTGCAAGAAAAAGCTTGACATTCATCAAGTCATGGTGTAATGTCAACGCCTGTCCAACTTCATGCAATTTTTTCCTTGCGATACTCTATTTGTTTATGCTCGAAATATGATTATGCGTACCCTCTGTCCATCCTGACAACAGGGTTTCGATAGATAGATTTTTATGCTTTCACCCCACAACTTGCCGTAAGGCCCAAACCAGGTGAGCCGCGACAAACACCTGGAAGAGAGAAAAGAGACATGCAACTCCGCAACCTCGAATCAACATCCAATGAAAAGCATGACGATGCTTTAGCATTTTCCTCATCCTTTCGCTTTCGCTTCGAAAAAAGCGTAGAGGTCTACGTCCAATCCTTTCGTGGCCTCCCCCTTCGTATCCGCACACAAAACGAATGGGGACAATTTGATTGCATGCTCCCAGAACACTTCCAAGAAGCCGCTGAAGACGTCATGAGAGAGACCCAAGAGAGCGATCAAGACATGTGCTGGTTCTTGTATGGTTACCGCCACGGCCTCCTCGAAGAAGTCGCACAACTCGTAACAAGAGAAATTGCCGCGACCATCGATGAATCCCAACTCGAATCCTGGAAGCACAAAGCGCTCAACTACCAACACTCCACCTCCTCCGTCTCTCTCCTCCGACACTACCTGCGAAATCATCCCACCTCCTTTCAGCACGTCCGCCCCAAAGAAGCACTCTTCCAAACAGGCAGCTTCAACGCACTTCACGAACAATCCCAAGAGCTAGACGCGGTGCCACACCAAACAGGCGCCCACACGGCTTTCAAAGTCGCCGCCGGACACGCCAACCGCCTCGATCAAGAACACTTCGACCACATCGAAGATGCCAGCTCATTCGCCTCCATGATCAAAGCGATGAACTCTCCAAGCCAGACCTTGCGCCAAACTGCGTACCAATACTTTCTGACGCAATGTCAAAACAGCTGCGATGTCTACATCCCCCGTCGCGCAAGAAAAAAATAGACATTCCTCCCCTCCACTCTTCACCTCCCCCGATAAAAATACATCTTCCAACACACATACCTATATGCAACGACAAAACGAAGACAGCGTCGCACCCTGTTGCCGATCTTCACCTGTTGCGATAAACATGTCCGCTCAACTCCCTGCACCCACTCCCAGGCGCAGGTTTATTTTTGACTGTAGCTCCGCGTTGTCCTGCGGATTTTCTTTGCGAGGTATCTGTACCCATGACACATAAGCCTACCGCTCCACGTCTTCCCTTTCGTTATCTCTTGCCACTCTTCATCTTGTGTCAATGTGCGCTGTTTGGCCTCGGAGGATGCAAACTCCCAGATGAAGGTGCCGGAAAAATCGGCGCCATCAAAAAATGGGGACTCTCCCTCGACGAACGCATCCAGTCGACGCCCACCGTCGATCAACAGGGGAATATTTACGTAGGCTCCTCCGATCAGCACATGTACGCGATCTCCCCAAGCGGACAAATCAAATGGAAACACAAAGAAAAGGGTATCACACTGAGCCCTTCGATCGCGCCAAATGGTGACATCGTCTATACAACAGGCGAAGGCCATCTCATCGTACTCTCCTCCAAGGGCGATCTACGCTGGAAACGCCAACCCCGCCAAAAACTCGCGGGCTGTGCTCCTGTCATCACAAAAAGCGGCGTCGTCCTTACCAGCGGCGATCTCGTCCTCGTCTCGTACAACCTGAAAGATGGAAAACCACACATCGTCGGCAAAAAACTCCCCCTCATCCAAACCTGTATCTACCCAGGCGAAGGCGACAACTTCTACTTTGGTGACAACAAAAAGCTCTACGCATGGCACATCTCCAAAGGCAAGCAGTGGGAGTACCCCATCAATACATCCTTCAGCGGACCCACACGTGACAAACAAGGAAATCTATACCTCGGAACATTTGACGCTCGCCTCGTCGCTATCAGCGCCAAAGGAAAGCTGCTCTGGCAAACACAACTCGCACCTATCCCTACAGAGAACCCAAAAGATCCCTCCGCGCTATTTCAACCCTACGTCGGTCCCAAAGGAAATATCTACGCAGTTCGTTACAACGAAGGACTTTACAGCTTTACCCCAAAAGGCAAAAAACGTTGGCTGCTCAAACAGGATCTCAAACCCTTTGCGAGCAAACTCGCGATCGCCAACGACGGCATGATCTACTTTGGTACCAATGATCACTATGTGTACGCTGTCACAAGCGAAGGAAAACTGCACTATCGCTTCTTGACCAAACGCCGTGTGCTGTTTGGTGGCGCCCTCTCCCCAGACCAAAAGACTCTCTATATCGGTTCATTCGACCACCATCTCTACGCTCTTCATGCGCACAAAAAGAGCAAGTAAAGAAAACATAGAAAGTCAAAAGACCCACGAAAGTTGGATATTTGGAAGCCAATGAAACCCCTTCTTGTCCCCTGTCATGTAGACAATGTCTAACCCCGTTAAAAAGGAAAACCCCCAACTCGACAGGTAGTGAATCCCTCCCCCAACATGGTAAGAAGGTCCAGAGAGCTTGATCCCCTGCTCCGAACGATCCAGTGGCGTCTGCACCACAACCCCTGCGGACACGTAGGGAGACCAATGAAACATACGCAGCAAGATCACCTGCAAAGACAGATCGAACGTTTGCAACACAGGTGAAAATGTCAACGTGGGCTGAAACATCCCCGCGAACAACATACCAAACTGCACCCCTAGCAACCCATTGATCCCCAGCGTCAACCCTAACGAAAGAGCCATATCTCTAGACTTTGTGTAAGGAATGGTCTGTTTGCGTGCTGCCTTGTCGGCCTGGAGCTGTTGGTAACGGGCAAAGAACTTTTTGTCATCTACCAAGTGGGGATTGATCGATAAAGCCCGCGCGTAACACCAACGAGAACGGCGACGCAAACGACTGCGCTCGTACAGCTCACCAAGTGAGATGTAGACCTCCGACAAGACGCGCCGGATTTTGAGCTGCTCAGGCGCCAAACGCCTCGCCTCTTCGAGTACACGAATGGCCTTTTGGATATGACCTTTGTGGTGAAAATCGATCCCACGTTGCATCAACATCAACGCATGCTCGATACGATGCGAGGAGTGAGCAGATTCTCGCGCCTTCGGCATGGCCTCATCGCTGCTCGTTGCCGACGCAAAGGCCTGCGCACTTCCAGCACACACCCAACACACCAAAATGAAATGACTCAGATATCGCATCAAGTTCTTCCGTGTTCTCCGAACAAAAAGTGAAATGACAGAGACAACCCTCCTTGGCAGATTGTCCACAGCACCTGCTTTGGGTTGCTCGCCTTCCAACGAGTGTCAAACTTCCCTTTGCATAAATGAGGCCACAACACAAAAACCACAAGACCTCACACAATCGCCCCTCCAATCTGCGTGTATCACAACACAAAAGTCAAATCTCACGCTCCGCGAAGAGTGTGTCTTTTTTTCACATGTGCAAAAAGCTCACACCACCACAGGAAACTCAACCCACTCTGGAGGCAACTCCTTGACCAAGAAATGCTCGGCTTCGGGGTGAAAGAAGACAACCCCTGCGTTGTGCGCATCGAGCGCTCGAATCGCGAGAATACAAGGTGAAGAAGTCCTGCGCAGCGCAACGATCCGCGCACGCTCTTCGGAGACAGAGAGATGGACAAACTGCCTCCCCATAGGCAACAAACCATCACGACGAATCGCTGGCAGGATATCCTCAACGGTCCCATGAAATAACGTTTCCGGTGGAATCTTCGGTGTGTAGTGGATGGCTCTGACATCTCGACTGTGACCATACCGGGCGCGTACAAACGCGCCGAGACGCTCAAAACGCCGATGTTCAGGAGGCTCACTTTCGATCAGCTGCTCGACTTCATGTCGGGTGTATTGTTTTGTTGGGGCATAGGTCGCAAGCGCGTGACAAAGAGCATCAAGCCGCACAAAGCCTTGCGTATCCAAAGACAGCCCCGCCTCTGCGCCAGCGTGCCTCAAGAGATAAGACATTGTTCGTGAAAGAGATCTCTGTCGAGCTGAATGCACTTATACAACCACCTTCCCAGGACAGGCATACGATCAAAAAGAAAAGTAGAACGTTAGTTTTAACTAAATCCAGAAAGATAAACCATTGTCAAGACCTCTCTGGTTTTTTGTGTGGAACCTTTGACTCCTTACATCAAGATTGATACATGGGCTGCGAAAGAACGGAGGAGCGATCCTCAAGGATAATATTTCCAGACGCCAAAATCAGGAGTCACCAATGCGGTATGGCAATTTACAAATCTTCTCTGGAAGCGCACACCCAGAGCTCGCTGAAAATATCTGTCGTTACCTCGGAACGAAACCAAGCAGTCGAGACATCATCCGCTTTGCCAACGAAAACCTCATGATCCAAATCAAAGAAAACGTACGTGGCAACGACGTTTTCGTCATCCAACCTTCTTGTGGTGCCGTCAGTGACGGCATCATCGAGTTGTTGATCATGCTCGACGCATTGCGCTCAGCATCGGCAGGACGTATCACAGCAGTCATCCCGTACTTTCCTTATGTCAGATCGGATAAAAAAGATCGCCCTCGTATCTCCATCGCGGCCAGATTGATGGCTGACCTGATCCAAACAGCAGGCGCTGACCGCGTCCTCACAATGGATCTTCACGCTCCTCAAATTCAAGGCTTCTTTCACATCCCGATGGATCAAATCAGCGCACGCCCCATCCTCTGTCAGGAGCTCGAACGACGAAACATGGACAACACAGTGCTCGTCGCAAGTGATGTTGGAGAGGCCAAAGACGTCGGCGCATTTGCCCGTATCCTTGGGCGTCCTGTCGCGATTATCGACAAGCGCCGCTTCGCAGATGACGACAAAGCCGTTCCCACACACCTCGTTGGTGATGTCGCAGGTATGGACGCGATCCTCGTTGACGATGAGATCGCAACCGGAGGCACCCTGGTCGAAGCCTGTAACTTCCTGCTCGAACACGGCGCCAACTCCGTTCGCGCAGCAGCCACACACCCGATCTTCTGTGGTCCAGCGATTGAGCGCTTCAAGAACTCCCAAATCGAAGAAGTCATCGTCACCAACACTGTCCCCGTCCCACCCGAAAAGCAGCTCGACAAAATCACTGTCTTGTCTGTCGCTGAGTTGTTTGCTGAGGCCATCAGACGCATTCATCACAGCGAGTCCGTAGGCGCGATGCTCAACTAACATCACCAAAACAACAAGCGCTCCCACCACACAAGGCATCATCTCCCCCCTTCCTCCGCACACTCACGAAAACCCTCTCTATTTTCCACTGGTTGAATCTGCTCTTTCGCGATACAATCCCGCCACGTACGAAACACACCAACAAGGCGGAGTTTAGCAAGATGCACCTCACCACCTCATCCATCGGCCCATCCAACCAACACATCCATTGGGTTCGACTTCTCTTGTGCCTCTTTGTCTTCGGCTCTCTACACGCCTGCACTCCCCCTCCTGTCAAAACGCAACCCATTCAACCCCACGAACGCCCCACTGGATGCCACCCATTTTCGAAAGGGACAGAGGATTGCCTGCTGCCTTTTCCCTCCTCCTATTATCAGATCAAATCGACGGACAGTCCGACAGGTTATAGACTGGCTTTTCCGAGCGTCTTCCCACGCGCAGAGAAGAACGACGCGCAGGCCGACCCAGCGTTGTTCAACAACCGCTCAGGGTTTAGCCCGATCGCACCGATCCTCGCGCTCTTCACCAAGCGAATCGATCCGACAACCCTCCCTGGAATCCACAGCATCGCGTCCTCAATACAACAAGACAGTGGCGTACAGCTGATCGAGTTCGACACACACAAACGCATCCCTCTCCTCGCAGAGCTCGACCAACACGCCAAGGACGAAGAGGCACAGACCTTGATCATTCGCCCAATGGTCAGGCTCCAGCCAGAGACTCGTTACGTCGTCGTGATCCTCAAAAGCGTCAAAGCACTCGACGGCTCTGCACTCCAGTCACCACAAGCCTTTGTCGACATGGTCGCAGGAAAAGAACCGACCACATCCGCGCTCGCAGCGCTGACACAGCAATACAAAGAGGCGGCAGCTCAATGGAAAGCCGCAGGCATCAACACGCAGGACGTCCTTCTCGGATGGGATTTTGTCACAGGTAGTGATCATGAGCTTCATGATCGCATGGTCGGGATGAGAAAGATCGTCTTCGACAAAATAGGAACAGAAGGTCCGACCTACACGATCAAAACCTTCGAGGAATACACAGAGGCGCAACACGCTTCCTTGTGGCGCAGTGTGGTTGGTGAGATGAAGGTGCCCTCGTTTTTAAAGAAAGAGGGAGGGTACATTCAGAATGACGAAAAAGGCGCGCCGATCTATCAACAAGATGAGAGCTTTCACTTCCGGCTCCATATCCCTCACTGCGCCAAGACCAGCCAAACACCTCTACCGATCGTCATCTTTGGGCACGGCCTTTTTGGCTCCTCCGAAGAGATGGTACGCTCTGAGCAACCAAAGATGATCCAACGTATGTGCATGGTACAAATTGCACACAATTGGCTCGGCTTTTCCCGAGAAGATCTGGGGCCATTTGGACAGAGCCTCGCCGATATCAACGAGCTGGCCAAATACCTGACGAGAGGTCAGCAAGCCCACATGAACGCGCTGGCCATGATCAAAATGATGAAAGGCCGTATGCGCCAAGAGCCAAAGCTCCAACACAACGGAAAGGCTCTAATCGATGGCAAACAGATCTTCTACTTGGGGATCTCCAACGGCGCGATACAAGGAGGGACGCTCATGGCGCTCACCCCCGACATCAAGCGTGCTGTGTTGAATGTAGGAGGCTCCGTTTGGTCCTTGATGATGTCGAGAAGCTCAAATGTCGCGCTCATCAACACCATTCTCACGTCCTTCTATCCATCCCCCGTCGAACGACAGCTCATCTTTTCACTCGTACAGATGTTTTTTGACCCGATCGACCCGATCACCTACGCCCCTTACCTGCTCAAGAAAGCAGAACAGTTCGGCGTTCCCAACAAACACATCCTCTTACAAGAAGGTCTCGGCGACGCACAGGTCCCAAACATATCGACGAGAACACTCGCAAGAACAATGGGGCTGCCAGGGCTTACACCGCTGGTCGAGCCAGTGTACGGGATCACGACGGCACCTGCGCCACTTGCATCAGCATACGTTCAATACGGCCCCTACTATCCTCCTAAGCCCACAGACGCCAATATCCCTGCGCAAGGCAACAAAACACACGGTTCCGTAAGAAAGTATCCAACAGCGCAGGACCAAATCATACATTTTCTGCGTTCTGATGGTGAGATCAAACAATTCTGTCAGGGTCCCTGTGATCCAGACTGAAAGCAGCATTGACACCCCCAATACAAACCACTCCCCACAGCGCACGAGGTCGGGTTGTCGCTTGCCCGACAATGGGGTTCATGGTATGAAAGATGCCGCACGTCCTTGTCATCCTGGAGACCACATACCTTTATCATCACGGCAACACGGAACGTATGTGTCACCCTTATCCACGATGCCTTCGTAATCACCGAGAGCACACGCTCAAACGAGACGGAGACCACAATGGAGATTCTCGAATCGCGCCTGAATGTCCAGAGCGCCACCTTCAAAGAAAACGCAAAGGCGATGGAAGAAAAGCTCGCCCTTTTGCGAGAGCGGTTGAAAGCCGCACGTGACGACCGTTCAGAGAAGGCCTATGCACGCCATACTGAGCAAGGGAAGTTACCAGTCCGCAAGCGACTTGAGCTGCTCTTGGATCCCAACACCCCCTTCTTGGAGATCGCACCTCTGGCAGCTTGGGAGATGTACGACAAACGCGTCCACGGAGCTGGTATCGTAGGCGGGATTGGCATTGTCGAAGGCAGAGAGGTGATGATCAACGCCAACGACGCGATGATCAAAGGCGGGACCATCTACCCGATGGGCGTCAAAAAGAGTTTGCGTTTGCAGCAGATCGCGATGGAGAACCGCCTCCCATGTATCAACTTGATCGACTCAGGTGGTGCGTTTTTGCCGCTTCAATCTGAGATCTTTCCAGATGTGGATAACGGTGGTCGTGTCTTTTACAACCAAGCCTGGATGTCGAAGATGGGTATCCCCCAAATATCTCTCGTGATGGGGCTATGCACCGCAGGAGGTGCGTATATACCAGCGATGTCGGACTATGTTGTCCACGTCAAAAAGACCGGCGCAGTCTTCCTCGGTGGTCCCCCGCTCGTGAAAGCCGCGACAGGCGAAGAGGTCACCGCTGAAGAGCTCGGTGGTGCACAGGTTCATTGCCAACAATCAGGGGTCTCGGACTTTATGGCAGAAGACGACGCTGACGCGATCCGCATCGCACGTCAACTCGTCAAAAGACTCCCCAAATTCCCTAAAGCTGACGTGACACGTGTCGACAGCCAGCCTCCTCTCTACGATCCAAAAGAACTCTACGGCTTGCTCCCACAGCGTCTGAGTGTTCCGTTTGACGTTCGCGAAATCATCGCACGTATTACGGACGGAAGCGAGTTTCTGGAGTTTAAAGAGCAGTACGGCCCAACGCTGGTCTGTGGATGGGCGTATATCCACGGCTACCCCGTCGGAATCCTTGGAAACAACGGGATCTTATTCCCCGACAGCGCGCGCAAGGCGACACAATTTATCCAGCTCTGTGATCGAGATGGTATCCCCCTGCTCTTTTTGCAGAACATCAATGGCTTCATCATCGGCAAAGAGTACGAAGCCTCTGGTATCACCAAAGAAGGACACAAGATGGTCGCGGCGGTCTCAACAGCGCGCGTCCCTAAATTGACTGTCGTTGTCGGCGGTTCCTTTGGTGCAGGCAACTACGCGATGTGTGGTCGCGCCTACAGCCCACGCTTTTTATGGATGTGGCCTAACGCCCAGATTGGCGTCATGGGTGGCGAGCAAGCCGCAGATGTCATGATCACGGTGAAAAATGACCAAATGAAGAGGATGGGCGGTGAAGGTCTTCCAGAGGATCAGATCGACGCGATCCGTCAGGCGATCATCGAAAACGCCGAAGAAGAAGGACACGCTTACTACAGCACCTCGCGTCTTTGGGATGACGGGATCCTCGATCCAGCGCAGACCCGCGAAGTGATCGCGCTTGGCCTCGCCGCTGCGCTCAACACCCCCTTCGAGGAGCGCACAGGCTCAACCGTGTACCGCATGTAAAGCCTTATACAAAGCATAACCAACGATAATCGTTGATGGAGGATCATATATGTTCCGTAAGATCTTGATCGCCAACCGCGGAGAGATCGCAGTGCGTGTCATTCGAACCTGTCGCGCACTCGGTATCCCAACAGTTGCAGTTTACTCCGAAGTCGATCGACACGCATTGCACGTATTGCAAGCAGATGAAGCGATCTGCATCGGCGCCCCAGAGCCCAACGAGAGCTACCTCAACATCCCCCGCATCATCGAAGCAGCCCAACAGGCTGGCGCCGATGCCATTCACCCGGGGTACGGCTTCCTCTCTGAAAACGCGACGTTTTCACAAGCATGCCAGGACGCCAATATCACCTTCATTGGACCACCTCCAGAGGTCATCTCATCACTTGGAGACAAGCTCACCGCGCGCAAGTTGATGCTCGAAAACAATATCCCCGTCACCCCCGGCGCGCTCCTCGAAGGTGATGACCTCAATGCCTGGAAACAACAAGCCGAAACGCTCGGCTACCCCATCATGATCAAAGCCTCTGCCGGCGGAGGCGGGAAAGGGATGCGCGTCGTCCATCACCCAGATGAGTTCGAAGCCGCCTGCAAAAACGCCGCGAGTGAAGCTCGCTCCGCGTTTGGCGACGATCGAGTCTATATGGAAAAATACATCGCCAACCCACGTCACATCGAGGTCCAGATCTTCGCAGACACACATGGACACGCGATCCACCTCTTTGAACGTGAGTGTTCCATTCAACGACGTCACCAAAAGATCATCGAAGAGTGTCCCTCTCCTGTCATCGATGAAGCGCTGCGCACCAAGATGGGCGAAACAGCGGTACAAGCCGCGCTCGCTGCCAACTACGTCAACGCGGGAACTGTTGAGTTCTTGTTTGATCCATCAGATCGCTCGTTTTACTTCCTCGAAGTCAACACACGTCTGCAAGTGGAGCATCCCATCACAGAGTGCATCACAGGGCTCGATCTCGTGCAGTGGCAGATCATGATCGCGTCGGGACAACCACTGCCTCTCAGCCAAGAACAGATCCAGCGAGATGGCCACGCCATTGAATGTCGTCTCTACGCAGAGGACGCAGAGAGACAATTCGCTCCTTCTCCAGGGACGATCACAGGACTTCATATGCCGACAGGTCCAGGCATACGGGTCGACGAAGGTGTCTACGAAGGCGCGGAGGTTCCCGTTTACTACGACCCGATCCTCTCCAAACTCGTGTGCTACGGACCCGATCGAGAGACCACCCGACAACGTATGGTTGACGCCTTACGACACACCGCGATCCTCGGACTCAACACCTCCATCTCATTTCTGATCGACGCGCTCGAACACGAAGCCTTCCGAAGTGGAGACCTGAGCACACACTTCATCCAACAACACATGGCAGATTGGCGTCCCAAACGAGACGACAAAGATCTCGCCGCGATCGCGTTCCTGCTAAATGAGTATTTGATGCCCGCACAAAAGAGCCACACCTCTTCATCAGGTGATCACGAAGAACTTCCAACGCCATGGCAAACGATCGGTACATGGCGCATTGGCCAATCTTGACGCGTTTGTAGAGGAGCCCACATGCCATACCAAATCAAAGTAGCAGACACAGACCTCCCCGTAGACGTCGAACGTAACGATGATGGAACGTTTACCTTCACGATCGAAGATCGTACATACCACGTCGACGCCTTTCGAATGTCCTCCAATCACCTGACAGCCTCAATCAATGGATCGAGACACCACTTTCACACACACAGCAGCGCAGGTGATGCACAGATCATCCACAAAGGCACGAGTTACCAAGCCGAAGATGCAGGAAAAAACAAACGCAAACGCTCATCATCAGGCCCAGAAGCTGGCGACATCACGCCTCCAATGCCCGGCAGTATCATCCGCGTTCTCGTAGCAGCAGGTGATGAAGTCAGCAAAGGACAAGAGCTGATCGTAATGAGCGCGATGAAGATGGAGACAACACTGTACGCCCCTGCAGATGGTACGATCAAAGCTGTCCTCATCGAAGAAGGCGAACAGGTCGCAGCAGGCCAACAACTCGTCGAGTTCGAAGCCACTCCACAGGAGGCGTCATGAGCGAAGATGTCCTGCTGATCCACACTGAGGCTCATGTCACGACCCTCACGCTCAACCGACCCGAACGTCGTAATGCCCTCGATCCATCTTTACTTGGGCAACTACGCGAGACCTTGAAACGTCTGAAAGACGACGACACGTGTCGCGTCGTCTGTCTCACAGGCGCAGGAGAGAAGGCTTTCTGTGCAGGAGCCGATCTCCTCGCGAGTATGTCCGCACAAAACACAGATCCAGGGGCGGCGAATCTCAACTTTGCACACCTCTTACAAGATCTGCGAACCTTTCCAAAACCCCTCATCGCACGTGTCAACGGACACGCCCTCGGTGGTGGCTTTGGTATCGCCCTCGCCTGCGACATCATCGTCGCCAAGAAGGGTGCAAAACTCGGCACTCCCGAAGTCAAAGTCGGGCTCTTCCCGATGATGATCGCGCCCCTGATCCTCGAACAACTTCCGAAAAAGCAAGCGTACGAGCTCATGCTCAGTGGAGGAACCTTTCTCACTGAAGAAGCTGAAAAATGGGGACTTTTCCATAAGGTTGTCGACGCAGAAGAGTTGGATGGTGTCGTCGAGGCGCTCAGTCAACAGCTGCTCAAAGGCGCTCCGCTTGCACAACAACGAGGCAAACGCGCGCTCCAAGAGATCGCACAAATGCCCTTTGAGCAGGCAGTGGAGCAGCTCTCTGGACAACTCGTCGCGCTGTTGCAAACAGAGGATGCAGCAGAAGGCATCTCCGCATTTATGGAAAAACGCTCCCCCACTTGGCAAGCCAAATAATCGCTCCTCCTACATGCGCTTTTCTTTCCCACGTTCTTAGAAAATGTCTCGCAAGCACTCTCCCAAAAAAGAACCTTCCAAAGCACTCTTGTAGGAATCGATTTGCGTGTTCATTCATCACAATGAAAAACGAGTGCAACAAGACCGTAGGAATGTTGACCATCTCGACATTTTTCGATATAAATGAAGTGCTAGAGTCTGACAACAGCTTGATGCAAGACGTACTACAAACAGAGGAACGGACGCGGTGACGGCCAAAAAACAAAGCAGCACCATAGACATCATCGAAGGGAAGCAGCTCGCGCGACACATGACCCCACCCTCCCTTCCTGCAGCCTGGCCAAACCAACTCAACGCATACCCCATCGCGATCTGTCAGCTCGACAAAAACGGTAGGTTCGAGCACATCAACGAACACTGTCAGGCACTCCTCGGCTGGGAAGAAGAAGGACTCTTAGGGCAACCCTTATATAAGCACTTGTCCCCAGCCTCCCCAACCCCCAACCAGCAAGATTTTCTCGCACACTCTCAGACAGCATACACGTTCCAACACAAAGACGAACGTCCCGTCACATGCCGACTGACTCTGCTCCCCTACCAGATCAAAGACGCGCTGCACTATCTCGCCTTTTTGCAACCAATCGTCGAGTTCACATCTTCCCCGTATCTTCCAGCGATCCCAGAGACCACAACACACAACCACATCCACAAACAACTCGTCGAGCAAGCTGGCGATGTGATCTTGTTGCACGCGATAGACGGAAATATCCAGTACGCCAACCCCGCGACGACGCTTCTACTCGGCTATCGCGCCGAAGAAGTGCTGCAATTGGCAGACACGCTGGTCCAATTGATCCACCCAGAAGATCGACATATCACACGAAAAGCCCATGCATCCGTCAAGAATGGACAGTCAGGCGTCCACACCTTCCGCTTTAAACACCAGGAAGGCCACTACATCTGGCTCGAATCTCGAGTCTCCCCTCTGACCGACACACATGGCAAGATCTGCGGATTTCACACCTTCTCTCGCGACGTCACGACACGCAAAGAAGCCGAAGAGCAGATGCAGCTCGACCTCGACCGACTCGAATACCTCGCACAACACGACTCACTGACGGGGCTCCCAAACAGGGTCCTCTTTCAGGACCGACTCAAGCAGGCGATTTTGCAAGCACGACGTGAACAAAAAATGGTCGCGATGTTGTGTTTTGATCTCGATCGGTTCCAGCGCATCAATGATACACTCGGACGCGCAAGTGGCGACTCACTCCTTCACGCTGTCGCCAGTCGACTCAAACAATGTATCCGCGAAGGCGACACCCTCACGCGCCCAGGTGGTGATGAGTTTGCCTTTATCCTGCCCGGCCTCAATGACCCCCAAGAAGCCGTACGCATCGCACAAACACTCCTCAACTCGTTGCAAAAACCATTTGTGATCAGTGGACATGAGGTGTTCCTTACAGCGAGCGTCGGGATCAGCATCTTCCCACTCGATGGAGATGATCTTGAAACTCTACTGATCCGCGCCTACAATGCGATGTATCAGGCCAAAGAGCAGGGAAAAAACACCTTCCATCTTTACACCTCGGCGATGAACGTCGTGGCGTTTGAACGTCTCGCCTTTGAAAATAGTCTGCGTCGGGCCATTGAACGAGAACAACTGACCCTCTACTTTCAACCTCAAGTCGAGATCGTCGAGTCCATCTCATTCGATTACTTTTCGGACAAACCCTACCACGCAACGCCCGCCACCACGCAATACAAAGTGGTCGGTGCAGAAGCGCTTTTGCGTTGGCAGCACCCCGACCTTGGGCTCGTCTCCCCAGGTCGCTTTATCCCTATCGCAGAAGCCAGCGGTTTGATCGTCCCCATGGGAGAATGGGTCCTGCGTGAAGCCTGTAAGCAAGCCAAGAAATGGCAAGATCAAGGACTGCGTGACATCCACATCTCGGTCAACCTCTCTCCCTCCCAATTTCAACGCCCCAACCTCATCGAGATCGTCGCCTCAGCACTTGAAGAGAGTCAACTCGACCCCAGATACTTGGAGTTGGAGATCACCGAAAATATCTTCATGCACGATGATGAAGTCACGCGGCAGAAAATGCAGATGCTCTGTGACATGGGGATCTCGATCGCGATCGATGACTTTGGTACAGGATACTCCAGCCTCTTGTATCTCAAACGATTCCCCATCCAGATCCTCAAGATCGACAAGTCCTTCATCATGAACTTGAGCGAAAACCCCAATGACGCCGCCATCACGAAAGGAATCATCGCGATGGCACACAGCCTCGATCTCAACGTCGTCGCAGAAGGTGTCCAAGCCAGAAATCAGCTCAACTACCTGCGCTCTTTGCAGTGTGATCGTATTCAAGGCTACATCTTCAGCCGCCCTATCCCTAACGACGAATTTGTCGAGTTGCTCAAAGAAGAATCACTCACCCCTCACCCTGTCTCAACCCCCTAAACGCCCCTCTCCTCTGTAGCTTCCACATCCCATCTCGAAGAACACAACCTCCTCACCAAGAAAAACTTCCCCTTGCACCCTTGCCGCAGGCCAATGTCTCCCCTATCGTGGGAGGATATTCTCATCCACTCCAAACCCAATGTGCACGGGCTTCACAACAGATGGGTCCGTCCACAATCACCTAAAGAGCATTGATATGAGCAGCGAAAAAGACACCTACTACAAACCAGAACACCTTCCACAATTTGGCGACATCGCAGAAGGCAACAGTGAACTCGCGCAAAAGTTTTTCTCATACTACGGCGCAGTGTTTGAAGAAGGCGCACTGAGTAAGCGCGAAAAGTCCCTCATCGCGTTGGCCGTCGCACACGCCGTCCAATGTCCCTATTGTATTGATGCCTACAGCAAGTCCTCTCTACAGCAAGGCTCCGACCTCGAAGAGATGACCGAAGCGATCCACGTCGCCACAGCGATCCGAGGCGGTGCCTCTCTGATCCACGGTCTGCAAATGATGGAACATGCCAACAAAATGAGTATGTGAGAGACAACACATCACTCATTCAAACACGCTCTCCCACCAGATACAACTTCGCATCGTTGTAACAATAGGGAGACACTCCCGACAGGTATGAGAGAAGACACAGACAGCTCGTCAGTCGCACAAAAGCCACAGGAGAAAGACATGGCAGACATCGGCACCATCTCACAACAACTGATCGAAGAATTGGCGAAACCCTCATCAGGGCCAAAGCCGACCACCTCACTGCATAAACGTCGCTCTCCTCTCGCTTCCACAACGCACCAACTCGACTTACTCGCACAAGTCGACCTCTCGGAGAAACCCCATCAGGGAGACTTTGGGCGCACGTTGCAAGATGCCGGATGGAAGCGCTTTGGCCCTGCGCCCATAGAGATCTTTCAGATCAATATTGGCAAGCTCTGCAATATGACCTGTCGCCACTGTCACGTCGACGCAGGTCCCGACAGGGTTCGCGAGAATATGGACCGCAAGACGATCGACGCATGCCTCGACGCGCTCGACAAAACAAACGCCCACACAGTCGACATCACCGGCGGCGCCCCCGAACTCAACCCCCACTTTCGTTATCTCGTCCAAGAGTGTAAGGCACGCGGAAAACACGTCATCGATCGCTGTAACCTCACCGTTCTCCTGATCAACAAACACGAAGACCTCGCCCAGTTCCTCGCGGACAATGAGGTTGAGGTCGTTTGCTCTTTGCCACACTACAGACGTCGTAACACAGACGCACAGCGTGGTGATGGCACCTATGAAAAATCGATCAAAGCGCTCCGTCTCCTCAACAAAGTCGGATACGGAAAGGGCGATCCAAAGAGACGCCTGACCTTGATGTCCAACCCCGCAGGTGCGTTCCTCTCAGCCAACCAATGCCACATCGAAGCCGAGTGGAAGTCCGCCCTGATCAAACACCACAACGTCACCTTCGACCGTTTGATCGCGCTCAACAACATGCCGATCGCTCGATTTTTGGAGTGGCTCGAACAAACCAACAACCTTCAACGTTATATGGAGGTCCTGGTCAACGCGTTTAACCCGGCGACGGTCCAAGGTGTCATGTGTCGTAACACCCTCTCGATCTCCTGGGATGGGACGATTTACGATTGTGACTTCAACCAAATGCTCGAACTGGAGAGTCGGTACCCGGACCAACGCAAAGTGACCATTTGGGACTTTGACCCTGAACAACTCGCGAAAAGAGAGATCGTCATCGACCGCCATTGCTTCGGCTGCACAGCAGGTGCAGGAAGCTCGTGTGGTGGCGCAATTGACGAGTAAGTGTCTCCCACCAGAGCGCTGAGACATGAGGGGGGACAAATCGAACCGCATTGGACCAGATTGCATCTACAAGATGGTTCCTTTGACATCCACATCTTTCCGCGTATGCTGGACAGACGCAAAACGTGGCAAAAGCCTGATGAGGCCATGTTGGCCCAAGATATCCAAAACGCAACCATTACGGAGTGTCACCCGATGAAAGAGCATCCCTATGCATCCTTTCTCCATCACGTCGAAAAACCCGCCCGCTACATCGGCGGCGAATACAACTCCATCGTCAAACATTGGGACGATGTCGATGTCACAATGGCCTTGTGCTTTCCGGATCTCTACGACATCGGAATGAGCCACCTTGGGACCAAGATCCTTTACTCCATCATCAACAAAAGCGCAGACTTATGTGCAGAGCGCTGTTACTGTCCGTGGCCAGACATGGAAGAAGCCCTGCGCAGTCACGAGCTGCCCCTTCTCAGCCTCGAAACGCACCGCCCACTCAAAGATTTCGACGTCGTTGGATTCTCGCTCCAATACGAGATGACCTTCACCAACGTCTTGACGATGATGGACCTCGGCGGTATCCCACTCCACGCAGACAAACGCACCCTCGACGATCCATTGATCATCGCAGGCGGTCCAGTCGCGACACAGCCCGAGCCAATGTCTCCCTTCATCGACGTCTTCCTCGTAGGTGACGCAGAAGAACGACTCCCACGTCTGTTACGCCATTACAAACAACTGAAACAAGAAGGACAACTCACACGCACAGAGATCCTGATCGAGTTGGCCAAAGAAGGTGGTCTTTACTGCCCCGCGTTGTACGAACGCGAGCTATGTGAACGTTCATCATTGATGTACGTCGCACGTCCCAAATACGACGGTGTCCCCGAGTTTGTAGAACGCGCCTTCCTCGACGACATTGGCCGATACGCGTTCCCAGACGACTCCCCCGTCGCGGTCGCTGAGGCGATCTTCGATCGGATGTCCATCGAGATCTCACGCGGTTGCACAGAAGGTTGTCGCTTTTGTCAGGCCGGAATGATCTACCGCCCGGTCCGAGAGCGAGGGCCAGACGAGATTGTCGATACGCTCCTCTCCGCGCTTGAAAAAGGTGGATACGACGAAGCCGCGATCACGTCCTTGTCGACCGCTGACTACTCCTGTATCAATCCGCTGATCTCCAAACTGATGGATAAATTGCGCCGCAAAAAAGTATCCCTTGGGATCTCCAGTCTTCGCGCGTATGGTCTTGACGAAAATATGCTCGATGAGATCGCGAGTGTCAAAGCGACAGGGCTTACATTTGCCCCAGAAGCCGGTAGTCAACGAATGCGTGATGTCATCAACAAAAACATCACGGAAGACGATATCTACACCACCTGTCACCGCGTCTTCTCTCGTGGCTGGAACAAGATGAAGCTGTACTTCATTATTGGATTGCCCACAGAAGAAGAGGACGACATCATGGGCATCGCCAAAATGGGACGGCAGGCTTATGAGATCGGCAAACTCTACCAAAAAAATCGCCTTCAAGTCGTCGTCTCCGTCTCCAGTCACGTGCCCAAACCACACACCCCCTTCCAATGGGCGGCGATGGACACGATGGAGCAGATCGACGCCAAGCAGGACATGTTGCGCTCTCTCTCCAAAAAGTGGAAGTTCAAATTTCGCCACCACGAGAAACGTATCAGCCACCTCGAAGGGATCGTTGCCCGCGGTGATACCCGCACGAGTTGGTTGATCGAAGAAGCTTGGCGCCGTGGCGCACGCTTTGATGGATGGGATGAACATCTCAAGCGCAACTGGGACATCTGGCAAGAGACACTCGAAGCCTGGGAAGCCCACCAGCAAATCGATCGAAGTATCTATCTGCGCACACTCCCTCTCGATGGGCACCTCCCCTGGGAACACATCGATGTCGGTCTCACCGAAGGTTTTCTCGCCAAAGAGTACAAAAAATCACTCGGCAGTAAGCTCAGCCCCCCTTGTGGTAAGCCCAACAAAGCGCAGGTCCACCACACCAACTTGCAAGACGCGTTGGGTGAGACACGCAAACTCGTCTGTTACCACTGCGGTATCGCCTGCGACCTCGATGACATGAAGCAAAAACGCATCGACTACCTCACGGTGATGGGTGCGGAGGAACCTGTCGGCCCCAAAGAAGGCAACAACGCCCGTGAAAATGCACTCGAGCGCATTCAGGCTGGAAAAACTCCTCACGACTTCAAGCAAGGAGAGCGCAAACGTTATCGCCTTCGCTACACAAAACTGAATCCAGTCAGTCTCCAAGGGCACCAAGACCTCTTGCGCATCATCCCAAGGATCATGCACCGTGGTAGCCTCCCGATCTTCTACTCAGAGGGCTTCAGTCCGAAACCTGTGTTGAGCTTCGGCCCCGCCCTCAGCCTTGGTATCCAGGCCCTCAATGAATACGTCGACATCGCGCTCACAGAGCACTACTCCGTCGAAGATTTACTCGCGTTGATGAACCTTCACGCTCCCAACGGATTGCACTTTACAGGTGTCAGACAGATCCGCGAAGGGCAAGATCGTGGCATCTCCAAATGCATCCGCGCCAAAGAATACGGTGTCCTATTCAACGAAGCACACCTCCAACAACTCGAAGACCTCTTCGCAGACGACACCACAGACAGGACACTCTTCGAGAAGCTCACACAACGCTGTGAGGAGATCCAAGCGCTCGAAGAGATCCCCATTACAGTCCACCGCAAAAAGAAGTCTCGCACACTCGATCTCAAAGACACACTCCTCACCTTCTCGCCGATGATGCAGGCTGAGCTGCCAGAAGAACTACAACAAGATCCAGAGCGACTCGCTCTTCGGCTCACAGTCAAAGAACTCAACGGTCCTTCCATCCGACCTGCTGAGATGATTCAGCATCTCTTTGGGGTAAAAGTCGACCTCCACCAAATCGTCCGTGTCGGTTGCTGGAACCTCGATGAAGATGAAAACATCACAGATCCACTGCACGCAGGATTGCTCGAAGAAGAGCGCGATACATACGTCGCGACTTGCACGCTCAGCACTGCACGACTCACACAACAGAGCAAACAGAGCACCCCAACAACGACACTGACCAAACCCCTCACAGGAACCGCTCTACAAGACTTTCTTCAAGATCCCCCCACACAGACGACCTGAGACCACACCCACACGCCAACAAACGGCCTCAAATGTGTTCTAGACTGGTTTTTTTTGGATGGTTGGCTATAATGTCTGCATGGCTTTGATACACGTCACACCCAACGCAACAAACATGTCCCCTCATGTAGACCGACATGCAGGGGAATGCGATCAAAGCCGTTCGACTGGAACATGGATGCTCCTCCCTGTCAAAGGGAACGCCCAACGACGAGAAGACGAGTACAGTCATGGCAAGTGATTCTTTCGGCGAATTTCTGATTCAGGAAGGTTGGATTCGTCGAGAACAATTGAATATGGCGATCGCTCTCCAACAAGAGATTGGTGGAGATATTGGTGAAGTCCTCGTAGCGCTCTCCATCCTGACCAGCCAACAAGTCAGTAACATCCGCAGAAAATGGATGGATGACAACACGATCGCGATCCCACTTGTACCTGCTCCCCAAGAGTTTCTCGCCTCGTTTGGCATTGAGTCCCCACCCGATCTTGTCTCACTCGAAAAACTTTTCGCGTTGGACATCAGCACAACGCTCCTCAGCAGTCTCCCCTACAAAGAGGCGCTCTCACACAAAGTCCTGTTGCGCAAAATCGATCGAAACCACAAGCTGCTTTACATCACCGCCTCCGAAAAACTTCCAGAGGAGATCGCGGAGTGGTTAAAACAAGAGGCCAACGCAGAATTTCTGCACTACGAATTCGCAGCTGAAGAAGACCTCATCACAGCCATCCGGTATCATTACGGTCGGGATCTCCAACCCAAGCTCCCCAAGCCAACTAGCAATGTAGGCTCCCACCTTCCCTCCCTTTCGGACATCGTGTCCCAAAACTTTGACAAAACAGAGGTCATCCCAACCGTCCCACCACCCGACTACCTGCTCGCGATGGCCCCACAACGCGCCCCACGCCCAAACGAGGCCCACAAAAACGAAAGATCCCCCGGACACAATCGCCCCTCCTCTGGCTACACGATGGCCCCCCCACAACAAGGGACCAACTCGTACAAAACCTATCCCCCCCAACAACAGGCTCCAAACAGACGTCCACCCTCTCACGAAGAGATCGCGAGACAAGTTCCAAACCGAAGAAGACAACCCTCTCACGAAGAGATCGCGAGACAAAGAGCGCCACAACAAAGACCCCCCTCTCACGAAGAGATCGCGAGACAAAGAGCACCACAACAAAGACCACCACAGCGCCCTTCTTCAGGCTATGCGACGACACCTCGTCCAGGGCAACGTCCCTCTTCAGGCAACGCGACCATCCCTCGTCCAGAGCAAGGTTCCGGCTCCTTTAGAACATACCCAGAGCAAGGCTCTGGGACGTTCAGAGCCCACCCAGACCACCAGTCAGGTTCACATCGCACATATCCTCCTCGACAACAGACACCTGAGCGGAGACCCCCTTCTCACGAGGAGATACAGAGACAGATACACCGCAGACCTCCTTCTCATGAAGAGATCGCGAGGCAAAGAGCACCCCAACAGAGAGCGCCACAACAGAGACCACCCTCTCATGAAGAGATCGCGAGGCAAAGAGCACCACAGCAGAGGCCACCACAACGTCCTTCCTCCGGTTATGCAACGACGCCTCGTCCAGGACAACGTCCTTCCTCCGGTTATGCGACGACGCCTCGTCCAGAGCAACGGCCCTCTTCAGGCAACGCAACCATCCCTCGTCCAGAGCAAGGTTCCGGCTCCTTCAGAACGTATCCAGAGCAAGGCTCCGGGACGTTTAGAGCCCACCCAGACCACCAGTCAGGTTCATATCGCACATATCCTCCTCAACAACAGGCACCTGAGCGGAGACCCCCTTCTCACGAGGAGATACAGAGACAGGTACACCGCAGACCTCCTTCTCATGAAGAGTTACAACGGCAAGGTCTCGGACCACAAAACACCGCACAAAACCCAGCATCAAGATACACCCCAGCTCGTCCATCGTCTGGATATACCTCCGTCCCGACACCAGCCCCCTCGGCACCAGAGGAAGACGCGAACGCACAGGAAGACTCGCAAGACTTGGGAATGCACTACACGAAGCACCGCATCCCACCAAGGCGACCTGTGACACCAAAGAAAACAGATCTTCCACCGTCCTCAGAGTCAGCGCCTCCAGCGAAGATACCAACCGTCGTGGGGACCCTCTCATCCGACTCACTGCCAGCAGCCAATGTAGAGGAACAAGAGCCCAACCCCAAAGGACAAAAGCGCGCCTCGTTGGATGCTATTCTTTCGCAGTACGAAGCCCCTCATAAGGAGAGCATCTCACAATACTCGCTCAACGCAACGGGGCATAAAGAGCGTGTCCACATCCGCAAACCAAACTCCGCTCCCAAACCGCAGATCATGAGGCGCAAACCTCGCTCAGGACAAGAAGACGATAGCCCCCCAGAAGGTACAGGCGAACGCATCACGCCTAACTTCTCTCGTGCTCGTCGCCCCCGCCTCATCCCCAAAGACGACAAAAAGTAAGCGCTGTGCTCCCTTCATTTTTTCAATGACAATGTTTCGTAGAGGAGCGCGAATGAATCGCCTTGGGGTTGGGGAAAGAGCAGACGACGAAGTGCCTTTTGGAAACAACGATTGGCGCGCGGTACAGACGCAACAGTCGACTCAAGCTCACTACGCCAGACCTTTCCAGTCGGGCCAATCCACAAACGCACCTGCACGGCACGAAGACCGTCCGGAAAAAAATGTCGAACTTTGCGCGCGCATCGAGCAAAAAGAGGACGGGCTTTGCGCAAAATGGCCGCGACAACGTTCTCATCGAGCTGCCCTTGCGGTCGACGACCATAGCGGGCAAAGGCACCTCCACGCATACGCGCTGTAAAGAACATTTTATTGGTCGCTTGGGGGATCTTCTTTGGTTGCTTCTCCGCGATCTTCTTGCGCTTCACTGTTTTCAACGGGGAATGGCTTACTTGATGCGTTGTCGTACAACCCACAAAATGAACCAAGAGCAAACAAACACAGACAACTCGACACATCACTTCACCCAAAAAAGCATGGAATACCCACGAATCACTCCATGAGCAGGACACATACCACGTGAGCGCTTTTTCTCACGGTGGCACAAACGTAGTCTGGGGGTATTTGGCAAAAAACACAAGCCAAACACAACTCAAAACACCTCAGCTATTGACATACAGGTAGAGAAGAAGTTCTTATGAGCGTAAGAAAAATCAAGAGCATTTATCTCCAACACAAGACTGGAGCGGGACGTTGAGTTTGTTTATCGACCCAGAAATCGCCGAACGAATCGAGCATATGGAGTTACCTTTTAACCAGTACGGGTACGATCCGTATGGTATTTCAAAAAAGCACCTGGGCTTTTTTATGACTGTACTGAGTCGCCTGTACAAGCATTACTTTTCGGTGACAGCCTACGGCACAGAACATATCCCCAAGAGGGGTCGTGTGATGTTGGTGGGCAATCATTCGGGAGGTGTCGCAATTGACGGTGCGATGCTGATCACCTCCATGTTTATGGAGCTGGACCCACCTCGTCTAGCCCAAGGGATGGTCGAAAAGTTTATCCCTCAGATGCCTTTTGTGTCCGACTGGGCCTCTCGGATGGGTCAATTTACAGGCTTACCAGAGCATGCGGTCCAACTGCTCGAAGACGATCGTATGTTGATGGTCTTTCCAGAGGGAGCCCGTGGGACGGCAAAGCTATACAAAGAACGCAACAGCCTTGTGCGTTTTGGCACGGGCTTCATGCGCCTCGCGATGCAAACGAAGACCCCTATCGTACCGTTGTCATTTATCGGCGCTGGAGAGATCCTGCCAACCGTCGCCAACCTATACACACTTGGACGCCTTATGGGTGTCCCCTACATCCCTGTGACCAAATATCTGGTCCCCGTCCCGCTGCCCTCTCCATGCCAAATTCACTTTGGTGAGCCGCTCTTCTTCGAAGGTGACGGAACCGAAGTAGACGAACTGATCGAAGAAAATGTCGAGCAAGTGAAGATGCGCATCGCGACACTCTTGCAACGTGGACTGGACCTACGCCAAGAAGACGGACATGGCCCCTCCCCTGAGCAAGTCAAAGCCGCAAACCAAGAACATGCCGCGAAGACAGCAGGAGAGGGAGCATGAAAGTACTGATCACAGGTATATCCGGCAATCTAGGGCGAAGGGTCGCGATGCGTTTGTCTCACAACGGCCACGAAGTCCTCGGGATCGATCGCCGCCCCTGGCCAGATGCCCCCAAGGGGATCGAGGTCTTCGATACAGATATTCGCAAACGTCCTGCAGAAGAGGTCTTTCGCACAACCAAACCTGACGCTGTCATTCACATGGCGACAGTTACATACCTGACAGATAGAGCAGAGGAACGCTATCGCATCAACCTCGGTGGGACACGTGCGATCTTCCGCCACTGTGACAACTACGACGTCAAACACACCGTTTTTGTCGGACGACACACATACTACGGAGCCGCCCCCGACGCGCCGATGTACCACACAGAAGACGATCCACCGATGGCAGTCAGCACCTTCCCAGAGCTCGCCGACCTCGTCGCCGCTGATCTCTTTGCAGGCTCTGCCATGTGGCGCTATCAGGATATGACGACCGCCGTCCTTCGTCTGTGCTACATCCTCGGACCCTCCAAAAAGGGCACGCTCGCCAACTATCTCAAAGGACCACGAGTCCCCACAGCTCTCGGCTTCGACCCTCTCTACCAATTCATCCACGAAGATGACGCCGCCGCTGCGATCTGTGTCGCCCTTGAACACAAAGTACACGGAGTCTACAACATCGCGGGACCACAACCCATCCCATTGTCAGCATTGATCCGCTTTACAGAGCGCACACACGTCCCGATCCCCGAGCGCTGGTTCAACAACTTTCAGGGAAAATTTGGGCTCTCCAGACTCCCCAAAGGCTCCCTCAATCACATCAAATACCCCGTCGTTGTTTCCAGCGAAGCCTTCCGTGAGGCAACAGGCTTTGCACACAGCTTCGACGAAGTACAAACCATGCAATCCTTCCTTTGGTCCTGACACCTCGACACAAGTCCCCCAAAAAACCAACACGAAGAGACCGTCTCGTCCGTTGAAATAGCCCTCTCCTATTGTGCTCCCCCACACAAAAGATTACAATCGCAGAAGTCATTGGTGTGTGATTGAAGGAATGTGAGGTTGTTGTTTTGAAGCTCCGTTGGTGCACATTGTGCCTTGCCTGGCTCGTTTTGCTCATGTATGGAGCAAGCTGCGGACCGGACATCCCATGTGATGCCGAGTGCCAACAACAATTTTTTACTTGCTTCCGCCAACTCCACCGATGTGCCGAAATCTGCGAAGCACAGATCGGCACAAGAGTCGAATGTATCGAACCCTCATCCGATCCAACCACCCCCGATGAAAAAGTTATCCTGACCCCTGCCGATTGTGCACGCTGCAAACAAGCTTACGCACAGTGGATAGCAGGAAAAGACTGTGACCCTGGTATGCGCCGTTGTGCACAGGCCCTGACATCAACAGGTGTTTCTGGACACCTGCTTCAGATTTGTATCCGCGCCAACAATAGACAGATCTGGAGTGAGGGAAAAGAATGCACAACATCTGACACCTTTCCTTGTAAAACACTTGACTCCATCCCTCACTGTGTCGGCTGTCAGTCGGATGACGACTGCCCAGACACCGACTTTTGCGATACCACCCAGAAACATTGTATCCAGTGCGTCGAAGACGCAGACTGCAAAGAAAGTCAACGCCCGATCTGTTCGCAAGATGGTCGCTGCGTCCAGTGCACACAAGCCCAACACTGCAAATCCAATGTCTCAGGTACACAATGTATCAAACAACAGTGTGTCTGTGTCGAAGACAAAGACTGCCCTAGCGCTCTATCCTCCTATTGTCACGACGAAAAAAAGCGCTGTGTACAATGCCTGAGTGATACCCAGTGTGGCCAAAGATGGTGGAGTGGTACCCCGACGTGTGAGAACTCGATCTGCATCTGCCAAACAGACGATGACTGCAAACTCGTTGGGCAGACGACATGCCGCGATGGCCAGTGTCAATCTTGCCAACAGCACGAAGATTGCGCCTCCTACGGAGCAGATACGCTCTGCATCGACAAACAATGCCAGATCACGTGTCAACGAAACGCCGATTGTTCGGATTATCGAGATGGAAGTTGCCTTGGTGGACGCTGCACGACGGGCTGTCTAAGCGACAGCGATTGTGCACGATTTAACCTGCGATATTGTCGAGAAAGACGCTGTTTACAGTGCATTCAAGATGATGACTGCCCCAATGACAAACACTTTTGCCTGCCACCATTGTACGTTTGTGTACAATGCCGCAACCAAGCAGATTGCCGAGCAGGACAACGTTGTATTGCTGGTGTCTGTAGCTGAGGTTGTGAAGAGAATCGAACTGGGGAATGTAGCAGAAAGAGGCGAGGGACGCGCTTAGGAGCGACGGAGGAAGGTTGGGATATCAAACTCGTCCTCGTCACTGGAGAGGTCGAAGATTTCGCGATTTGCGTCCGCAGGAGGCTGTGTACGTGTAGCCGGTCGTGGTTGGGGAGGTGTCTTCAACTCAACAGGCGGTGTGCGGTGTTGCATGCTTTGGGGTGCAGGTGTTGGCGCACGGTGTGCAGTTGGAACGGGCGCTGCAGCAGGGAAAGCTGCGCCACCATTGCGCGCGATCACTGTTCGGACCTGCGCTCCAGAAGGTGTTCTCACTGCAGCAACTTGCTGTGCAGGAACCTGTGTCGCCATCTCTGCGCGATCGACGAAGCCTGTCGCGATGACCGTGATCTGGACTTCGTTTTCCAGCTTGGAGTCAAACACCGCACCAAAGATGATGTTGGCGTCTTCGTCGGCAGCTTCCTGGATCAGGCATGCGGCTGCGTCGACTTCCATCAAGGTCATATCTTCACTACCGGTGACGTTGATCAGGATACCCGTTGCGCCGTTGATGGAGACATCTTCGAGCAATGGTGACTCGATAGCTTGTGTCGCTGCTTCGACAGCACGATTTTCACCTTGTGCGCGACCAGCACCCATCAAGGCCATACCAGTGTTGGACATGATGGATTTGACGTCAGCAAAGTCGACGTTGATGAATCCCTTGATGGTGATCAGGTCAGCGATACCGCGGACAGCGTTAAGGAGGACGCTGTCTGCGACATTGAATGCTTGGTTGAGGGAGCCAGCGTTACCGACGACGGAGAGCAGACGTTGGTTGGGGATCACGATGAGCGTATCGACGACTTCTTTCATCGCCTCGATACCTGCTTCAGCCTGACGGCGACGACGCTTTCCTTCGAAGTTGAAGGGGCGTGTCACAACACCAACAGTCAAGGCGCCTTGGGCTTTTGCGATACGAGCTACTTCAGGAGCAGCCCCAGTTCCTGTACCACCACCCATACCAGCGGTGACAAAAACCATATCCGAGCCAGCGAGAGCTTCGGCAACACGAGCTTCATCTTCGAGCGCGGAGTTACGACCAACCTCGGGATTTCCACCTGCGCCGAGACCTTTGGTCAGGCGTGGTCCGATCTGGATACGCTCGGTCGCTTCGCTGAGGCTAAGCGCCTGAAGATCCGTGTTTGCCGCGATAAACTCGATACCAGTGATGCCACTCTTGATCATTGTATTGATGGCATTTCCACCACCACCACCGACACCGATAACTTTGATGATGGCCTGGCGTGGTTCTTGTTCGTCATAAGGATACATAGGGGATTCTCCTTCTGTGTTGAGCCAAGGTTTGAAAACCTTATTTAAATCAAAAAGTTGGGTTGCAAACATTCATTCCTTTGATGAAATCGAACAGTTTGGATGATTCGTCAACAGACGGCGTCATCCACGCGATGGCAGGCTAGAAGAAGTCCGCCAACCATCCACGTAACCTCCGCCAGCGTCGACCAAAGGACATGGTCGATGGGGAGCGAACGAGGGGGTCATGTTGACGACGCATACCATGGAGCAGGAGTCCAATCCCCGTAGCGTAGGAGGGGCTGCGTACGACATCGACAAGTCCACCGATGCCTTGTGGAAATCCACGTCGGACAGGCAAACCAGTCACTTCTTCTGCAAACTCGCAAATACCATCCAGATTGGTGCATCCACCAGTCAAGACGAGTCCTGATGCCAACAGATCTTCATATCCGGAGCTTCGGATCTCTTGTTGGATCAGTTGAAACAATTCTTCGACGCGGGGTTCGATGATCTCCGCGAGTAATTGGCGGCTGAGCTCTTTGGGGCGTCGTCCACCGACGACAGGCACCTGGATCGTCTCGTCATGCCGGACGAGGCTGGTCTTGGCGCAACCGTATTTGATCTTGAGTCGTTCGGCCTCGGGGATGGGCGTCCTAAATCCCACGGCGATGTCATTGGTGATGTGATCGCCGCCGATCGGAAGGACCGCAGTGTGAACGATGCTCCCTGACTCCAAGATCGCGACATCTGTTGTCCCTGCGCCGATATCGACGAGCACAACGCCGAGTTCTTTTTCGTCTTCGTTGAGGATGGCTTCACAAGAGGCGATCGCGTCAAACACCATGAGTGAAGACTGAAGCCCACTCTGCCGGACACATTTCGTAATATTTTGCACACTGCTCATCGACGCTGTCACGAGGTGGATTTTGGCTTCGAGCCGGACACCTCGCATCCCCAAGGGTTTGGAGATACCATCTTGATCGTCGATCAGGAACTGTTGTGGCAACAAGTGGAGTATCTGACAATCCGATGGGAGCGGGATAGCGCGCGCACCATCGAGTACCTTTTGCACATCCGCTTCGCGGACTTCTCGCTCCTTGAGTGCGACCATTCCGCTGCTGTTGTTGCCTCTGATGTGTCCACCTGAGATATTTGTGTACACTTCGTGAATCGAACAGCCAGCCATCAACTCAGCTTCTTCGACGGCATTTTGAATCGACTCGATCGTCCCATCAATGTCGATCACGACACCTTTGCGTACGCCTTTGCTTGGCGCGGTGCCGACGCCGATAATGTCGATCTCACCTTCGGGAGTGCTCTCACCCACGACCGCGCAGACCTTGGACGTTCCGATGTCGAGACCGACGAGAATTTCTTCTTTTCTGATTTTGCCCATGATCACTCTCTGTGTCTAAAAATCTGAAACGTGCCACTCACATATGAGTGTTGATGACGTCCGATGTTTGCTCACTCTTACAGCTTCTTGCGACCGCTCACTTCGTCTGAGGTCTCGATCACAGGGACTGCATCAACCATACGGATGATCGCGCGCCTGGGGTGTCTCTGATTGTTCAGATACACGTAATGGATCTTGCGGACACCCCGCTGCCAAAGCAGCTGGTACACCTGCTTGAGGCGCTTCATACGTTCGGGAAAACGATCCGTGCCGAGATAAATGCGGCTGTGGTTGGCGTGAAGAATGTAACCAAGGATGGGATCATATTGGATCTCTTTGACATCCTGGTAACGGGTCAATTTGTTGGATTGGTACAATCGAGACAGCGCGAGCGCCTGGCGGAACAACGTCCGCATTTTGTCGGGCTGGCTTTGGTAGTCACTGCGTTGAAATCCAGTCAATTTCAACAGACCTTTTGTCTCTTTCTTGTTGAGAACACGTGCGTAAGGCCGACCTTCGGCGTTCAACAGATAGGGCTTCTCCAACATGACGACAGCGGTGGGCTTGTGCAACTTGAGCGTGAATTGGATGGTGTCAGGAAGTCTACGTTTGAGTGTAAAGTGACGAACACGTGGATAACGATGGAGGCGCTGTGCGACGCGATGGAGATCCATCGTGAAGACATTGTCACCATATTTGATCCCTGCGACTTCCATGATCTGTTTGGTTGGCACAGGGAGATTGGACTGGATGGAGACCTTCTTCAATTGGAAGGTCTCGCTGTTGCTAAAATGAAACCACACGAAGGTCCCAACAGCGAAGAGAAACGAGACGACAAGGATGGGTTTGATCCATCGAAGCAACCGAGAGAACAAGCGGTAAAAAGTACGTACTCGCTGGGCGGTTGGTACACGTCGATGGTTGCGTTTCTTGCGAAACATACCTGTTCGTCGTTTGGTCCGCCTTGAGGACGTCTCTTTGCCTTTCTTGTCCACTGTGGGCTCTCGCTGTTCTCTCATGGGCTCTTCCTAGCGTTGAAGCGATGCGTCGTCGAGGATCATCTCGCACAAGTCAGCAAAGTCGATGTCGAGTTGTTTTGCCATCTTGGGAACGAGGCTCGTAGCGGTCATACCTGGGATAGTGTTGACTTCGAGGACCCAAAGTCCGCCGTCTTGATCGAGCATAAAATCGACTCGCGCGACGCCACGGCAACCCAATGTTCTGTATGCAGCTCTAGCATGTTCGAGCGCTTGTGCGGTGATCTCTTCGGAGACAGGAGCAGGACATAGATACTGTGTCTGATCGCTTTTGTACTTGGCGGTGAAGTCGTAAAACTCCTCTGCCGGGACAATCTCGATCACAGCGAGGGGTTGGTCGTTGAGCACGCCAACTGTAAGCTCCCGCCCTTCGATAAATTGCTCGACGAGGATGGAGGTGTCATACTTCGCAGCGTCTTCGAGCGCGGCCTTGAGCGTTGCGTCCTCTTTACAGACTTGGATGCCGACGGAGGAACCCTCGTTGGAGGGCTTCACAACAACGGCCCCCATTCCGAGTTTTTCGAGGTCCCAGTCCAATTGATCAGATGAGATCTCTTTGGACTGGGGGGTTGGAATGCCTGAGTCGACAAAGACCTTCTTGGCGAGCGCTTTGTGCATCGCCAACGCCGAAGACAACACACCAGAGCCTGTGTAGGGGATCTTCATCCACTCAAGCAGCCCTTGGATGCATCCGTCTTCTCCATACCGACCGTGCAGCGCGATACAGGCGACATCGATCGGATTGGCCTGAAGTGTTTGGGCAATGTCGTGATCAGGATCGATCTCCACCACGTCGTATCCTTTGCCTCGCAAAGCCTTGACGATCGCGTTGCCTGTGTCGAGCGAAACATCTCTCTCAGAAGAGATACCTCCCAAAAACACGCCGACTTTTTTTTCTCGCCAGATACCCTTTTTCATGCCGATATCCCTGTACAAAATGGATGTCTCCTCACCTCTCATCCCTTGATCGAAAGGTGCAGGGTAGAGGCTAAAGATCTGCTCCCTAAAAGGCAAAAAAACGACACAAAAAATTTAAAAACTATTTTTTCGATAAAATTCAGCAGCATACGCAAAAAACATCCATCCCCCACATGGACTTTTCCAGATGGACCTTGCATCTTCTTGAGCAAGGAATCTAGCGACTCGCGTCCGATCTTGCTCCTCTTGTCTCTTTACCCAAACAGGCTCGGATGCTCACCAAGGTGATTTTCCTCCCACTCATCACAAGAAGGGATCCGATAGATGCTCAAAAAAGGTGACAAAATCGATCAGCTGACGTTCAAAACCAGCACAGGCCACACTTACGATCTCGAAACGCTCAAAGAACACAAAGCTGTCGTCTTCTTCTTTTACCCAAAAGATTTCACGTCAGGATGTACAAAGGAGGTCTGTCACTTTCGCGACTTCTATAGTGAAATCAGGGAGGCAGGTGGGGCCATCTTTGGAATCAGCCTCGATGACGACGCATCCCACGAAGCCTTTCGCGACAAACATACCCTCCCCTACGAACTCATTTCAGACAAAGAGAAGACACTCAGCCGACAATTTGGGGTTCTTCGTCTTGGTGGCCTATTGCTTGTCAGACGCGCGACTTTCGTTATCGATCCACAAACAGGTGAGGTCGTCGATGCCTTCAGTAGCGAGCTGAACATGAACGTCCACGCAGACAGAGCCCTCGAAAGTATCAAGGCACTCGCGGACAAATAAACACATTTTGTGTATACTGCTTTTGCTGCGACGACATACGCCGTTGGAGGCCCTACGCCTTTGACATAAACACGTCGATGACACTTGCCAGAAAAAGGTTGGTACAGATGGATCAAACACTTCCCCTCTCAGGTAGACATGCGCTGGTCTGTGGTGCGAGCGCGGGTATTGGACAGGCCTCGGCGTTCGCCCTCGCAAAAATGGGCGCAACGCTCACCATACTCGCGAGGCGACAACAGCGACTCGAAGACCTCGTCGCACCGCTCAAAGAAGCAGGCGCACCAGATGTCTACACGCTCGTCGCAGACTTTGACAAACGGGATGACCTCGTCACAAAAGTCTCCAACCACTTGGAGCAGCATGGCTCGATCCAAATATGGATCAACAACACAGGTGGTCCCCCCGGCGGCCTCCTCCTCGAAGCCGAAGAAGAAGAACTCCTCACCGCCTTTGGACGTCACCTCTTCTCCGCCCAGCGCCTGCTTAAGCTCTTGCTTCCTGGCATGAAAGACGCTGGCTATGGACGCATCATCAGCGTCCTCTCCACCTCAGTCCGCGAGCCCATCCCCCAGCTAGGTGTGAGCAACACAGTCCGTGCGGCGATGGCTTCTTGGAGCAAAACTCTCTCAGGAGAGCTACCCCCTGGCATCACTATCAACAGCATCCTGCCGGGATTTACGGCAACAGAGAGGCTCGCATCTCTCGCCGAAGCGCGCGCAGAGAAAGCCAACACCACCCCCGAAGATATCGAACGAGGTTGGCTCCTGAGTATTCCAGAGGGTCGCCTCGGCTCCGCAGATGAATTGGGGAACGTGATCGCATTTTTGGCTTCCCCGATGGCATCTTACGTCCGTGGCGTCTGCCTGCCCGTCGATGGTGGTCGCCTACGTTCCATCTAATCACCCTCTGCCCCTTGATCGTCATCAGGATATACACACCACACCCTCTCAACAAAAGAAGAAACGTTCCGCCCAATGAGCACCTATCAATTACGACAAGACAAAGACACCATCGCAGCGATCGCAACAGCCTCAGGAGAAGGAGGTGTGGGGATCATTCGGATCAGTGGCGCACAATCGCGCCCAATCATCGAGCAAATGTTCACCCCTCATCACGCCACAAAAGAGTGGCGCTCTCACAAACTCTACTTTGGTGAATGTCATGACCAAACAGGCGATGTCCTCGATGAAGTACTCGTGACCTGGATGGCCAAAGGACACTCTTACACAGGCGAAGATGTCGTCGAGATTCACGCCCACGGCGGCACACTCAACCTCTTGCAACTCCTGCGAGAGAGCTTTCGCCTCGGCGCACGCCCCGCAGAAGCCGGCGAGTTTACAAAGCGCGCCTTTCTCCACGGACGCATCGACCTCACTCGCGCCGAAGCGATCGCGGACATGATCTCCGCCAACAATGAGCAGGCGCTGCGCATCGCACGAAGCCACCTGCGCGGCGATCTAAAAGGTCGGATCGACAAACTCGCCGAACACTCCCTCCTCCTCGCTGCGCAAGTAGAGAGCTGGATCGACTTCCCCGAAGAATTCGACCCAGCACTCGATGACTCAGTCGCCAGACTCCTCGACGACATCAAGGCCTTTACCACACAAGTACACACCTTGCTCAAGAGCTATGAGACCGGACGCAAGATCCAACAAGGCTGGTCTCTCGTCCTCCTCGGAAAACCCAACGCCGGGAAGTCCTCACTCTTCAACTATATCAATGGCGAAGAGCGTGCGATCGTCACATCGCTACCTGGAACGACACGCGATCTACTTGAGACACAAATAGCGCTCGGTGGACTTCACGTATCACTCGCAGACTCCGCAGGATTGCGCACGCTCGCAGCCACACAACATGACGCCCAGATATCCCATGATGCCATCGAACAAATCGGAATCAATCGCGCCCTGAAAGCCGCCGAAGGTGCCAACCTGCTGCTCGCAGTCCTCGATCGTTCGAGACCCTGGGGAGAGGAAGATCAAAAAGTCCTCGACGCCTGCCAGGGACGTGACACGATCCTCGTCCTCAACAAGTGCGATCTCCCCGACGCACTCAAGCTCTCCCAAGCACAAAAGGACGCCTTCGCGCCTCTACATATTGCCGAGATCAGTTGCGAATCAAAAGATGGCTGTGAACCCCTCGTGCAATGGCTCGAACAGTACATGACCGAGCAAACCTCAGCGACATCCATCATGATCACCAACGAACGACAACGAGATGCCCTCAAGGAAGCACACAAGTACCTACAAAAAGCACTCGACGAAGGACTCTCACTCGGGCCTGAGTTTGTCGCAGAAGATCTACGTGCAGCCCGGCAGAGCCTCGTCCAAATCACAGGACAGGTCTCATCAGAAGACATCCTCGAAGCGATCTTTACACGCTTTTGTATCGGAAAGTGAAAGAGACGGAAAAATAGCTAGATAGAGACAAAGATGGGTGGGTTTTTCCAGGTTGACCCTTGCCATAGGCACCTTGGGGGAATACCTTTTTGGCGAAAGACAACCCAAATCCACGAGAAACATGATAGAGGAATTGACATATGCGGTTGCAGCTCAAATCGATTATTTGCTTATGTTTGGCGATCTTTTGCTTACACACATCACCACACACAGCAGACGCGGCCAAGAAAGGCAATGGGTTTCGTTTCCCATCCTTTAAAGTCACGTACTTCCAATACAAACAAAAGCAAAAGTACTACCGCAAGGTGTTCAACTTTGCGTCTGTCATCGGCAAAAAACCTGTCGTCATGTTCTATTTCCTTCCACAACACGCCCCCTCCATCACCGAGCTGAAGGTCTTCGCGGCGACCTCCAAGGTCTTCAAAGACAGCGTGCAGTTTTTTGCTGTGACCAAGGCACAGACGCGTAAAGAGGCCCAAGCAGCCTACAAAAAGATGAAGGAACTCAAGATCGATATCCCTGTATTGCTCGACGAGAAAGGGCTCATGGCATATGTCATGTTGACACGTCGTGTCCCCTCCTACGCGGTCGTGACACGTTCTGGCTACCTTCGACTCGCCCGCGCGAGCCAGCTCACAGAGACGATCGCACCGGGTGTATCACTCCTCCAATTCATCACGAAAGTCTCCAAAGGGAAGGAACCCCCCTTCGCCCGCGCGCTTGGTTACTCCCCCAATCCATACGACCTGATCGGCAAAAAAGCGCCCTCGCTGACTGGAAAATACGCGCTCAAGGACGGAAAAGGCAGCCTCAGTGGGATGCTCAAAAAGAAAAAACCTGCCCTCGTCGTCTTCTGGTCCGTCACCTGCCCACACTGCCAGGCGACCCTCCCACCACTTTGCGAGTATGCCAAAAAGAAAAAGGCATTCGACATGCTCGGTGTCGTTCGTACAGACAAAAAACAGCTCAAAAACATGTTGAAGGCGCTCGTTAAAAAGCATACACCCATGCAAGCGATGACGATGCTCAGTCCAGAGAAACCAACCTCGACAGCCGAATATCGCGTGATGTCAGTACCAACACTTTTTCTCGTCGATACAAAAGGTGTCATTCGCGCCGTCAACGTCGGTGGTGGCAAGCACATCCAACCCATCATCGATCGCATGCTCGAATCGCTCAAAAAACCCAAGTCAAAATCATAGCATCCCTCCCACTCCATCTGCGGAGTGTGCCGCTAGATACTGCTCACATCTGAGGTCTCACACAACTTGATATCACTTGGCTCACTCCTCCCAAACTTCAGTCTTAAACGCCCCGTTACCGTGACGATGGGCGTCCTGGCCTGTTGCATGATTGGCGTCATCGCCTACTTTCAGATCCCCATGCAACTCTTCCCCTCAGGTTACAGTCCTCCCTTCATCTTTATCCGCGTTTACTATCCCAACGCCACCCCCAAAGAAGTCGAAGACCAGATCGTCCGTCCAACCGAAGAACTCTTTGCGACGATCAAAGGCCTCGAACGCATGAGGACGTGGTCTGGTTCTTCTCAAGGCTCCTTTTGGATGCGCTTTAACTCCTGGTCCTCCATGACCAGCATCTACAACCAGGTCCGTGACCGTCTCGAACGGCTGATGCCAACCTATCCCGAAGGCGTCGAACGATACAGCATCTGGAAGTGGGACCCGGACTCCAGCCCGATCTTCCAATTTGGTATCTCCATGGATACCAACTCCAAGGACAACTACAGACAACTCGAACAAAACCTGTTCATCAAGATCAGGCGACTGCCCGGTGTCAGCAACGTCGAAATCGGCGGAATTCAACAACCAAACGTACGGATCTCCGTCGACAGAAAGCGCGCCAACAGCCATCGCATTGGGATGTACAACCTGATCAAACAGCTGCGCAGTGACAACTTTAACTTACCATCTGGCCGACTGAATGATGGCAAACGACGTTACTACGTGCGGAGCCAAAACCGCATCAACAGTCTACAAGCCTTACGAGATTACCCAGTCAAAACAGGTGTGAAGCTCCACGAGATCGCCAGTATCACGTTTGGAGAAGATCCAGAGCCGTTTATCTCCCAAATCAACGGTAAACAGGCGATCTTTGTGGATGTCTTCAAAGAGTCAGAGGCCAACACCGTCGATCTATGTAAGAAGATCAACAAACTGCTCAAGACAGAGGTCGGCAAACACCCTCAGCTTATCAACTTCAAAGCGCACATCATGATGAACCAGGGGATCATGATCGAAGATGCCCTCAGTCAGCTCCAACAAGCTGCTTTTTGGGGAGGCCTTTTTGCGCTGTTCATCCTGCTGGTGTTTTTGCGACACATGCGCATGACGTTGTTGATCACGATGGCCATCCCCATGTCGCTCTTGTTGACGCTGGCCTCGCTGTTTTTTATGGGTGAGAGCCTTAACTTGCTCAGTCTGATGGGGTTGATGTTGAGCGTTGGGATGGTCGTGGACAACGCGATCGTCGTCGTCGAGAACATCTCCCGTCTCAGACAAAACGGTGCGACGCCCCTGGAAGCCGCAAGAGAAGGCGCCTCTGAGGTCGCGCTCGCGATCCTACTTGCGACCTCGACGACGATCGTGGTCTTCTTGCCGTTGATCTTGATGAGCGGCTCCAGAGACTTTCGATTTTACATGAGTAAGATCGGATACCCTGTCAGTATCGCCTTGTGCGCGAGTCTCCTCGTGGCGTTGTTGTTTACCCCATTGGGTGCGTCCAAGCTCCTCGGCAATGCCAAACCCAAACCGTGGCCAGCCTTCGACAAACTCGCGGCAGGTTACCGCGCGCTGCTCGCGTGGGTCATCCGCAGACGTTTTGACACGCTGGTGTTGAGCTTGCTGCTCTTCTCGACGTGCCAATACCCAATGAACAACATGAAGCGCACAACACAGGGACGGCCACGAGGCTCCAATTTCCGCTTGCGCTTCACCTTCCCTCAAAATTACACCTTTGCGCTCAAAAAACAGTACCTCGACAAAGTCAACACACTCCTCGAAACCCGGCGCAGCAAGTGGCACATCAAATACATCATCACAAAGCTCAACCGCTACTCCACACACGGCTCTATTGTGGTCTGGCAAAAGAGTGGTGCCTCCGGACTTGCCGCCGACAGGCGCAAGCTACGAGAGAAAATGGGCGAGCTACTTCCGCTTGCGCCTGGCGTCATCAGACGTGTGGGCTGGCGCCCACTCGGCGGCAGCAGTGGTGGCGCGTCGATCACCCTTCATCTCTACGGTCCTGATTCTCAATCACTCGAAAAGATCGCCGTCAAGCTCGAAAAATACTTGAAACAATTCCCCGATCTCAAACAAGCAGAAGCAGACGTGGGAAAAGATATCCTCCCAGAGATCCGACTGCGTGTGCAGAGACGGTGGGCGCTGCGCTACAATCTCCCAGGCAGCCTCGTCGGTGGCAATGTCTACTACGCCCTGAGTGGCCGACGTCTACGCGACCTACAGATCAAGGGGCGCGAGATCCCTGTGTACATCCAATACCAGGAGAAGGATCGCAAGAGTTACTTCCAACTCCAACAGCTCCCATTGCGTGGTTCCAATACCCAATCTGTCCCGCTCGGCAACATCACCAAGACCTCCTTTGGTCAGGGCCCTCGTGTGATTGGACGTGTCAATAGAAAAACGTACATGCGGATCAAGATCGCGACAGAACAAGAAGATCTCTCCCGCCTGTACGTCAAAATTGATGAATACATGCAGGGTTTTCCGCTCCCTCGTGGCTACTCATGGTCCAAAGGCTTTGAGTACAGGCGCCTACGTAAGGCCGATGCCTCTCGCCAATTTGCGCTGCTCTTGAGCGTCACCTTTGTCTTCTTGTTGATGGGGATCTTGTTTGAATCGTACTTGCTCCCCTTTTCCGTCCTGTTGGCCATCCCGCTCGCCTTTCTGGGTGTGTACTGGACTTTGTATTTGACGGACACAGCGATGGATATGATGGCAGGGATCGGCCTGATCATGTTGATTGGGATCGTCGTCAATCACGCGATCGTACTCATCGACCGGATCAACCAATTGCGCTCGGAGGGCTTTGAACGCTCCGAAGCCATTCTGGAAGCTGGTGCACAACGTCTACGTCCCATCCTGATGACAGCGCTCACGACGATCAGCGGCCTGATGCCAATGGCGCTCGGTGGTAACGCTATGATCGGGATCTCTTATGCCCCCTTAGGTCGGACCGTGATCGGCGGCTTGACCGCCTCGGCTCTCTTCTCCCTCGTCGTCGTCCCGCTCTTTTACACTTTCTTCGACGATCTGCGACTCCACGGACAATCACTTGTTGGTTTGCTTCACAAGCGCACACACGAACCTCCTTCCGAAACCGAGCATACACAAGAAACCTGAACATCACTCGCAACTTCAGGTGATGCCTCTCTTTTGTGTTTTTGGTGGCAAAGAAACCAAGTTCATGGCATATTTTCGGAACACACGATGTTGATGCAAAGAAACCAGACCACCTCCTCCTTCGAGCTGTGTACACTTTTTGAGTGCATCACACAGCCATGATAAACGGAGGCAACGATACCAGTGGTCTTGGGGTGCATGCCCTATTGTGACAGGTAGTGACGTGGACTTTGTTACATTGTGTCACAACTTTTATGACTCAATCAAAAAGGAGCGCAGACATGCTCGCAAAATTCTTTAAATTCTTGTTACTCATCGCCATTATGATCGCAATCCCCTTCATCTGGTGGACATCCGTCAAATCCTTCGGTTCGATCAAAGCCATCTCCATCAGCACAGGTGTATCTTTGTTTTCATTGGGATTGGTGTACAAGTTGATGGGAACCTGGGACCTGATCCCCGACTGGATTCCCCTGATTGGTGGGATGGATGACTCGATCGCCTGGGGTGGTATGGTCGTCGGTATCCTCCTTGGTGGCGCAGGCTTCTACTTCCTCTAATCCCTCACCGCAGCGTCCCCCAGGACTTCTCAAGCGCTTTACGAACATCGACCCAGCGACTCTCCTCAGGATACCGCAAAGAGAACACCCCCTGCTCGACATCCACTCGCCAACGCAACGCACCAAACATTCCAATCTGTTGTGGATATGACATCCACCAAGGACGCGCCTTGGGGCATCCAGTGTGCCAATCCTCTTGCGTACTTGTCCACTTCCATTGGAGCACATGGGCGCTGAGAAACTTCCCCGTGCGACCATCCATAATGACCAAGGCACGTGAACTCTTTGGCCCCTTCCAGCGGAAAGGAAGATGCAAGTAGTATCGTCCATCCTTGTAAAAGATGTGATGGAACAACAAACTCAAGCTGTAGCCTTTGTATGGCTTGCTTCGCCACACGATACGTCGCTCTTGCAAGTCGAGCAGGACGAGTTTGTGAAGCACTTGCTTTTTGTCGAGCTTCTTCTTGAGCGTCAGAGGAACATAGCGCACATCGCCCTGTAACAACGGCGCATACAATGGCGCGCGCTTTCGCCAATCCGTAAAAATCGTCGAAAAGCCATACCCATCAGCGAAGACGATCTTGGACGCTTTTTCACCTTTGACGATCGGAAGGAAAGACAAAACATCTTTGTATATCCCTTTGCCAGAGAACACAAAGACATGCTGTTTGTAGAGCCCCCAACCTCCATATACGCTCGCTCCTCTTGGAAAAACAACGGCTTCATCACCGGCCTTGATCACTTCGGAGGTCTCTGTCTTTGGATTGTATCGCGCCAGTTCAAACCTTTTCTCTGGTTTGTTGTACGAGACATACCAACACAACCCCCCACGCAAAAGAATCTGACCTGAGGACCGAATGGTCACCGTCTTCCCAGAAGAGATTGTGCTCTTCTCGACAGTTGAGCTGCCATATACAAACACAAACGACCCTGTGAACCACGGCGCACGTGGGTACAGAGCTTTCAGTTCTCTACGCCACTGCACTTTTCCCGTCTTTTCATCCAACGCAGTGAGATACTCCCTGTGTTTGCCCTTCCTCGACGCCGTAAACAGCAAAATACGCCCTTCCACAACGACGATCTTGGTGTACAAGGAAAACTCCTCTCCAGCGTCGAATGTATGACGCCAGACAAGCTCCCCCTTCTTTTTACTTCGCGCTGTGATCCAATACTTTCCTTCTATTCGGAACTCCCGATGCGATAGAAAGAAATGCGTGTTTGTCACAGCGTGACGAGGCGCAGGTGCATATGAGTGTTGATCAGCCGCGATGACGTTCTTGGTCTCTTGCACCCAAAGCAACTTCCCCTTTTCATCGAATGCTTCGAGAACATTTGATTTGTTGTGGTGGTCGTAAACGACGATCGTGTCTTTCTTCCCATCACCGTTGACATCTGTAAGGAGCATCACAGCCGGTGAAGAACGGCTCTGCTTACTCTCCAAAGCACGCGTGTACAACCAGTACACCCCTATCGCCACTGCGATCACAAACGCAAACACTCCGACTCTCACCATCGACTTCTTCATCTATTTCTCCTGCGGGGATATCCATTGGGTCTAGAGACGATACCAGAATCCTCCCCAAGAGGCGAGAGTGTTCAGAAGCCAAGACCTTGTAACAAACAAGGACCTCACAGGACGATGTTGCTGGAAAGAGCTGAGGTAAGTCGAAGAACAAAGAGGGTAGGAAGCAAAAAGTGTGGCTACAAGAGAGTGTCCGGGGCGGTTTATTTGAGGAAGGATTGGATGGCAGACTTGGAGACTTTCTTACCGGATGTACCGATAACAATGGCTTTGTTTTTGCCGACGACGAGGATCACCCGACTGCCTAGCGCGAGGAACTTACGAAGCGACGAACGGACAGACAACAGCGCAAAGTAGGACTTACTCAAGTATTTGATCTTCAACGTCTTCATCGAAGATTTGTATCGTTTATCCGTCCACACACCGCTCTTCCATACAAACAAATGACCTTCGATGAAACGCGCTTTGCGACCGTGATTTGACTCAACCACAGACTGCTCTTTCATCTTCTTCAGGAGACGGCTGGTGCGGACGCCTTTCTTACCGCCAGCGCTGGTCCAACGACCAGAGAACGCTTCGGCTTTCTTCGCAGGTGCTGGTGCCATATTTCTCGGACTATCATCGAGATCTCTTGAACCTCTTGAACCACCACCACTCGGTGCGCCTCCCAACGGCATACTTCCCCAACGACGACGCCGAGTTGTCCCTTGGATGAGGGGGCGCTTCTGACCGTTGAGTCTCCAACGATCCTTCTCTTCGACGACGAGATAAGAAGTGTAGGGGGTGACGATACCAAACTTCTTCGCCAGACGGACCACTTCACCTTTCAGCTCTGCGTTTTCCCCGTGTTTACGGATATTATCGAGCAGATATGCAACTTTACGGTTGGCCCAGAGGCGTGTGATGAAGTTGTTCTCCTTCTGCTCACCGATAAATTTGGTCTCGTAGACGAACTTCTGTGTTTTGCCGTTGATCTTTCCGCTGAGTGTGACAGCGGCGTGACCTTTTCCTCTGTAACGACCGAAGACGAGGAGCTGTCCACCACGATACAGGTCTGGAAGACGTTTGGGGTACATATCCACGAGGCGG
>MDTC01181891.1_pt1 | contig 44101 bp, 74 predicted proteins | sample 811181 | NCBI WGS metagenome assembly MDTC01 (sample SAMN05326644, study PRJNA326480) | marine metagenome | isolation source: seawater | place: Pacific Ocean: North | collected 2011 | reverse complement strand
TTTGTGTCAATACCTAAAATTGACTCATCAAGCCCATCGGCAAACATTGCCTCTTCATTCGCTTGTAGACACATCTCTTTCATTAACCTAATTCTTTCGGAATGTTCTAGTCTCATTTGTTCTATTGTTTCATCCATTTCTTCGCCCTCATTTGCTCTTAGATTTTTTAAATCTTCTATTGCTTTAAATTTAATATTTGCTAACATAATGAAAACAATAAACTATAAATTATAAATTGTCAAGAATTTATTTTAGGCAACCCTGTTTTCTTTCTGCACTTTACATTTGATTTATACATCTCTTGTTGATGTTTAAGTTCTCTGTCATCTTGTTGCAACAAGCGAATTGCTTTATCTTCTGTCATATTTTTATGAAGAATTTGATTTACAAATAATTGTATATTTCTAGTCGTAAGACGATAGGGATGACTTCTACAAAGAAATTTATAAAACTTCCCACTAATTCTGCCATGCTTTACTTTTTTATAAAGAAACCTTCTGTAATTGCAATTTCTAGTATTATGTAAAGTTTTCATTTATTTAATTTTTTTAATAAATACTCTGCCTCTGTTATTGCTCTATCATAATTACCTTGATCCATGAAAAATTCAAGACTTTTAAGTACATCAAAACAGGATTCTTTTTCTTCTTCTGATTGAAATTGTTTAGTATTTGCAATAGCATCAACTATTTTTTCAGTCAACTCAAGTAATTTTTGTTCTTGTTTACTCATTAATTCCAATCAAAATCTGCTGATATTGCAAAAGCCAATCTATCTTTCCAAGGATTGCCATATTGATCTTTTTGAGTAGGATCGGTAATCTTTACTATAATATTTGCACCCCAATCATTTAACTCTTCTCCATCGGTACAATAATCACAATCAATATTTAATGTAGCAGTATCCTCTACGTGAACATCTTCTTTGTAATCAAGAAACCAAACAGGGACAGATAAACCTTCTTCCACTAAATCATCTCTAATTGTTAAATGACTATTTTTTGCACTCATTCAAATATATCTCCTTTATAATAATTAAATCCTTCTAATTGATTTTCAGCTTCGTGATTCAACTTATAAAGATTAACTGAAATTGTATCATCATGATTATTGATATGCAAAGAATATCCATCTATTGTAATCCATGCAGTTTTACCTGTCAAGACAAAATCTTCCCCACTACCATTAGCTAGTTGAATTGTCATGTCTTCACTTGCTACTATATTATTTTGCATATTCTTTTTTCTCCATTAATTTTTTAATTTCATCACTTGCATTTGCCCAATAAGAACTTTTCATATCATCAGTCTGATGGCGTCTTTCTGCTTGAACCATTCTCATACCATAATGATGCCATACTTTGCATATCTTGTCAATATTTTTATCATTAGGCTTTACTTTAAAATGATTCCAACATTTTTCTCCATCAATAGTTTCTGTCTCTATCCATTCAGCAGGAAAACCTTGAGAAAAATACATTAAATAATTGTCATCTGCAAACTTCATAGCAAGAGATACAAAACTATCTTCTCGCTCATGCGACTCGTAAAGGTCGGCATCTTCATACCAAGACTCATGGACACTAATTTCAAATTGAAAAGTATCTTTAATTGCAACGTATTCTTGTTCCCACTTTTGGCGATTATCGTCACCATGTTCTAATATGTCAAGGGTATGAGCTTTGCCATACCATTTCATATGCTTCATGACAGGACTTGCATAGATAATTTTTTGAAACTCTCTAAGAAGTTCTGCATTTGACTTTTCAGTCATTGATGTTCTTCTAAAACTTACTGATAAACCTTCTCCACTCATAGTACAAAAAATATTATTAAACTGATAGTTAGTATATTGATTCCAATAATGTAAGTCAACAATAAAATATCTTTTATTGTCCAACCATTTTCTTTGAAATCTTTATCATCAAACTGATTCATTATTCCAAGTTTCTTCAAGAATAGCATTTTGATAGTCTTTGCGAGTCATGTCACAAAGTTCACCCACAATGTCCATGCCCCCTTCTTCTTCCAATAGTTGTCTTGCCTCTTCCTCGCTATCAGCATTTACCTCGTAAACATAAGTAGCAGGAACACTAAATATATAAGTATTACTCATCTTCAAATTCTACCTCAAAATTTCCATAACTTTTATTATAACTAAATAGATAATGATCTCTACTTGTATCTATTTGATGATATTTACTTTCTTCATTTGGTGGATCAACTGCATAGGCACAAACATCCCAAGACCATTCGCTTGGATCGCCATATTTATATTCACCATCCTCGGTAAATTCTCCAACCTCATCGCCACAATAAATATTGTAATCTATGTAAGTGCCATCTTCTAGTTTATAACTATTCCAATAATCAAAGTTATCTCCATCAGTTTTAACTTCAGCATTAAGCTCAACTTTTTTAATATGAGTTAATGCTAGATCAATTATCGCAAGCCTAGCACTAGCAGGGACTCTCCATCGTTCTTCTACTTCTAATTTCATAATCCATGTATCCTAAGTTAATTATTTTATAATGTCAAACACAAACTAAAATATTATCACAATATGATACCTTCACTATAGCATAGGAAAAAGTATCTTAAAATTTTTTCTCAAAAGTTTAATTGCAAGGTCTTTCTGTTTCACTTCACATTCCCATTTTGCTTCCATATTTGGTTCAATGGCAATCATAGGTGGAAGATTACCTAGAGCAAAATAATCTGCATGGGAACGAGGTTTTTGTGGAGTACCTTCTGACCAATGAAAGACAGGAGCAAGGAAATTGTTATCACCTCTTCCTTGATTTATCCATGTATATGCACACCTTTCTGCTTGAAATACAATACTGCGATCTTCTGATGGATTGCAAAAGTCATGTAGATTGTCATAGCAAACAGGAATATTAACACCATGAACTGCAAATAAATGCTCGCTAAATTTAATGCAATTATCTACATTAAAGAAACCTTTGTCTTCATTCTCGATAGTTAGTCGATTGTAAACACCTTTATCGCACATAGAAAGATTGCGAAAAAATCTAGTTGCAACTACCTCTAGTGTCTCATCTGCTTGTGGAGTATAATTAACATGAATATTCATTGGTGCAGTATGGTCTTGAGGTAGACCTAGCATATCAAGCACACTTGCTTGAAAATTTAGTTCATTTATTGTGCGATCAACTTTTGACCTATCTGTTGATGCAAGAACATTAAATTGGTCGGGATGAGAACCGATAGATATATTAAATTTTTTAGCAATTTTACCTGCAAAAGCCAACTCCTCTTTTATCTGAACTAGATGAGGTAGATCATCTAAGCATACATCTGTTTTGTCATCTGTGATAAGAGGAAACAATGCAGAACTTAGTCTGTAATGAGATATATCATTCAATGCACAATGATTTAGTATGTATCTAGTCACCCTTGCATTATGCAAGATTCTCTCTGACAACTGATGGATTGCATCATCTCTATCGAGATCATTGAATCTTTTGCGAGTCATAGTGCGAAAGGAATATTTCTTCTTATCCTTTAGCTTTAGTTCTTCGCTAATACAAGTAAGACCTAGTATCATTCTACTTCTCCTTCTGAATTTGTTACTTTCATTGCCATTGTTCCATCATCATAGTTTGGAAAATTAGATTTGTCAACATTTTTATTTTTAGAAAATTGATAATCTTGCCACATCATTTCATAACGAGCTTTATGTAGCTCACTCATACCTATCAACATATTTAGTAGTTCATCTTCTGTAAATTTTCGAGCAGAATCACCTATCGCATAGATTATTGCTTCTATATCTTGTTGGATATGATTCATCCTACCCATTGTTTCTTCTAATTTATTCATTGTATTTGACTATGTATGTTTTGAATTTCCTATTAACTAAAATGTCATTTATCATGGCAAAAATTATAGACCAACTTCCCCCTGCAAGCCCACAAGAAATCATCCAAGGTAATCCCAAAACAGAAGTCTTGTCATCATTATTATCTTCCCACTCAATAGTATTTGCAACTTTAGTTAAAGCTACATAAAATGCTTCATAATTTACTGATCTTTCATCCCCAATCTTCGATTGCGTATACATATTATAGATGCCTTTAGTTTGAGTTGCATCTGTAACTGCAAAACTATAATCACCTAACACATTGTCATCCTCATACATTGCATGACAATCAGCTTCATAAGCCATAGGATAACGATCTTTTATTTGCCTAGCAATCCCTGCTCCCATAACATTATGTGTGTTACAAGAATGAGCAATAAAATCTATGCCATTAGGGAAATCAAGAAGATTGCCATTTATTATTTTTACCATAGAGATATGTTAGCATAGCGATGTTTATATGTCAAGTTTAAATGGTATAATTGTATTACCTTTTTCGTCTTTATTAAGTGGTTCTACTAACTTACATTTATTTGGGTCAGCAATAAAAATACTAGGATGATTTTCTGAATCTAATACTCTTTTTAAGTTATTTGGATTAATCTCAACACATTCTAGCAAGTCTTTACCATTATGTTTATGTATATCATAAGAATGAGGATATAATCCATCTTCTTGATTTAGATAACACAAAATCCTTCCATACCTTTTTCTTGTTTTACCTTTGTAAAAAACAAAAGAACCTATTTCAAAATCCTTTTTCTTAAAAAGGTCTAGTCTAGGAATATAATATTTAACATTATCTCTTTTAATTTTAAAAAGTTTATGCTCACCAAAAAGATTTTCAATCGGCATTAATGTTTTGTGATGAACTAAAATACATTCAAGTGTTGGATTAGAATTATTGTCATCTAAAATGGTAACTATTTGACCTATTCTTCTTTTAAATTTAAAATTCTTTTCTTTAACAAAATCGCCTATTGATAAATTTTTGTTAATCTTCTTTATTGTAGCCATAACTCAAATATAGCAACATTTTTCATTTAAGTCAAGTCTTTTCCCATCTATTATCGTAATTTAATCTAAAACTACCTTTATGTTTTTCTCCCCAAGAACATTCGTGTGGGGCAAATAAGCTCATAAAATATTTTCCATTATCTTTTTGGTATAAATGATATATATTTCCAATGACAGGTTTCATTCGCATCTCTGCATTAAATATAATTTCATTCCATTTTACATCTTCTGAAAGTTTTTCAAATTCTTCTTTTAATTTATTAAAACGTTCTTCATAATGTTTATTTGCAGAGTGAACTGCTCCAATTTTCCATCCACCAAGACTATGATTGGGGCGAATGATAGGAGCGCCTATATTGCTTGCATAAGGTAAAGAATGTGGGTTGGGTGCAACATTGTCTGGTAGATTTTTTTCATTCATCACCAATTTTTAATTATATTTGCTATAATAAATAAACAAGTCACCATATTTAAAACGACTATAATGGTTCTTAGGATTAAACTATATCTAGCTTCTTTTAATGAAAGAATAGGTATATTTGGTTCATCTTCGTCTGTTTTGCCAACTCGATGATCCAATGTTCTAGCCCATATTAACCAAAATTTTTTAATCATTCTACATCAATAAAAACTTCTTCTTCAACAAAAAGTAAATCTTTATCTTCTTCCTTTTTTGTTAAATTTAATGGACGTTGCCATCCTTCTCCATTATGTATTTCAGCAGTATCTTTTGGTTGTTCAAATTTTAAATTTAAAGATTGAGCCAAAGCTCTTATTTCATGACTACTCAAAGGTAGTCTTTTGCCATTTACCCAAACTGCATAAGGGCGACTGCCATTTAAATTAAATGGATGGGGAATTGGGTTAATTTGTATTTCAGCTAACTCCAAAATATTTGGAGTGTAATTAGGTGGTGGTGTAGGTGGAACTATGATAGGTGGTGGTGGTGGTATAGGTAGTTCTATATCTTCAACCACCTTGTTACTATGTTTACATCCAATGCAAACAAAAAATAATCCAATAATTCCATACTTCATAATATTTTACTCCCAAAACAATATCATTATAAAAATGATAACCAATAAAATCAACCCCCAATTTTGTTTTTCCCAATTCATTTGTTTTTTAAAAATTCGTAAGTGAAAGCAAGAGCGAGAAAAATTAACATACCTATAACAAAATAATCTAACATTTTCTAAATTCCTTGATTTTAGCAATCCAATTTTCTACATCAGAAATTTCGTCACAAATTTTACCCCAATTATTTTTATCATGTTTATTTACTGCTTGTAAAAGTTCAACAGAAAGTTCTGTCAACTCCTCTGTAAGTTTAAGAAATATATGTTTCTCTAAGCGTTTTAATTTCATAATTGTTTACAAAGGTCGATACCTTTTCCTGTTATTTTACGTTTACCATCTATTTCTATTAAACCTTTATTTAGTAGATACAATTCATGATCTCTCTGTAAGGCAGATTTACTAAGTCCAATCTTAGCCGCCAACCCTGTTAGTGTAGCAGAACCACAATCATTTAGGGCTTGCAGTATTTGTTTTTCTGTATAGCTAATACCCATAGGTAATATACCTACTTGATCGCACAAATCATTTAGTTGTTGTAATCCAAATGCTTGACTATCTTTTGCCCCACAATAAAGGTTAATTTCTTTTGACCTTTTAACTGCACTTCTAGCATTATTTCTGATAGTGCTTGCAACCTTGTCTAATGAATTGTTATAGTAAACAACATCAGGAGTGCATAACTTTACTATTTGAGCAAGTTCTTCCTCATTATAAGGTTCAAAGTCAATAGTTGTTAATCTATCTTTTAATGGTGGAAATATTTTATCACTTTCAGTAGTAGCAAAAATAAAAGTTTGCCTTTTGAAATTGAAAGTAAAAGTCATTTCATTCCATTCAAATTTTTTGATAGAATTTTTCTCTGTATTAAAAATACTTAGAAATGCCATAGTTAAGTCTTGAGGTAAAGCATGGCACTCATCAAATAGAATTGTAATCTCATTATCTGCAATGACAGGCAAGAATATTTGCTCAAAAAATGCTTCGTTATTTTTAATTGTAGAGCAATTAAGTTCAAGGAAAGTCCTTCTGTCTCCATCTTCATTATAAAGATTTTTAGCAAAAGCCTTGGCAAATTCTGTTTTACCTAGACCCTTTGCTCCAATTAAGTTAAGAAACGGAGCTTGTCCTGTTTTGCGAAAAGCATCTAGGTAAAAACTAAGTTTTTTCTTTACATTATGCTGACCTATTAAATTTGGAAAATAATCACTCATCATTTAAATCTGTTAATTTATATTCTATTTTTGGGACAATTTCTTTAGCAACTTCTTCATTTATCTCCCTAACTTCATCATCTGAAGCAACTTCACTACAAGGCTCAAAATCACCTGTTAGATTGACAAGCCATGCCTTACTCACCTTTACAAGTCCTTTCCTGCCTACATACTCACCTAACTCTTCGTAAGTAATGTCTACAAGTGCTAATGGTCTACCCCTAGACATTACAGAAATTTGTAAAGAAGATTTAGTTGATTAGTGCCAAGATACTTATTAAAATAAGCACAAAATTCTGCAACTCTAGCAGGATTCCACTCTTCATTATTAATTGTATTGGCAACCTCGGTAAACTGACCATCTTGCCATAGTTCTGTTAATTTTATATATTCTGTATTCATTTTTATTTTTTATTTTGATTAATGCAAAAATGCTTAACTTCCTGTAAAGCATGACATAGGTCATCAATTTTGTCAACAGGAATCTGAAAGTATTTTCTGCTTGTTTTGCCATCACTAGAATGAGCATGGAATGTAATATAAGACGGAAAATCATAAGCTGTCAAGGATAAACCACCAAGGTATCCATAATCTTTAGAACTTGACCATGCAGTATATTTAGATTGTTCTGACTTTTTTCTACCCTTAGCCCAAATTACTTCTTTCTCTATAATGTTATTCATGCAACTAATCTTGCATAGATTTTAAATTATGTCAAGAACTTTTTTATTGGTACGGATGGTGGGACTTGAACCCACACGCCCTATGGGCAACAGATTTTAAGTCTGTAGCGTCTACCGATTCCGCCACATCCGCGTAGTGGAGCTATCTATCGGACTTGAACCGATGACCTGTTGCTTACAAGGCAACTGCTCTACCAACTGAGCTAAGATAGCTTATTTTAAATTTTTATTTCGCCAAGATAATATATCTTCGCATAACTTATAAAGTTCTTCAAGACTTAAATCTCCCTTTGCGACATTAGCTTCTTTGATACATATATTTAAATTATTTAAATCGTTAGTCCCACCTCTTGAAGTTGGTATTATATGATCGAGATTGTAAGTTTCGGGTTTATTTAAATCAATTTTCTTTCCAGTTAAATAACAAAGTGGATTCTCTCCAATTTTTTTAAGAACATCTTTGCAATAATAATTTTTAGATATGTTATGAACAATTAGATTTGTTCTGCTCCCGTAAGAATCTTTTCGTTTAAATGTTTTTAATTTTATTCTAAGAGCCTTCCAATTTTTTCGAGCGCACCTACTTTTAAACCTACTTACTTTTTTGCAAATTTCTTTTCTTGTGCTATTAGTTTTTGATACTCTCTTTTTTTCATTACCATTACCACAATGATATGAGATTAAACTTTTAGAGCATCCTAATTCTTTTTCAATTTGTCTATAACTTTTTCCTTCAGACCTTAATTTTAATATGTCTTCTTTTCGACGCTTATTATTTAAACTTCTTTCTTTCATTTTTGAGGTATATTTAAAAGGTCTTCAAAGGATAGTAAGTTTTTGTAAGGTACATTGTAGCAACTACTTCTAACCTTCCAACCATTGCTTGGGTCAATATCTCCAACCTTCCAATATTTAGCATTTTTAAAATAATTTTTTTTACCCATAAAACCACAAAACCATACTGACTTTGGGTCATAATAAACTGCATCTTTTCCCTTTTTTCCGTTCGATCTCCCAAAAGTAATGCTCATAAAAATATAACCATCAGTTTTTTGATGTAGGCTTGTTTCTGCTATAGAAGCATCGTATGTTAATCTATTTGTATCTATTGGGTCAATAGTTCTACGTTTTAATTTAACATCAAATTTAAAACCCCTAAAAAACATATCAAAATTAAATTTTTGAGTGCCATAATTTGTACTAATATTATTTGCACCTAACTCATTAGCAATTACCTCTTCAGCAAAATAAGCGGCTAAATCTGCTTTGCCCCCACATATTGATTCTGCTTTATGCCTTTCTCCCGCCTCTTGTTTTAAATTTTTAGCTTTTGATATGGCATCTTTAATATTTTTATTTGTAAAATTTAGTTTCTTCATCTCATTGACATCACAATAGCCATTGCGCCCTCCTTATTGTCAGTCATAATTATTTCGCCATTTGACAATAATATTTTGAATCTAGGTTGAGCTTTCGCAGGTCTTCTTTTTACATAAATCACATGAGCAGGGTTTATGTAATATTTTTCATTATTTGTATCCTCTATGGTAATCATAATTTATTTTTATTTTCTTCTATGTAAGATTTAATTTTTTTAATACCTCTTTTTCTATATGCAGAAACATGAGGGGCGTGTATATTTAATACATCAGCTATCTCAATATTTTTATAACTTTTCAAACATAAACAGATAACTTCTTTTTCTCTTTTAGTGAATTTAATTTTATTTATTATTTCTTTAACAATAATTCGCTTTTCTTTCCTTTTGTAAAAAGGATTATGGTTAAATATTTCATCCATTTTCCATTCTTCATCATAGAGATCAATCCTATTTCTTTTTGATGAAGTTAAATACGCCTTTATTTGAAGATTAGCTATTCGCATTGCCCAAGGCATAAAAGGTAAATTTGGTTTGAAGTCTTTTCTTTTATTTATTAAAACATGGTTAGTATTTTGAATGACATCTTTTGCGTCACTCTTGTTGTATATTTTGCTATATATAAATCTGCTTATTTGGGGTTGGGCATTTTGTAATTCTGTGTTGTAACACATTTTAATCATCCTCTAAATCAAGGTTTTTTTTAGCAATTAAGACGCCTAGATGGTATCCATCATCTTCTACCTGAACTCTTAGGTCAATACTTGCAAATTTTTGAACATATAAGATATGTTTTAGTATTTCAGTTACATGAGATGGATTTAAACCGCCTGTATAACTAGCTTCTGGATATTCGTCTTCTACTTCCATAAGTTTTTTTACTAATTTTTTTAAATCACTCTTAGTTATTTTATATTTAGTTTCACTTGGAGACCAACCTTCTGCAAAATTAATCATTTATTTGCCATGTATGTATTTGTTTTCCAAATGTTCCCTTTTTCATAAAAGAAGTCTTTTTTAAATAACCTGCATAAGTAAGATTTGTCATAGCTCTCCTAACACTTGTGATCGGTACAGATTTACCGAAATCAACTTGAGCCAAGACATCTTCTGCGCTAAATCTTTCATCTTTATTATTTGCTTGAAAAAACTTTAGAACTTTAAGTTCTTGTTTATTTGCCTTAGTCTTACTAGTAATTAATGTTTTTCCCGACTCTTTATTAGTATTATAATAAGAATTGTGATCTTCTTTTATAAAGTTAAATATTTTTTGCATAATTTTTTTCATGGTAATATTAATCTGTTTGTGTCATTTTCTAATTCGTAGTTATTCCAATAATCGTGGTCATATTCACTATACTTTATATCTTCAAAAAGAACCAACGTGGTGATCGGACCTGCGAGGTCATGATCTTCGTCTTCATAACCAATGGCAACTCCATCAGGAACTCTACCTCGTCCATTCTTGTATTCAAAGCACTCATCTATGTCATGTTCTGAATATATTATTTGGCTGGATTTTATTTTACTGATTATCATCGCTAGTCATCACTTCTAATAATTCATTATATTGATCGTTAGATTCTTGTTGCATTTCGATAGAATCTAACAACATTTCGTAAAAAACTTTTCGTTGTAAATTTTTAAGTTCAAAATCAGTATTGTAAGATACTGCTTTTTCTAATTCCTTGATCTGTATTTCTTGTTTATTTATGTAGAAACCGCCAAGGGCTATAACCACAACCCAAACTATTCGCTCATTTAATTTCATTAATAATTGTTATTAAAATCATTTTTAGCAGTATGTCTGTCAATTTGTTGATTCCAACCCCCTCTAGCAGGTTGAATCAAGCCTCTTCTGCCCCTAGTGCCTTGACCTCCATATCTTTTGAAATACTCAGATGTGGAAAACACGGCTTTGTAAAAGATTTTTGAAATAGCAAGTATCATAATATATTATTACACTTCTATAAGAATAGGTTCTCTGCTTTGAAAGTAAATATTTTCAAATAAATGCAAATCAACTGATTTATCATCTTCCCAATCTATTCCAACAGGCTCTCCTTCGGGAACAGGATTATCTGTATCTTGGTAGAAAAACTCTTCTACTTCACTCGCTAAAACTAATTCTATTGATCTACTCATTGTTAAACATTTTTAATTGGTTTGGATTTTCTTTTTCTTGTTCTGCTTCTAATTGTAGCATAAATTCATCTGCTTTGTCAAGCTCTTTTTTTTCTTGTTTGCTCTGCCTTAGCCAATTTCTTTGAGCCATTCTAACTACAAAACGCATAAAGGCAAAAGCATATACTTTATTTAATCTAATTTTATAAAAAGTTTTTTCTGTAGATTGTCCACCAGCCTCTTCAGCCTCTATGGTAAAATGCTTAGTGTCCTCATCGTAATCGAATGTAGCATATTTTAATCTTTTTGTAATTTTCATTTTACTTATTCTTATTTGTCCACCATGTTTTCATATATGCCACATCTGAACTAGAAAAACTATGTATTGGAATATTGTAAGAGCGACCTTTAGAGCTTTTTATTTTTGCAGTTTTATCATTCGTATTTATTGAAACTAAATAACCGTCTATAGTTTTTCCATTCAATCCTGTAAAAGTCCTTACAGGTTTTTTTCTTGATGTCCTAACTGTAGTAGAAGTTCTAGGAGCATAGTAACTAGTGTTATTACGCCAAACTGAAGTAGGCATAGGTGAAACTCTTTGATATATAACTTGAGCAGGTAGCACACGCGGAGGTCTAGCAATGTTACATGTAGTTCCTCCGCTTCTATCAACAGTTACAGTAACTTTTGCATTTAATGCAGAAGATAATAAAATTTGAAATAAAAAGAAAAGGTGTAATATATTTATATGATTTGTCATGATAGTAAAAGTATTTTTATTCATATTCCTAAGACTGGTGGTACAAGTATAGAAAAAACATTAAGAAATGTCAAGGAAAAAAATTGGGTACATGAACCCGATCATCGAAATGCCAAAGATTATTTTAATTTGAATGCAACTCAATTTTGGAGATATCATAAATTTACTGTAGTTAGAGATCCTGTTGAGAGAGAGTTGTCTTTGTATAGATTTTTAGTCAAAAGCCCAAAGCGAAAAACATTGAGTCAATATCTAGATAGTATAATAAGTAAGGATAATTTCTATAAAAATATGTCAAAAACTTATCACCATTTATTTAGCAATCAAGTTGATTATTTTTTAATAAACGAGCAGATATGCGTAGACCAAATAATAAGGTTTGAGGATTTACAAAATGGTTTTGATTTATTGTCTAATACTTTAAATATAGATCAAAAAACTCTACCTCACTTAAGAAAAACTTATATAAAGAGACACGTTGATCCTGATTTAGATGAAATTAATAAAATTAAAAAAATAAGACAAAAAGATTACGATTTATTGGGTTATTGATTTAAAATTTTTAAATTAGGATTTGGAGGCAAATTGGGGAATTGCATTTTCATAATTTCTTGAATAAAAAAGTATTGAGACTCCTTATCGTCATTTTCAACAGCAATTTTAAGCTCATCACCATAAATTGTTAACCAGTCTCGTTGGCTTTCTTTAAATTTGGTGTCATCGGGTGTGGGACTATGCTTAATAGCACAGCCTGTTAGAGCTAAACAAGCCATTAAAATCCTCACATAGTAAATTACACATTAAAATAAAGAGAAATGCAAAAGAGCTTCTTCTAGAGCATCTCTAACACTTCTTATTTGTATATATTTTTCTATTTTTGAGGTATCTAAGACACAGTTTGATCTTGGAGCTTTGACTTCTTTGTTAAATTGATCTAAACTACTAAAGAATTTAAATTTTTTATTAGGTAAAATTGTTTCATTAATAAGTTTTGTAACTTCTTTTGTGGAAACGCTTCCTTTATTTGTTACATTATAAATTCCATGTGGTACTTTTTGTTCAAGTAAATTAATAACATATTTTGCAAAATCGCCCCTATGTGAAAGAGAGTTATTAACATCTATTAAAGTTTCGTAATTAATTAATTTTGTTAAATAATTTCTTGAGTGATTAAATTGATCAAAAGGTATCCTTAATCTAAATATATAAGATTGTGGATTGTGTTTTAAAATCATTCTTTCACATAAGGCTTTAGTTCCGCTATAGAAACTGCCGTTATTGAAAGTAAAATTAGGTTTATCCTCTTCTGTAAATTTTTTTTCATATCCATTATAAATACAGCCAGAGGATATTTGAACTAAAGTGGCATCAGTGTTTGAGCAAAAATTAGCTAAATTAGTAGGAAATACAACGTTACCCATAATTGTGTCGCCTTTATTTGACTCACAAGCATCAACATTTGGCTTTCCTATGTACCCCGCACAATTAATTATTATAGCATTTTTAAAAGGTTTGCTATAGCTATTGTGGTGAATCTGAGCATAATTACTAAATTGTTTAAAATCAGTATAATCTACATCAGATCTACTTAAGGCCAAATATTTTAATTGTCTAGACTCTAATTCATTTATTATAGCTTTTGCTATATAACCATTTTTGCCTAAAACGACATACATTACAGAACTTCTGGCTTAAACCAAAGTATGGCTTGCTTTCTTGATGCATCTTTTTGAAAACTACTACAATAATAACCGATTTGTTCCATTCTATCTAATATTGCATCAAAAAAATCTTCTTGAATAATGCATTTTATTTCTTCTATTTCGGGAGCGCAAATACTTTGTCCTTGGTAGAATGGCTTTTCTGTATAAGTTAAGTGAACCTTATTACTAAATTCTTCGCAAATACTTTGTTCTATTGGTTTCATTTTTTAAATTTATTATCTATCCAAACTTTATAAGTATATAAGCCCATAAGTATTATTATAAACATAATACCATCTGACCAACTCAGATCCCATAATTCAACTAATTCTGTCATGCCGAGAGTATATCAAAAAAAAATATAAATGTCAATTATAAAATTAATACCATTTATACTTTTCTTTGCTACAAAAATAATATAATACCGCTAACGCTCCTATAATGATTATCGTTTCCATAATTAAAATTTTTCGTGGACTAAAAGTTCTTCAAATAAATCATCTGGCAAAGAGCTATATAATTTATTTAATTGTTCTATACTCGAACATTCTTTAATAATTTTTTTTGCCTTTTTTGGCCCATGCCAATTATAAACTTTTACTGTTTTATTATTTAAATCTTTATAATGTAAGAAAAAGTTTCTTGAGATATCTAAAAATAAAGGATCTATGTCAGATAAATTTTTATAATCTCTTACATGAGATGTTGGTACTCCTAATATTTTATAATCTTTGCACATTTTACCATTATGATCCTCGTCTTCCATATCAAGAACTCCAATAACTTGACACTCTACAACAGTAGCTCTTTCTATCGGTGTTGAGTTATAAACTAATATGTCTAGTGGATCTCCATCATCTGCATATGTTTGGGGTATAAAGCCATAACTCGCTGGATAAACCATAGCACTGGTTAAGCTTCTATCGTATTTAAAATAGCCTTGTGGTTCATATTCATACTTAGCGCTAGTACCCTTTGGTATTTCTATTACTGCATTAATTATATCTGGGCTAGTATTTGGCTGTTTTATTTTAAAAAGATTCATTAGATATTAGATAGAGATTTTTTAAATTCATCTAAAGTCATTGGTTTTGTTTTATCTATTTCAGAAATTGCATTTTTCAACTTTTGTTTTTCTTCTTCTATTGATTCTAAATCAAAACCATAAAAAGTCAACTCCCATAAAATACTACCTAATAGTGAGTAGTTATCTAAATTTAAACAGTCTAATATTTCAAGGTCAATTAATTCAGACCAGTTAATTAAATCAATTGAAAAAATTTGATCTATTTCTTCGTCATAGAGGCAGACGTCTGTAAATTTTATTGGGTCTTCATCTTCTAGAGAAACTTCTTCTTTTTCTGTAATATATATTTTATAATTAATGTTTCCATTAAATTTTAAATTTTTTAATAAATCATAAACTTGATTATATTTAAATGCATACTTGGCTACTTCATCGTCTGGTAAGTGTTTATAATTGTTTTTATATATATAATTAAACGCTCCTTTGTAAGAAGTTTTAAGAATTAATTCCCTTAATGTCATACTCTTCTAGTGATGTAACTGTCGCAAGTAGACGAGCTAAAGTCATCATAGCATGCTTCAAAATTTATCATTCTTTGGCCTTCTGATTCTCCTCCTCCACCATCGTCAGTCAGAAAAAGTATATGTCCAGTTCTAAAACCTAAAGGTGTATTTTCATTATAACTTGGTTGAGCCAAATTAAAATTATCAGTTCCAAATCCATTTATACCAAACCATGGAGTTCTTCTACTTGTTCCGGGTAAAAAGTGAGCAGAGGTTGTACCAAATAAAGTTGGGTCTGTGTAACCCCATGCTGGTTCATTAGGATCTGTAAAAGAACCATGAGAAATAGTTTCTCCTTTGCCGCTACCTCTGGTTATTAAAAGGCTTTGTCCACTGACATCAATAACTTCCATTGAGTAAATACCTGTAACATGTTGGTTACTATTAAATGTAGCAACATCATCATCTTTAACCCAAAGTTGCTTGCCATTTGAAACATAAGATACTCTAGTCCAATTTCCTGTAATGTCAAATGGGTGGGTTTCAAATTGTGTTCCTTTATTTATGGCGCTTGCAGGATTAGTATAGTATCTAACTCCTGTAACTACCAATGTAGCTAAGCTCGATGAGTTTCTAATAGAAAAACTTGAGAGATCTACAGGGATCGCACTAGGGGTAATGCTAGGGGTGACACTAATAGTTGGGGTAACTGTTATTGAAGGAGTTATCGAAATTGTTGTAGTAATTGAAGGTGTGATAGATATTGTTGGAGTAATTGAGGGCGTAACGGATATTGTTGGTGTTGGGGTTGGGGTAATCCAGTTTCTCGTCTCGTTTTTAGCTGTATGCACATAAAGCTGATTATTATAGTTGCCTCTCAATGTTGGTGCATTAAATCGACCTGTTGTTCCTTCGTCTCCATATCTTTGAAAATATTGAAAAGACATTTTTTATACTCCAGCTGGTTTTTGTGTATTGAAGTCACCAATCTTAAATCCGTGGCTCAGTCTAGAGTCATTTCCAAGAGCTGAAACAAAATTAATTGATCCAGTTCTGTACCCAAGAGGAGTGTCTGGAGCATATCCGTGACTAGCCATAGTTACTTTTTGAGCGTCTCCGCTTCTTATTCCACGCCAATAGACGGGTTGACCTAAGTAACTCTTTTGGTTGCCATCGTTTGCCCCAACTTTGGTAGGGTCAGTGAGATTATAAGCTAATGAAGCGGTGTAAGCTGCAAATGCGAGAGTTTCCCCTGCGACCTTGCCTCTCATTATGAGAACATCTTGACCACTTACAGATGTAGTTTCAACAGAATAAATACCTGTAACATGTCCATTACCACTGAAAGTTGTCTTATCTTCTTCTTTTACCCAAGCAGTTTTAGTAGTTCCGGGATATGTAACTTGATGCCAATTGCCAGTTTGATCAGCACCAAAACCAAAATCAATAAATTCAGTTCCATTTGCATTAGTAATAGAATATCCAGTTTGCGCTCCCACTAGCTGAGATATATGAAGTGATAACTTGGTCAAGTCGGGTGCAACATATGATGGAGTAACCGTTGGGGTGGTGGATATGGTTGGGGTAATTGTTATTGAAGGAGTTATACTTGGAGTAACGGTAATTGTTGGAGTCACCGAAATTGAAGGCGTAATTGAGGGTGTGATAGATATTGTTGGCGTTGGAGTCGGAGTAATCCAGCTTCTTGTCTCGTTCTTAGCTGTATGGACATAGACCTCATTATTATAGTTACCTCTTAATGTAGGTGCATTAAATCGACCTGTTGTTCCTTCGTCTCCGTATCTCTGAAAATATTGAAAAGACATTTTAATCTGATGCTCTAGGGGTTAATTGAAGAGGGCTTTGTTCATAGTAATATTTATTATAAATAATATTGTACGAAGTTTCTAGCTGTTTTATATATTTTTTTTGAGATTCAATTGCTTGATTCAAATCTTTAATAACAAAATCAGCATCAACTGATAATTCATAAAGTTTTTTTCTTTCTTGTGTTTGCTCGTACAGCATATATCCTAGCAATAAAACTAGGAAACCTAAGAAATGAGTTAAACTTTTTTTAGCCACATATTAGTTTACACTAATATTTGTTGTATTTTGAACTATATGTGGATAAACCACAGAACATAGACATCAAAAAAGAGAAAATCCAGAAGCTACTACCGTCTCTAGCAAAAACGATACAGCAAATTAAATTTACTACACAGGAGATTAATAAAATTCTACCCTGTAAATTAAGATGTCTCCAAGGTTTTATTTTTGCTTTCTTTCTTTAAGAAACAATGAATTTTTCTTTTTGACAAAGAATTAGAAATTTGCTTTTTTGTATACTCTGCACACCATTTTTTTCTAGAAATTTTAATTAAATCATTTAATGTATAATTATATGGTTTATTTAAAACAAGTTCTTTGAGATGTTTGGAATGAGCTTGAGCTAAGCAATGATTACCTTTTGTGTCAAAAAAACTACTGATAGCTTTATTACCTTTTTCAACTTCTTTGTAATTACTTCCAAAAACTTGATCTGTACTAATAAAAGACCTTAACTTTGCAACAATTGTATGGTAATTAAAATTAACCGCTTGCCTAGTAACCTCAAGCTCTTCAGCCATTTGTTCTTCAGTCATACCTTTTTGCATCATTGATATTAATCTGACCTCATTTTCAGTTAAAATATCATAATATTTAGTAATAACTTTTATAATTTTTTTATATTTGTCAGTAACAAAAAGATTATTTACTTCTTCATCTTCTTGCCCTTGAAGATCTACTACCATTTCAAATGTAGTTTTTGGGCCATCTTCAGTATTTATAACAGCATCTACTCTTCTAGTATTATATTTCTTGTTATCTTCTGCATAGTGACTCCAATTAATAATATTTTTAATATATGTAAAAGCCATTTTTTGAAATGCAGAATAGTCAAATGTTCCTTCATATTCATTAAGCATTTTTTCTTTATATTTAATTAAAGAAAGGTTTGCTTGGCTTGCTATTTCATCTGGGTCAAGCCTATGAAAAGGTTTTCTATATTTCCCAATAATTTTTTTAATATCTTGCTGGTAGCCAGCAAGCCACTCATCATATTGATCACTTAAAGTTTTTTTATCAATTTTATTTATCATTTTCATTCTTAACAAACCTTCCTGTTTTTTTGCATAATTTTTTAACATGAGGATTTGGATATTCAGTAGACCAATCCACTTTGTCTTTAGTTTGATTTAGCCTTTTAGAAAAAAGACTAGGTTTCATACCTAACATTTTGGCAGCTTTTGATCTAGAGTTATTATATTTAGAAAGAGCAGCTTTTGCTTTTGGTATAAATTCTTTCAGCATAGATTCTCTTCTTTTTGCCCAAGTAGCTACATTATTTCTAATTTTCTTTTTTTGTTGTTCTTCTGTAAGTCCAGCAAAAGGAATATAACCCGCCTCTTGCCTTTTTTTCATAACTCTTTTTTGAGTTTCAGATCTTTGCTCTCTAGGAACTCTAGGGGGAATTGGCTTTGGTGGTGGAAAATCTTTTGCCCAATCAACTCCAGATACTCTTTTCATTAACTTTTGAAATGAATTTCTAGAAACGCCTATCTCCTTGCAAGCTTTGCATCTTACATTATTATGCAAAATTAAAGCTGCCATCATTCTTTTTTTAATTCTTTCCATGTCTTGCTTATCCCAATCAATCCACTCATGACCTGTCCAGATTTTACCTTCTCTTAGTTCAAGAGCAAGGCTTTTGCCTTTTCTATTTTTGGAAACCCAATTTTCTTGACCTTTTTGAAAACCAATCTTTTTTAAATGCTCATAGTCTGTAGCATTATAGCGATTACTTTTCCAAGATGGTCTTGGGACAAAAAGTTTGAATAAGGTATTGCTTGGATTTGGGAAAGCTGCGCTTCTTATTTCTTCCCATTCTTTAGTTCCAAGTTTTTTCCCATGATCAGTTTTATATTCTTTATGAAACATAAATCCTTGAAGAGCTTTTACTTTTATATCAGGGTCATCTTCCATAAGTCTTAGCTTCAGGATTTCTTTTGCACTTTGGAAAGATTTAGCTCTAATAAAAGTTTTAAAATCCTTCTCTTCTCCATTGCCATACCTTTCGGTATAACTAATATTCCAGTATTGATGAAATTGGAAATTTTTTGCTCTAAACTTAGCTTGAAGGCTTTTACTTTTTCTTCCGCGTTTTTTATTCATAAGGCTCAGTATAACGCGTTTTTACATAAAAGTCAAGTCATTTCCACTTGCAATAGTGAGGATTTTCAAGTCTTTTTCTCCTCATATAGTCTCTTTTTTGCTGACGCCGTCTTTCTGGGTCAGCTTCATCATATTTTTTTCTAGCTTTTTTTTGTGCTTCTGTATTTTTTTTCTTTTTACTTTGGCTCATATTAACTGCTGTACTTTGCTATTTTCCTTAGTTACAACTTCACTCAAAAAGGGAACAACAAATTCATCACATTTATCCAGTTCGTCTTCTCCAAATGTAGGCCAGTAAACTTTGTGAGATATAAAAGGTCTAATCCTATGTAACTCTCTATGCTCTTCATGATTAGCTGGGCCAACTTCATGTCTTGTTAAATTAATCACTAAACCCCCATTAATTTTTATCCACTCAGCTTCATTTTTATACCTAACATCGGTAACAAAGACATAATAACCTTCTTTTATTTTTTTCTCAACATCAGACTGAATTTTTTTAATCCAGCAATTTTCATCAATTTTACGTCTAATGTCAGTTCCCCAAGTTACTAAGAGTGGTCTTATTAATTCTTTTTCGGTTTTATTTTCAGTAAAAGCAGAAATTTCTGTATATTTTGCTAAAATTTCATCAATTTCATACTTTAATGCATCTGCAAAAGCAAATCTACAAGCCTTATAGCCTTCTTTTTCTAAAGCAATTTTGCCACGTTGATAAAATGTATCTTTGCCTGATCTAGCAAAGCCTGATATTCCTATTAGTTTACTCATCGTCTATATCTATATCGCTCTCAAATTCTACATTACCTTCTGATGCGAGTTCTTGTATTTTTTCTTGTAGTGCTCCTATTATTGTTATTGTGTTTATATCATATTCATCTATATATCTATAGATTAAATTTTCTAAATCCATGCGAAAAGAATCGGTTTGCTCATCGTAATCTTTTGGTCCGCTAAAAAATAATTCTTCGTCTGTCACATAACATAATAAATTGTCGTCCACTATTTTCTAATTAAATAATTTAAATCACACTAATCTGGCATTTTATTTGATTTTCGCTTATTATCTATTCCTCTCATTGGTTGTATGTTGGTATAATGACCTGCTTTATAAACATCTTTTGAATTTTTAACAAACCAATCCAGAGGTATCTTGTGATCAAGTTGCCATTGGTTATAAGGATCTGGCCCATAGTTGTCCCAATTCATCCAATCTTCCCATAAGGATTCTATGTGTGCTCTATATTCTTTTATTGTGCAACCTAATTGAGTTAAGGAACTTGGGTGAACTTTTCTTTTTCTTTTTCCTGCCGCTGCCGCATTTACCCTTCTAGCATTCCTTCTTACCTGATTTACCAATACATGATTTGGATCAGTTTTTCGCAGATGTCTGGCTCGATCTCTAAAGTATTTTCTAAGATGTTCTCTATTTTTAGCTTTCCATTTCTTATCAGAAATAGCTTTTCTTTTCTTGTATTCTGGGTCTTTTCTCTTTTTTCTTAGGTTTGCAAGTATTTCTTCTCTATTATTTTGGTAGCGCTCTTTTGCTTGTTTAGATGCTCTTTCTTTATTTTCAGAATACCACTTAGCATCCATTGCAGCTTTTTTTTCTTTATTAGCTTCTCTCCAAACCTTATCTTGAGCATATTTACATGTTTTGCATTGACTTTGCCTTCCATTTTTTTTGCTTTTTTGTTTACCAAACTCATTAATCGGCTTTTCTTCACCACATTTTGAACATTTTAACTTTTCCATTATTTTTTAATTTTATTTAATATTTTGAGACACATTTTAGGCAAAAACATTTCACCTAGCACTTTTCTAATAAAATTAGGAGAATAATCATATTTATAAGACCCATCTTTTTGTTTATGAGCAAATTTGTCTAGACAATCAGTTGGTAGACCACAAATAGCTAAAATTTCTCGTATAGTTAGCACTCTGGCATCAGAATAAGTGCCATCAACAAACTTTCTGCCGGGATGCACATTGTTTTGGCTTGATATAGCCCCATTACACATTGTAACTGTCGGGGCAGGTGAATCCCACTTCATTCGCTTGTAAGTCGTTTTAAAGCCGTTTATGGGGCGTTTCTCGCCATCTTCTATTAAATGTGGGTAATGTACCTTATTATCGAATGCGGTGCATCCTGTAGGAGTATTTGACATCCAAGTGATATGATTTTTGCTGTGTTTTGGTGCAAAGTGCCAAGGAATATTTAAATGATCTGCATTTTCTTCTGATTCAAGTGTTGGAAATTCGGCAAAATCATCTAACACATCACGCAAAGTAATTTCACTTTCTTTTTCTTCGGGATGCTTCCACTCACCGTTTTTAGATATTAAACATATTGATCTGCTCCTAGATTGAGGAGTTCCTAAATTCTTTGCATTTAAAATCTTACAATGACATTCAAAGCCATCGGGTAGTTGACTTTGTATAAATTTTACTATATTTATTGTGTTGCCTTTGTAATTTATAAATGTTTTTGCCATCTGAGGTACATTTTCAATAAGCATATAGTCTGGCTTTATTTTGTTGAAAACTTCCATTGCATGAACAATAAGAGTATTTCGTTCATCCTTGGGATTCTTTTGAGCATTAGCTACGCTCATTCCCTGACATGGGGGCGTTGCAATAATTATATCTATTTTGCCATGTTTTTTACAGGCAGCCTGAATATTATTTTTTATTGTTTTTTCTGCTATGCTTCCACAAATTAAATCTACTGAATTTGAATGAAATTTATTGTAAAAATCTACCCTGTCTTCAAGCAGTTCGTTTGCGACAACGACATTAAAATTATTTTGTTTGAGGTAGTATTCTCCAAAACCTACATTAGCAAATAAAGACAAAACATTCATAATAAAAAAGGGGACTCAGCTATTATAGCTGAATCCCCTTAGAAAGTCAAGAGAAATATTTAACTACTTACTCTTACTTCCTCCCTGCATAAGGGCCACAATGAGAATCAATGTGACGACTCCAGCTAAGCTGGCACCTTCACCAATGAAACCGCCAACAATCTCTTGAAGATTGCTGATGACATTAACAGGAGCACCATTCCCGAAAACAACTTGGGAAACTACCAGTAGTCCAATTACTGACAAAAGGACACTGGTAAGACCTCCTGCATATGCTTTGATTGTATCTAGTGTATTTTTCATAAATAATTACTAATTAGAATTTAAAGCTCAAAGATGTACCGAAAACATATTCTCTATCAATATCATCGGCATCTACATAATCCACACCTAAAGAAAGGTCAGCTGCATCAGAAACACTCTTAGAAAGAGATGCTCCAACAACATAATATGTCCTATCGGATGCGGAAGTTAACTCTGTATTTCCAACAGTAGCTTCAAGATCAAGAGAAGCGAAAGATAAATCAAAATCATGACTTACTCCAGCTTCAAATGTATAAAGAGAATCATCTAAATCTCTAAAAAGAGAAACAGAAGGATTCAATACTGTATTGGAAGAAAGAACTAATTCAACTTCAGAAAGAGCATTTCCGGGAACGTCTTCGAAGTGATTTAATCCTACATATGCTGAAAGAAGACCTTCAGCAAAAGACTTGCCAAGTCCAGCACCAAGATGGTAGCTATCATTGCCCACATCCACTGCTTGGTTTGTGCAAGCATGTGCAGAGGCATCTAATCCAGCAACTCCAGCTCCAAGCATTAAAGATGCTTGAACAGACTGTTCTGCTTTCTGTGAACCTCTATAAAAGAAGTCAGAAGCATAACCAATCTTGGCAGAATTGCCCAAAAGGGCGGCGTTACAAATAAGTCCACAAAGGACAAGTAGTGATGTTAGTTTATTTTTCATAATATATAGATGAAAGGTTTTAGGAGGACTTTTTTGCGACATGTTCTCCGACATTGCCAGCGGCATAAAGTCCAAAAATCCATTTGACGAAATCAGCCCAATCTTTAAATTCAGCCATTCCATACAGTAATGCGGTAGTTGCAGAAATAAAGCAAATTGCCGCGCATAGTAGTTTTCTACTTTTAAAATTCATTGTATTCTAATTTCTTTCCAAGCAACTAATTTTGACTTTACTTGATCTCTAATATGTCGTTGCTTTTTATTAAGTTGACTATTGCCGCTTTTTACTTCAATAAATGTAATTTCTTCGTCTCCAAAAGATATATAGTCAATAGGTTTTCCTAAAAATGTACATTCTTCTGGGTTAAAATCAAATTGGTCTAAAAATGGGGCAAGAGTTTCTGCAATATGTCCTAGTCTTACTTCGCTACTTTTTTTCTGTGAAGTTACTTTTTTCTTAGCTTCAGTTTCTTCGCTTAGTTTTAATTCTAGTTCAGCAATATCCTTTAAGATTTTTTCTTCTCTCTGTTGTAGCTCTTCTTTTCTGCTTTCTATTGATTTTTGTTCGATCTCAAAACTTGATTGTAAGCTGTGGATTGTTTGCTGAAGATTGCTTTCTCTTAATTTAAAGTCTGATTCCTTTTCTATCAGTTGTTCTTTTAGTGATTGATTTAAAGAATTGGCGTTAAGTTGTTCCTGTTTAAGGTTTCGTAAATAAAATACTAAATATATTATACACCCAACTAGGGTAATTTCTACAAAAAAATTCAAAATTCACTTTTTGGTTATAGAAATAATTCTGTCATGACGGAAAGATCTAATTTGATTTCTGCCAAAACAAAAAGCTCTAAATCCAACATTATCTCTATCAAATCTCTTGTTACCAAAAGAATTATAAAGATTGATTGCTCCTATTTGATAAGTTTTAATTTTTCCATCCCTATTTCTGTAAACTACATAGTAGCGTGGGCCAAAATTTTTTCTAATACTAAATTTTAATTTATTGTATAATTTATTCATCATTTTTAGGAATAAGTCCTCTCTCTTCACATAAAGCTACTGAATAACCAACTCTATAACTAAATTTATCAATGAAAAACACAAAACCCATAATTACATAAGGTTCCCAAGTTTCAAATCCTATTTTATAGAATAAAATAAATGCCACCAAAATAACTGGCAGGAATTTATTTAAACTATAATTTAACATCATTAATTTATTTTCTCTCATTTTACTTCTATTACTTCTATGTTTGCTTTTTTTAATAAGTTTATTCCTTCTTTATTTCTATATAAATCTCCGTAAACAACTCTAGATATTCCTGACTGTATAATTAATTTAGCGCAATCAATGCAAGGAGATATTGTAATATACATAGTTGCTCCGTCGCTGGACTGCGTTGATTTAGCCAATTTAGTGATTGCATTGCTTTCTGCATGTAAGACTTCTGGTTTAGTTATTAATTTATGTTGTAAATTTGGGTTAGGGTTGTATTCGCAGGTATTGTCAAAATTTTTTGGAGTTCCATTATATCCATCAGAAATAATTGCTCCATCCTTTACAATTAAGCAACCAACTTGTTTCCGTTTAGCTTTAGAAAGCTGAGACCAAGTTTTAGCCATTGAAAGATATGTTTCATCAAGCTGTTTCTGTGACGGCATTATTATTGAATAGTATGCTAGAATTAGAAAGTATTAATTTTTCTGACTCCGTATTTTCTATGGCTTTCTCTGTTCTGTCAATCCACTTTTCACTATAAGGGCAAAATTCTTCAATTGATAAAACATTGATATCTTTACCTTTTATATTTTTTTTATTTAAATGATAAAGTAAGTCTACTAATGCTTCACTTGAATGAAAAACTTGATAATAGTTAGTACTAGCAAGCATAGAATTATGCAGTACATACTCTATTTTATATTGAACTGGTTGAGGATGCTTAAGTTTTGCCATCATGAAAACAGTATACAAAAAATATACCGAAAAGTCAAGAAAAAAGTTTAATTTATTTTTTCTGGCTCTGTGGTTTCTATAATAACCACACTTTTATAGCTTGGATCTTTTAAAGATTTTAAACTTTGAATTAAACTATCAGCATGAGACCTTGCTTCACCTACAGTCCAATAATCTCTTGGCCAAGCTCTCCTACCATCACGTGTTACAACATAAAAAGTTGGTTTTCTTGAATAGCTCATGTATTTTTTTTCCAGTTGATTTTTTTGTAGTTTTTGTCGTATGTGTTTTTATCTGTCGGTCTAGGCTTATCACCTTTTCCGTTTTGATGCTTAGCTTTTACTTCTGGCTTGCATCCACAATTTACATTACATTTTACTTTTTTTTCAGTTTTCATGAAACCATGTTGATTTTGGGGTTTTCTTATCTTTTAGTTTAAAGTACCAATAAAAAGGACACGCTAAAGAGTGGCCTATACTATATATTAAAATAATAGTGCCTAAAAATACCCAAACACTACTAAAAATAAATTTTAAAACTTCTTCCATACACTCACTCCGTCTACATTCAATAAATCTTCGACTTGAATTTGAGTTATTGTTTCTAAATTTCCAGTTCTTCTATATAAGCGATATTTAGCTGACCAAGGATTAGAAACATATGGTAAATCCCATCTTACCATCTGAGAAGAAGATAGCCAATTTAAAAGCTTTGTTCGATTAACGAAAATAAAAGATTGAGAGGTTTCAAAAACAATAAACTGGGCAGAGCCATAAATCCATCCATCTTTACCTTTCGATGTTTCATATTCTATCCAAACCCATTTATTGGCATTTTTAGAATTTTTCTTTTTTATATCAACTGTAACTTTAGTTGGTTTTTTATTGTTATGACCCTCTAAAATTAGATCAATATTATTCTTTTTTTGACCAAAATTAGGTTTATGCACAATATAGCCTTTCGATTCAGCTATTTCAATAAACATTGATTTATAATTATTGTTTTTCGATGGCATACATGGTAACTATTGAACCTTGTCGTATAAGGCATTAAAAGCTCTAGATGCATCTCTAGACTTTTTGTATTTAGTTTTTGTGATAGTCATAATCACTTCTTCTGTTACCTTGTCTTCTGCCTCAGGCATAGTAAATTTTACAATACCTTTGTCTCTTGATTTAATATCGCATTCCCATTTTATAGTATAATTAAAATAAGGAATTGCATTACTTAAAAACTCAACAGGAGTATTAGACGAACCTTGTTTTTCAGACCATAGAAAAATTGGAACAACTCCCATCCATGTTTCATGGAAAGCTCCTATATTAACTTCTTTTTCTATAGTATTGCCTTCTTCTATCATTCCGGGATTGCGTTCATCCGCAACATTAGAATAACTTAAGATCATACCTTTTTCATATTTTTCGTTTAAATAAACATGAAAATATTTAAATAAATTAATTGGATTCCAAAAGCCAGACTCTTCATTTTGTAAAACTAATCTTTTTTGAGTGTCTTTGTTTAGCTTCTCAAAATTTTCATAAAAAGCTTGAACAAACTTTACTGCACTGCCATGATTTTCTTGTTCTGGTTGAGCAAAAGGTTTTATTATAATCGGATTTGCTGCATTTGATGGAAATCCTGCAGTCTCGAAAAACCAACTGTGAAAATCTAGTTCCTTTACTGTTTGATCAACTAATGTATCATCTGTAGAGGATAGATTATTTGTGGAATCTGGATAAACTGAAAGTGTTACATTGTATTTTCTAGCAGAAAAACCAATAGACCTAATTAATTCTAAAATTTTACTAGAATTAGGTAGATTGGTGATCGAAACATTTATAGAATCTTTAAAATCCCCAGCTAGACTAAAAATAGAACTGCTAATTCTATAATGATTGATATTAATTTTTGGAATAAACTCTATGATGTCTTTTGTTAGGCTTAAATTATGTTCTATTCTAATTCCTAGTTCGCCCAATGCCTCATCATCTCCTCGCTCCTTTTTTAAAGAGGAAAAGTTTCGCTGAGTAATTCCCGAAAAAGACCAAGTGCCTTCTGGCTCTCTTTCTTTGAGAAGTTCTGAGGTTCCTATTAATCCGTATGAGACATCCATGACATTAATTACACTAAATTTCTGGCAATTGCTCTTTCTCTACATTCTCAGTAGGCTTTTTGTCTTCTGATTTATATATAACATAATCTGGGGCTCTATCATTATTCTTATGCCTGTTGGGAAAGACTATTACTTTTACTTTCTTTTTAATTCCAAGTTCGTCAATTTCAATATTGCCTGTAAGATACTTTCCTTTTGGGCCATCTTTTGTCCAAAAAGCTCCCATCTCACGATTACTCCAATCTGACTTTTGTTTATTATCTTCTAACATGTGTATATAATTTTATATGGTTGTGATTTATGATTGCCAGTTAACTGAGCCACCTAGCTCAATTCATTGCTTTAGGGATGTAACATTATTTGCTCAAGTATTTTTAAAAGCTGATAATTTAATTAAATGCCCAAAGGGTACAAGAACCGCTTATTGGGAGTGGATAAAAAATTATGGTGCTCACGACTTTGTGAAATACTTAATTAAAGAGGAAGAGCAACAAGTCGGTGTGACAGTTGGCTCTACTAACTCTACAATTACAATTGATCATATTGATGAATTTAATTATGCAAATTTAATTAATTCTTTAAAAAATTATAATTACTCGGAGTTTTGATTTTTGCTTTTAAATTTAGAGACAAGTCTACCATCTTCATATAAATCAGTAGGTTCTCCGGTTGCTTGTGAATTTTGTCCTTGCTCCTCTTCATTCTCCGAATCATCTATTTGAGGATATAGATTCATAATAGTTTGCAAGATTGAATCATATTTATCTATAGCTTCAAGTTTACGCTTTACTTCTTCACCAATATCAGAATGCTCTCCCACTCCAACAGGCGTCTTAATATAGACTTGAAGATCGGCAATGGCTATATTTCTAGAGCCAATGTATTCTTTAAAGATAGCATCAATATGCGGGGGAACACCTTGTTGTTGTTGATTTTGCATTTTACTTAGATTGATCTTTTGCATGTAAAACGGTAAACACTAAGAAAGGCATACCTAACAAGCAAATTAATTCATACATAACTAATATTAAGTCCATAATCTTTTTTTTCTATAATTAACGATATTTTTTTTGAAGCAGCCTCCAGCGATCAGAATCAATCTCTTTATTGCCACTATCTATAGCATACAACATTTCCATAATTTCGTCAAGCGAATTATAAATATATTTATGAGGAAACATTCCTAACATCCAGAGAGGAGTTTTAGCTTTACCGCCTTCCATACTCACAAAAACAGGTTTTTTCTCTCTCACTGCAGTTACTATTTCCTCTGCGCTTCCCCAAGAGGCCACATCTGGTACAAGATGAGCAATAATAAAGTCTGATCTATCTACAAGATTAAGATCATAAGCTCTCACCATTTTCATTCTTTCTGTTACCCTGTCATATTGTTTTGTTTTCATCCAAGTTTCCATTTCTTGACGAGAAGCTTCATCTTCTTCTACATCTTTCATAAATGGCTTTTTATAAGGGTCAAAACAAGTAATACCTAAAGGTTCTAGCTTTTCTGTAACTTCTTCACGCCAATTTCTGCCGCTTAGATATTGCATATGTCCGACAAGATAAGTTTTAGTCTTATATAGTAAGTTACTCATGATATAATCATACCATGAAACTCGTCCACTGTCAACAAAAAACTTGTCGAAATTTTTTTTTGTTTATTGCGATTTAGGCAATAATATCTAAAATAGGGGGCTTGCCATTAGAAATTTTAAATGGTCTACCACTTGGCGAGTATGTAATTTTTTCAACACTTAACCCCATAGCATATGCTATAGTAGCATTAATTGATTCTATATCAACTCCATTTTCCTCAACATAGTGAGCTCCTTTGTCAGATTTACCATGAACATAACCAGCTTTTATTCCTCCGCCAGCAAATAGAGCACTAAATGCAGATGGGTGATGATCTCTACCAACTCTACCAGCTTTGATTTCTGGGCTTCTGCCAAATTCACTAGCAACAACAACCATTGTATCGGAAAGCAAGCCTCTGATATTTAAATCTTCTAATAAAGAACTTAATCCGGCATCTAAAACTGCTCCACGAGTTTCCATATTGCCAAAAACATCATTATGCATATCCCAGCCCCCATAAGACACTTCAATAAATCTAACTTTATTCTCAACTAATCTCCTAGCAAGCAAGCAACCTTGGCCGAAATTATCTCTACCATACCTATCTCTAGTCTCTTCGCTTTCTTTAGTTAAATCAAAAGACTCTAGATCTTTACTTTTCATTAAACTAATTGCATTGTCATATAAATCAGAATAAGCTCTAACTTTTTTTTGCGGAAAATCTTTGGAAAAATGTTTATTGAGTAAACGTGATGCATCTAAACGTTTATAAAACATGTTTTCATCGACATATCCAGATTTTTTAACATTTTGTATACCAGCATTTGGGTTTCCTAGCGGCAACGGGCCATGCTTGCTTTCAAAATAACCAGCTCCAATAATTCCACTACCGCCATTAATTTTTATATTATCAGGTAATGTTTCATTTAAACTTCCGCTTAACTTACTAACCCAACTACCCATACTAGGATGGACAATTGTTCCTCTTTTTTGGTAACTTGTGTGAAGTAAATAATTAGCTTGATCGTGAGCTCCTTGATTACTATTAATTGAACGAACTAAAGATGCTAAATGCATTTGTTTTGCAGTTTTAGGTAACCAATGACCTAACTGAATGCCATCTGCAGAGGTGTCGATAGCTTCAGTTTCACCCATAATCTCTTTGTTTTCTGGTTTAGGGTCAAATGTATCTACATGAGTCATTCCGCCTGTCATATTCAGAAATATAACATGTCTAGCAGTAGGCACTCTCGTGGTCTTTGCTATAAGGTTTGGTCCATAAATTAAGGCATTAACGCCTAAATACGTTTTTGCAATTGTTTTTGCAAAATCTCTTCTTGATAGTTCTTCGTTCATAGTAATTATTTAATAAATATAAATTCGTGAGAATTAAGTAAGATCCAAGATATGTGCTTGAACCCATCCTTTTCATCTACAAAGTTTTTTAAAATTTTTAATTCATTGGCTTTGGGTTTTCTTCCAAGAATCGATAAGAATGCACTCGTTACTTGTTTTTCTTTGTTTTTTTCTGCTCCTATTAATTTTATAAAGTCTGCATCTTTTTTGTTTAAAATATTAGTTTCAACAAAACCATTTAAAAGATTTAATACTTGTGTGGTGTTTGGTTCTGAGTTGCTATTATCTATTTGTTCTTTATCGCTACCACCAAACTGCCTAATTAAGTGACCTCCGGGCGCTGGATGTTGCAGATAGCTGCTTCTTACTAAATTTCTATCTTTAATGGTTTTATTTTGATATTTAGAATTAATTATTCCAAGTAAATTTCTATTTCCTTTGTTTTCTTCTGCTATTTTTTTAAAATCATCATATATTTCTTCCCCTGTCATATCTTTATATCTTTCATATATAGGAGTATAGTCTTGCATATTATGTAAGTAAACTCTTTCTTTGGTGTCAATATTATTATATACTAAAGTCACAAGAGAATCCCATAATTGCTCTCCTGTCATTCTCCTTAAGATAGGACCTTCAAAATCATAACTTTCGAGAGTTTTGTAATCTTCTTTTTTGCTTTCTCTTTGAAATAGTTTTGTGTTTAATAAAATTCTTTGATATTCTCTTAAGTCATAATTCACACTAACCATTAATCTTTCTAAATATTTCATTAATTTAGTATTGCTGGCAATTGTGTCATCCATCATTGTATCTATGGGTTCAATAAGCCCCGCTCCAAAAATTTGCTTCCAAATTCTATTACTAATCATTGTTGTGAATCTAGGATTATCTTTGCTGACAATCCAATCTGCGAAAATTTTTCTACTCTCACCTTCTGGGGACTCTGTTGGCTTTGGGGTAAAAATAGCTTTAGCAACAACTGTATCTCCGGGGTTGCCGTCATCTTCAGCAAAATCTCTAGGTAATTTAATTGTGCCTGTGCCATTATTATCTATACCAAATTGTATAGAATCTCTGACTTGATTTCTCCAATTATTAAATAATCCAGCATTGGCGTCGCCATCTGCATTAATCGCTCTACTTAAGGCTCCTATGACTTTGCCACCCTCCTTTGTTCTTACGTTGCCAATTCCAGAAGTGAATGCTGTCATTTCATAAAATTGTTTTTGACTCCACTTGTCAAATGGGTGATTATGGCACATGGCACATTCTAATCTAGTGCCGAGAAAAATTCTAATAGTGTGAGATAAATTATCTTCTTGCATACCTCTGTCTCTTAGGTAATAGCTTATTGCCTCCCCGCCATCAAAAAGTTTTCCTGTACTTGAAACTAATTCTTTTACTATTGTATCATAATTTTTTTTGTCTGCAATTGCATCTCTTAACCACTGCCTGTAAGCAGATCCAACATTTATATTTGTTCCATTAACTCTATCTTTTACTCTCAGCATGTCAGTCCACCAGTTTAGTTGGTGGTTTACATAGCCATTTGAATGTAGAAGTTTTTGTACTAAATTATCTCTTTTATTACTATCCCTGTCATCAATAAAGCTATTGATTTCTTCTTGAGTGGGGATTCTTCCGACTGTGGTAAGATATAATCTTCTTACATAGGAATAGTCATCTAAAGGCTTAGTCTTTTGTAATTTTTTTGATCTTAAGTTTTGATCTATTAATTGATCTATATAAGAAACATATTGTTTTAGTGTGCGTTCATCTACGGGAGTTTTGACTGTAGGTATTGTGCTATACCTATTTTTAGAGAAATATAATTCTATTTGTTTTTGAGTATCTAGTGTCAATAAATCAATTTTAAACCTAAATTGTTGTAAATCTTGAGATCTAGCTATTCTAACATGGGTTTCATTTGCCTCTAATATTTCAGCATCAAGAGATTTACCATCTTTAAAATAAAGAGTGGAGCCAAAACAAAAAGTAGTGGCAAAGAAGAGAAATATAATGTTTTTCATCAAAAGCTAATAGTTTATTAATAATAAATTACACTATTTTTTAATAAAATGGTGGAGGTGGCGGGACTTGAACCCGCGTCCTGATGGTCTTCAAGCAGACACATCTACAAGTTTAGTTAATTTTTTTTAAAGTTATGACATTAACATCCAACTACCTATTACAATTATTTACAGTTTATTAACAGGTAAACCTTTTCTGTTTTGCAGATTGATGACCCCTTATCTGTAATATCTGCGTCTTACAGTAAGAGGTAGCAGGACTAAGCTGCTAAAGCAAGCCCACGGCTCTTTTGGAAACCGAAAGCTTTAAGACGTGACTTATTGCCATGTACAAGTTTGCACTTTTTTATCGAAGCCAAGTGCGTCTCCGACTTGCAGTGTAAGAATCCAACCTCAGTCGAATCCAGTACACCCCCATAAAATTTTAAAGAACTAAATATATATTACAGCAAAAAAAACAAAAAGTCAAGAAAAAATTACAAGGGTACACCCCAAGCTAATATATTTGGCTTCTCTGGTATAAAACTTTTTCCTGAAATAAAAACTCCAGAATCTTCGTCATCTTCAGAGCCTAACTGAGCTGTAAATTTTAAAGTAACCTGTTTGTTGTCTCCTATTGATGATTGAAAATCTTCATTGGTTAGAGTTGCTTTTCTAATTTCAACTGTCATGTTTTGTTGTTTTTGTACAGCTACATTACAACAATCAACTAAACAGCGACAATCGTGCAGCACAATCCTTATATCAAAAGGATTTTTGCAATATTCAGTCGCAAACCCTCCCTTTTTAAGCTCTCCAACTATAGCGTCTACCTGAAGTTCTACATTAACTGGAAAGTTTACTGATCGAGTCCACTCTAAGTGGGTTCCAACTCTATGCATCCTTGTGTTGCCTAGGGGAATGTTTAAAGCAAAGCCTTGTATGCTGCCTGCGCCTCGATCATAACTACTTTGGCCCACTTCTCCATGAGTATCACTAAATCCGCTAACTTGTTCAGTAACCATAGAGCGATTTTGTAAATCAATTCGGATATCTCCGGGCCTTAAAGCAGTGGTTCCCGGCTTAACATAAATATCTTCCATTCCTGAAACTTGTTCATAAAGTATACCTTGCTCTGGGTCTGGCAAACTAAATCGCAAGTCTTCTGATCCTAGCTCGCTTAATATACAGTCTTTATTTGGATTAACACTTGGTAACGGTAAATTGCATACTCCAGTGTTGTAGGAGCGAATATTAAAACCCTCAAAGGTTGCTCTAGCTCTAGGAAGTTTATCTACTTCGGCAACAAGTGCATATTGAGATAAGAAAGCATTACCTATTCCTACAATCCTTTTTGTTTCAGGTTTTATACTTAAATCTGTACCAATTGCATCATGTCCATAGTCTGAGGTTAATAGAAAAAAGTTTGCTCCAACCTTTCTATTATAGTCATATATATGGTTCCTTAAGGCTTGATGTGTCCCATCAACATGAAAACCCATTAATTTTTCATTATAACCATCTGCAAGTAAGTACTCAAAGTCTAAAGTTATGTCTGGGGTAGTTAGCTGCATAAAGTCTAGCCTTGCTCCTTGGCCATATTGATCTACATTAGTCCAGTTAATTTTGTAATCAAAATTGACTGATTGTATTCTATGTAGTTGCCTTACTAGATTGCCAGAGCAGCCAGTGGGGGATTCATTTCTTAAGAGGCAACCAGAAATGTCATGTGCTGTGTTATTGCCAAAATGGTAGCCTGTAGCATCTAAGCTTGTATATAAAGCTTCAGTTTGGTATATAACCCTAGGTCTGTCATAATAATGAGTCACATACTATATTACAGTAAAATTCACCATCTTTAAAGTTTAAAGAAATTTTTTCCGGATTTTTTTCTAAATTAATTAATTTTTTTGCAATGCAAGTTTCAATTTTATTTTGCATAATTCTTCTAACTGGTCTTGCTCCCATGTTGTCGGACAGTGTTTGCTTTAAAATTTCCTCTCTAGCTTTTTTAGATAAAATACATTTAATATTTTTATTTTTTAATTTTAATTTTACCTTATTAAATTCTAAAGTTATAATAGATTTTATCTGTTCTTTATTTAAGTCATTAAATATTACAATGTCATCTAGTCTATTTATAAGTTCAGGACTAAAGACTTTTTTAGCTTCATCTAAAACTCTTGAGTTTTGATTTGAAGAAGATGGGTTAAAACCAACTGAATCTGACTTATCTACAACAAAAGCTCCAACATTACTAGTTAATATAATGACTGAATGCTTGCATGATACTTCTTCTCCAGAATTATCCGTAATTCTACCTTCTTCTAATATCTGCAGTAAAGACTGCATAACTGTTGGGTGAGCCTTCTCAATTTCATCAAAAAGTAAAACTGAGTACGGGTTACGTTTTAATTTTTCAGTTAAACCTCCTCCTTCTTCATAACCTACATAACCGGGAGATGATCCAATTAATTTAGAGGTTGATACGGATTCTGAAAATTCACTCATGTCAAAATAAATTAAATTTTTAGATCCTCCAAAATAATTTTTAGCTAAAGATTTTGCAGTAAGAGTTTTCCCTAAGCCAGTTTTACCCAAGAATAAAAAACTTGCAGTTGGTCTATTTTCATCCTTTAATCCTATTTGATGTCTGCAAAGTGAATCATATATTTTTGATATTACATTCGATTGGCCGATTATTTCTTTAGACATTAGCAAGTTTATTTTTGAAAGTCTTGAAGAGTTGCTTTCATTTAAAACTTCAATAGGTATTGAAAATCTCTCCGAAATAATTTCTTTAATGTGAATAGGTAAAACGACTGGTGGGGATTTTAATGATTTTGAACCCCACACCCTCATTTGTTTTTGATATTTTGTAAAAACTGTTTTTTTTGTATCATCGTCAACTTCTGGATCTACAATAATTTTCTCCAAAGCTTTTATGGAATTTGGTTTTTTGTAACCTTTTATTTTTAATCTAGCTCCAGCTTGATCAATCAAATCGATTGCTTTATCAGGTAAAGCCCTATCCTTAATGTATCTGTTTGACAGGAAAATAGCCTCTTCTAGGGATGATTCGTCATACTTTACACTATGAAAACTACTATAACTTTCCGCTAAAGTATTTAAAATATTTAAACATTCTTTAGGGCTAGGCTCACTTACCCTGACGATTGCAAATCTTCTTTTGAGAGCAGAGTCTTTTTCTATACTTTTTTTGTATTCCTTATTTGTTGTTGCTCCTATGCAAGTAATTTCTCCTCTAGCAAGATAAGGTTTTAAAATATTAGCAGCATCTAAAGTACCTTCTGCATTTCCAGCACCAATTAGAGTGTGAATTTCATCTATAAATAGAATTATATTTTTATCTTTTTTAATATATTCTATAAAAGATTTTAAACGTTCTTCAAATTGCCCACGGTATTTAGTTCCAGCAACCATGCTAAACAAATCAAGAGATATGACTTGTTTGTTAATTAAATAATCATTGCTGTCGAAATTGGATATTTTTTTTGCTAAATGCTCAACAAGGGCTGTTTTGCCAACCCCTGCTTCACCAACAAGCATGACGCTTGATTTTGTTTTTCTACATAGAGCTTCTGATATTTGAGAATAATAGCCATCATGACAGGATATATAGTCATATTTTCCAGTCGAAGCAATTTCCGTTAAATTTGTGCTATAAGATTCTATGGATTTTGGATTAGATAAAGATGTTGGGGCAGTAAGATCATTATTGTTTGTTGACGACATTGAACTTAAGTCTAAATCTAGATTATCGAAATCTATAATTTTTTCTAAATATTTTTTTAAATCTTCAACATCTATATCTATAACCAAAAAGAACTCAGGCACTACTGAATTTTCTGCAACTATTAAACTGTATAATATATGCTCTACTGAAACAAAACTGTGAGATTTTTCGTTCGATAATTGTAAAGCAAAATCTAAGCAGTTTTTGTATTCTTTAGAAAATTTCATCTCGCTTGGTTCATTTATGGTTGGAGTTGTTCTAATTGTATCTTCAACTAAATCAACCAAGGCTTGCCAATCTATAGAGTACCTTGAAATAAGAAAAGGTAGGATTAATGAATCACTTTTTAATATTGCAAGAAATAAATGATCTAATCTAATTCTTGAATGAGAAAATTTTTCAGCTAACTTTTTTGAAGTAGCTATTATCTCTTGTGTTCTTGGAGTAAAATTTGGTATCATACAGGCTAGATATATAAAATTACACTTTATTTTATATCAGCTAACTTCATGTAAATCTTTTCATCCATTATATTCATGTCTTCTATAAATATAATGTCTTCACCTTTTCTTCCAACAACTATAAGTATATTGCCTTTTTCTGGTATTTTTCCACCAGAAGAAATATAATCTGTGCATGAAGCTTTTCTGCGGTTATCGACTATAATTGCGGGTATAGTTCCATGTTCATCGGTTAATATAACTTTTATATATTGATTGCCATTTGCACTAGTTCTCCTAATTGAATCTTCTACAGTTCCAATAAACTTACCCCTTTGATTTAATTCCATTGAGTTAAAATATACAGAATCTCTAATTGCTCCATCTGAATCTGAGAAAACATCTTTTAGTTTTTTTGAATAACTATAGCCTAATAAATGCTTTTCAAAAAACCAATTCGCAAAATCTTCGTAGTTTTTATTCTTATCATAAATTAATTTATACTTATCATATTTCTTTTTAAAAGTGGTAAATCTAGATTCTTTCATCAAAGGTTTATTATCATCCGCCACTAGGTTTTCTGATTTTGCTGCATGAATTGAATTTAATATATCATAATTATATTTAGGCCCAAGAGCTATAAAATTTCTTTTTTCTCTATCTGTTAGCAAATTAAAAGCTTGAGCCTCTAGCACTAATCTAGGTCTACTTGAAGAAGACTGCTCTTCTAGCGCTCCAGCTTGAATTAAGGCAGAAACAACCCCAATATTTAACCCAGCCTGTTTTGCAGACATAAAAATGTCATACTTTGTTACATTTTCAGTATCCCTAAATTCTTCTAGAGATTTTAGTGATTTTTCACTGACGCCCTTGATATTATTTAATCCGAATCTGATATTATCTGCATCAATTTTAAAATCAAAATCAGATTTTACTAAATTAGGTTGAAGTAATCTTATATTAAAAAAAGCAAGTTCTCTGCTAATTTTTGAAATTTCATCTTGAGGGCTAGGTTCAAACTGAGCCATCTTTAGTAAGCTAAGAAAGAATTGATGAGGATATTTAAATTTTAGATATGTAGTCCATGCAGCTAGAGTTGAATATGCAATAGCATGAGATTTATTAAAAGAATAGTTTGCACTATCTTCCGCAACTCCCCAAAGTATATCTCCAACTTCTTCTGGTAAATTGTTTGATTCAATTTTTTTAGAAATTTTCTTTTTCCATTTTGGCATTTCTTTTACTTTTTTCTTGCCAACAATTCTCCTTAACTGTTCCGCTTCATCTAAAGTAAATCCGACCTTTACGGCCATTTTCATTAATTGCTCTTGATACAACGGAATGCCCCCAGTATAGTCTAATACATCATCAAAAACTTCATGAGTGCTTTGGAAATTAGAAGTTGCTACATATTCTGCATACTTATCTGTAAATTCTAAAGCTCCCGGTCTTGCTATTGCAACTACCGCGCTTAATTGCTCCATATTTTTAGGTTTTATTTTTTTGCAAACTCTAAAATTAGTATCAGCTTCTATTTGAAATAAGCCATGAGGATTTTCTAAACTCTGCAAAGGCTTATACAAATCTTTTGAATCTAAATCTATATCATAGACATCAATACCTATACTATTGCAAACATCATATATAACACTTAATGTCCTGAGACCTAATATATCAAATTTTACCATCAACTCTGAAACCCAATGCATGTCATACCCAGAAACTATATTTCCATCAGCAGTTTTTTGAGTAGGACAAATTTCTGAAATTTTATGGTGAGAAATAGCTATACCTGAAGGATGCACTCCAGTATTTTTATTTAAACCTTCTATTTTTTTAGCGATTTTTAAAACTCTAGAATTTTCTTCAGACCACTTTTTAAACCTTTGGCTTTCTTCTATAGAATCTTCTATTGAGGCAACTTTACCAAATTTTTTAGGGATAAAGCCACTAACATCATTAACTTCTTGCTCAGAATACTCTCCAACAATTTTGCCACACTCTTTTATGCAAAGTTTACTAGTAAGAGTATTTAATGTTAAAATGTTTGCAGTTCTTCCGGGATGTTTATCTTCGATATACTGTATTACTTTTTGTCTATGCTCATATGCTATATCATTATCTACATCAGCCAGTAAACTTCCATCTAAATAGGTAACTCCATCTACCTTTGTTTTCTTTGCCCGACTTTTTGATACAAACCTTTCAAAAAACAACTCATATTTGACAGGATCGACCTTGGTAACTCCAATAAGGTATAAAACAAGGGAACCCGCAGCAGATCCACGACCCGGACCAGTGGGTATATTATTATCATGACAATAATTAAGAATATCCCAATTAAGAAGAATGTAATCGATAAACCCAAGATCTTTAAGAATTGAAAGTTCTTCTTTTGTTCTAGCATAGTACTCTGTTTTGTTTGGTAATTCATCTATTCCTTTCTCTTTTACGCCTTGAAGACACAATTGTCTAAGAAAATTAAAATTATCAACATTAGAGTCAATGTCTAATTTTTTGTAAAACTTATCATCTATATTGATTTTTGGTAAAAGCACCCCCGGAGGTACATGGTTTTCATATTTTGTAAATTTTTTTAAAAAGCTCATTTAATTAATATCGTCCACTGTTAAAAATCTTTTTGTCGAAAAAAAATTTTGATTATATCGTCCACTGTAAAAATGTTTTTTGTCGAAAAAATTTTTTAATCATACATCTAATTCCCAAATCATTTTTTTAAAAACTTCATAGTTCTGTTCAATGTCATACATTGCATCATGTAGTCTTGACTCATCAATTTTAATATCATAGTAATGGCAAAGGTCAATTAATTTTTTCTTAGATTTTTTATCCATCATATTATTTAATTTATATTGCCAGCTATAAAAACTTTCGTCTCTGCAAAATTTTATATCATTTTTTAGAGCTTTAGCAAGGCAAACTGTGTCTATTGATCTTTTAATGTAAGAATAGTCAGGTTTTTTTCCAAGGCATCTCCTGTAAATTCCATGTATGTAAACATCAAACCCCAAAATGTTATGACCAACATTAATATATTCTTCATTGTATAAATACTTTTCAAATAGCTCTAAAGGTTTTTTTGGTTCTACTCCTAGTTTTTTATATTTTTTTTCAGTCCAGCCTGTCATTTTAGCTGCAGTACTAGACATCTTTAGGTCTTCCCAGTAAAGCCAAAAATCATGCTTCTCTACAATTTTACCACTGTCAACAACAATGAAACCTAATTGCCAAGGTTTATTATCAATAGAACCTAAATTTAGGTTGCATGTTTCAAAGTCAAAAAATATATACTTTTGATTTCTCTGAAACCTTAGTAAACTATCAATCTTATCAGTCATCTTTTTTATTAAAAGCTTTTTTAAGATCTTCTAGAAGATTTACTTTAGATCCAGCAGGTAGCTTTTGGTATTCTTTTTTTAGTCTTTTTAATATCCTCTTATGCTCTGGAACAGAGCCATCATAGCCTATAATTTTTTTAATTTCTTTTAATTTACTTTTATTCATACTTCTACATATCTTACATCTTTTAATACATCTAGATTCTCTCCCCCACCGTAGGAAATAGAACTTTGTAAATCTTGTTTTATTTCTAAAAGTTTATTCTCGTAAGTCATTGAATTTGAAGCGATATGATTTAGCTTTCCCTCTACATGATTAGTATGACCCTTATTTTCTGCACTTGCAGAACCAAAATAAGCTTTATGAGAAACACCATTTATTACTGTTGGAATTGCAGGGCTGTCAGTGCAAGAGGCAAATATACCGCCAGCCATAACAAGATCAGCTCCCGCCACTATCGCTTTTGCTATATCTCCATTAGATTTTATTCCGCCATCTGCAATAATTGGAATTGGTGATGTGTCACCCTCAACAAAGTCTCCCGAATGTAAACCCGAACACTCTTTGATACAACTAAACATTGGTAAAGTAAAACCCGTCTTATCTTTTGTTGTGCAAGGAGAACCTTGACCTATTCCTACTTTTACTATATCAGCACCCCAGTCAGATAGGGCTCTTACTGCTTCTGCAGTAGCAACATTTCCAGCAATAATTTTAGTGTTAGGTAAATGATTTTTAATCCAACGAATCATTACCTTCATTCGCTTGCAGTAACCGTGAGCAATATCAATAGTTAAGTAATCTACTCGATGTTCTCGTTTGCTAATTTTTTGAATTGCCATTTTATCTTTAGCCTTAACTCCAACACTAAATGAAATGTTATTCCAATCTTGCGCATTAGCAATATCTTCTGCTATGTCACGATTAAACCTATGCATTATATAAAAGTAATTGCAATCGCTCATCCATTTAGCCAAACTCATATCAATAACAGATTTCATATTGGCAGGAATAATTGGTAGCAAAAACTTTTTTCCATATAAATTTATGGAAGTATCACAATCAGACCTACTATGAACTTCGCTATAGTTAGGAACAAGGGAAACATCTGAATATTTTAAGTATTTCATTTTTCTAGATAACTTTCAAAAGAAAATTCTGGACTTGCTAGATGATCAAAATTTGGAACAGATAAAGTTCGCTGTTTAAATCTCCTACTGCATATACATTTATATGTTTGAAATGCTTCGAAATCTTCTTTTGTTTCATAAAAAATAGACTTTGTTTCTTCTGTAGGATAATTATTTTTTTTGCAATATTCAAAAACCTTTTCTCTTATAATTAAATCAAAAGGTAGATGATTATCTTCTAGGAAAAATGTTGGTTTACAAAATGAAAAGTCAGGTATGCAGCTACAGAAATGTAAAGTATTTTTAAAAATAAAAGAGTCATAGAATGGTATGGCAAGAGTTAAATCTTCTTCGCTCCACATTTTTTTTAAGCTAGGAAAATCAATTACTCCTTCATTTTCACAAAATGCTTTTGAGTATATTTGATTTATTAAATTACAACCAGTTCCGTTTTTTGCAAAAATTAAAATCTTATGAAAACATTTTTCGTTTTCTTTTTTATCTTTGGGTATAGTACTACAAGCATTAATTCGTAACCCAAAAACTAAATCAATGTCACTTTCTATAGAATGTTTGTTAGCTTCTAGAAAGCCAATTAATGTATCTTCAACTATTACAACTTGTTTAAGGTTATTATCATTTGCTATTTTAAAAACTTCATCAGTTTTTAGTATGCTTCTGCCTATGCTGTAATGTGTTTTAAATAGTGGAATCATATTTAAAAACAATGATACCACAAATAGGTTAAGAAGTCAAGCTATATTTTATACTTATCAATAAAAGATTCTGCTGGCTTTCCTTCGCCTAAGTGAAGCTCAAGCTCGTCAATTAACTGAGTTCTGTACTGAAGTAAATCTTTGGGGACTCCGCCGTCCATCTGTTTGAAGGTTATGGATGCAGATACAACTAGCAATATAGCTAGAGGATCGAACACAAAAATTAAGATTAATATAACTATCCTGACTGCTTTAGGGGCATCAACTTCGGGACCGCCAAAATCAGAAACAATTTCTGCTATATATTTTACTGGACCAATTTCGGCTTCCAGTTTTTTGACTTCGGATTCAATTTTACTTTTGTCTAAATTTAATGAAAGCAATTCTTCTTCTAGTTTTTCTAGATTGGGGAATATTTCTTCTTCAATTTTGACTCTGTACTTTTCAACTCTATTTTGTATGTCTCCTTTTTGAGTTGTGATAGATTGCCTTTCCTGTAATTGAGATTCAGATAATGCTTTTAGCTTACTACTAACACTGAATCCACCCTTGTTTCTGACTTCTGAAACAGCTTCATCTAGCATTTTCAATCTATCATTTAATCTTGATAGTAAATTAAAATCCTCTTCTTTTAGTTGATTGTTATTCTTTTTTTGTTCGTTTAAAGAAAGTTTTTTAGATTCTATGGATTCAATTTTATTATTTAATAAATTTAATTGAGCGACATATTGATAAGAACCTGACTCTTGCTCGATATGGGATTGACTTAAGAAACCAAAGATACCCATGCTTGTAATACCAGATAGAATTAAGACTGCAAAAGTTAAATAAAATTTAATTGTTTTAGCTGACTTTTTCCAATTTCTATGTAGCCACACTGCTGTAACAAGTTTGCCTACTTCTAATGCTCCACCCATTACTACTATAGACCAAAAAGCTCCCGGAAAAATTGCCGTTAACCCAATTATACTAAAATAAGCAGCAACCGCTGCAAGCGATAATGAAGAAAATAAGATAAGGTATGCAAAAATCATACTTTATATTACACATTAATCAAACAAATCCACATGTTCTGGGGTATTCCAATGAGGGCAGCCAGCATATTCCATATGTTTAATTTCTTGACCGTCTTTTTGAATTTTTATTAAATCTTCTTTGTCTTCTATGAATGCAGTTTTGATAATTTTATCTCCATCAAGTAATGCATAATACTCCATAGGTTTTCTATGTGGACAAATAAAAGCAACAATAGGTTCTCCATTTTTATCTAACATTGGTTGCCCTCCCCTCATTTTAAAACCATCTTTTCCGCATGCAAGAGGCCCACCAAAAGTTCCGTCTTTAGGGTAGCCTTGATTGGCCGCAAAATTAGCAACAGCTTTTTCAGAGTCAAAATTATCGATATAAGATTGAATTTCTGTCAATTCATATTCAAGCCCAACAAGCTCAGATTCATCTACTGGTTCCATTTTTAATACCCCATTGCCTGTGCCTCCAAACATGTCTTTCTCTAAATCAAATTTTAAAAATATAAATTCAGATTGCCTTATGGAATATTCTGGATATAAATGTCTAATGGCGAGAGAGTACATCAAGTTTTGCATGTTATCTGTGACTTCTTTACCTTTAAAGACTTGCTTGCTGCTTTTAAAATCTCTAATTAATGCGTAAGATGAATCTTTATATAAAAATAATTTATCTATAAATCCTTTTATTCTATATGAAATGTTTTCTCCTTCGATTTCTATGTCAAAATACTTTTCAGATATACCCTCAGTTAATCCTTCTTTATCTAAACCAAAAAAATCATAATGCAATCCATTGATTGTCATTGTGTCAATTAATTTTAAATTTTCATCGTCATCTACATTTAATTTTTTTGCATGATACAAAACTAATCTTTCAATGGCTTTACATGCAAAAATAGATCCACTGTTAATTAAGGTTTCGTAGTTTTTTCTATGCCTATCTTCCCCAAGAAGCTCAAAGATTAAGTGACATATCCAACCTCGACTAGCACCTTCGTTAGATTTGTCGGGCAGTTTTAGTTTGTAGTTACACCAGTACTTCCACGAGCATTGCTGTAATGTTTTAATTCTACTCGCTGAAAGAGCTGATTCATGTTTTTTCATAATTAATTTTCTAGTAAAGATATTTTCTTCATTAAATTTTTTGATATTTTATTATTCTTATTCAAGTTTCTGGCTTTAGATATGACAAGTTTTGATTGGTCAGTTTCTGCAACTTGTTTTAATTTTTTATCCCACTGT
>MDTC01135469.1_pt1 | contig 44156 bp, 34 predicted proteins | sample 811181 | NCBI WGS metagenome assembly MDTC01 (sample SAMN05326644, study PRJNA326480) | marine metagenome | isolation source: seawater | place: Pacific Ocean: North | collected 2011 | reverse complement strand
CTAGGATGTGTTTGATCCAGGTCTGAATTCCATCAGGCAGCTCTGCGAACTCTTCTTTAAGGTTTTCGAAATTGAGCTCACTCGAAAACCAAATTGTGCTGAGATGATGTTTATAAAAATCAAAAATAGGTTGATCTTTTTTGCTTAGCGGGAATAGGCAATACGTGCTTTTACCACATAAGTAGGGTTCTTGATTTTGTATTGTTGTGCCCATATTATTTTTATGTTGTATAATTATATGAGTGTAAGTTATATGAGTGTATAATTATATGATAGCACACTAGCTTTTTGATTGCCAAAAAAAAAAAGAGAGAGACACAACACAACGAGGAGCATTTTTTAAATTATAAACGTCATTTTTAAATGGTGCATTTATCAAAAGTCTTTACTGTTGCCTGTACCATAATTCTTACGACTCTTGTTGCCTTTTTTCTTGTATATGAAACATTACAGAAGCCAAAACTAAAAGATAATGATGCACTACGTGACCTGCCACAGATTCATACTCTAAGCAGATACAATACAGACCATGCGAACAGCGATAACGACATTTATCACAACTCAAATTTCGAACCTGATTTCGATCTTGATTCCAAAAAGAAAAAAGATCTCACATATAATTTTGATCCTATCACATTGAAAACTCAAGCAAGACTTCAAAACGTCTTTGTCGATTCGACCAACTATGACCAACTGACAGGTAAACTTACGATCAATTTTAATTTTAAAAATATCATTTCAATCGAATTATATACCGCGGCATTCCCTAAGGGGGAGTATGTTATATCAATTTTGAACAATACAATCATATACATCCAAAATGGTACGCGAAACACAATCGTTCTCTCGACTGGAGATTATGATGCTGAAGAGCTTGCAAGTGAAATACAAAGTAAAATAAAAGCAATTGACACCACGTATTCCTGTACTTACTCGCATCGAACCACATCAATCAATCACCGGAGCTCCTCGGCATCATTTTCACTGGAAATATCATCATTGTTGCTACAGTCTAATCTTGGCCTTAATTCAACTCTCTCATCCTCAGTTGATACGGGAGGTGGCACCCATATTATTAATGGTCCTGCACGAGTAGACCTTTTAAACAGTCGATATCTATTAATAAAGAGTGCAAAACTTGAAAATCACTACGGAAACACAGACATTATAGCAACAGTGGATATCCCAAATCCTATAAATTTTTATCGTGGCGGAAAGGAGCATCTACAAAGACAATTTGCAGCTCCAATCAAATCGCTAAAGACGCTAAATCTGTGTTTAGAAACTAAGAATCCATATACTAATTCGAGACCATATCAAACACTTGGCTTGGGCTTTCATTTCACGCTTGCAGTCAGGACCCTTGTTACGGAAAATGACATTTTTTCATTAAAAAACATATACACTTAATTTTAAAAGATTGATGACAAACATTACAAAATATTACATACCATTGAGTTCAGATTACTCCGTGGTGGTCTGTACAAATGCGAATACGAGTGACTGTATAAATGACTCTGTTTTGTTTTAGATCGTGAAAATTTTGGACTATTTTTAGTTTCAATTTCAATGTGTTGAGACAACTTGTCACAATTAACACTTGCTGATACTTTTGCCTTTGACTCAGCCATAGAATCAGTCAACAATGCGTATGATGGTACAACTTTATTCTGTTTTTGACGACAATCACGATGTTTTTTACCATAATTTGTTTGTTTACGACGCCGTCGTTGAGGTATTTGACGGCGACTTCTTCTGAATGACTTTATCTGTAGATTTGCTTTTCGATATACTTCTATCATGAAGTATAAGGTATTAATTTAAAATAAAATATTTTATTTTTTAATAATTAAAGAAAATGAACACACACTACATAAAAACATAAAACATCATTTTTCCGTGTTTCTTTTTGAACGTATACAGATAAAAGTTATTAATTCTATCTTGCGACTTGTGTAATAGTATAATAGTAAAAAAAAAGAAAAAAAGAAAAAAAGAAAAAAAGCAAAAAAGAATGTTAACATGTCACAAGCTTAACTCGCAATTAGAAAGACACGACCACACCCATGTAAAGGAGATTACTAGGCAAATGCATATATTGCAGACCCTAAAACTGCAAAATCAGCGATTGTTGTGTCTAACCTCCACCCCTACTTCCGAGTCTTGAATGTGTATAAACATTAAAGAAACAAAGCTTGTTTTTGAAAACAACACCAACCTCATTATTTCTTTTTAAATAATGAAACCAGAGGTACCCGCAGTTAAAGCTCGTGAAAATCGTGACTCAAGTTCCGTAATAAACAAGAGCCATTAAATTCATGTTTAGCACCCTGCAGCACAGCAACAGTATATTAATCCCTCAAAAATAATGATGTCGCTCCTCTTTGTGTAATGAGAATCCTCCTAATAATTTATTTCAATAAATCATTTTTTAATAAATAAATAGCATCTTCATACAGTTTAGTGTTCAAAGACACACAACCTCGAGATGCTTTAATTTGATTATATAATTGCAAAAATGCATTTTCAAAGGTTTCATTCTGAAGGCTTTTAATTTTTAGCCTTTTTTTCAAAATTACAATTAAAACTATCAGCAAAATGCAACAACTACGACTTGCGCCCACCCAACATGTAAACAGAATTTTTTTCTTTTCGCATTCTATATTGCTTGGTTGAAGTAATATGTTATATACAGCATTGATCGTAGCTTGTAATTTTATTAAATTTTGCTTCGACAATAGGTTCACTCTGTTATCATCATGAATGAAGAAATCAATTGAATTTTTAATACATTGACCGCAAGCTATATCGAGGGCTGAACAATTAATATGTAAATCGTAGAGGGTATCACTTTGGAAAGCATCCATCGAATTCCAACCTGAACCTAAAAGAAAGCTCACACCCATAACATCATATACATGGGTAGGTGACATGAAAAACGATACGAATTGAGAATCATAAGGTTTGTCGATGCGTGATGTTTTTGTGCTAGGCCCTGTGATGGATTTCCTTATCTTTTTTAATAAATAAGGAGCAAAAGCATATGCCTTTCTAAAAAACATTATTTATTTGAGTTGTTTTTAAATAATAAAAAAATTTATTTTTTAAATTTTATATATAACATATACATATAAAATTATTTGAAACATACTATAGTATTAGTATGGTGAATATATTCATTATTTCTGTTGTTATATCATTAGCAATGCGTTTGTAATTTTCTGTTCCTTTTTCTCTTATTTCAATTTCAATGTTATAAAATAGTTGACTCACTTGATCGTTGACAATGTGTTCCTGCGATAAATCTATAACGAATGCAGAAAAATAGTACCTTGTTCTATTTTGGTACTTGATGGACGTTGGTGGTGCCTTTTGATTCTTAAGATCCAGTTGATTTTGAAGAAAAATGGTACCAATTGGAAAAGTGACGGTGTCATTTGAAGGTAATAATATCTCACACGATTTATTCGTATATGTGTTTATGGTACAAGGCATAGCTTCCCATTTTATCTGTTTCCAATGTGCCTTGATTTTTTCATCTTTTACTTGATCTTGATCGTCTCCTGAGCTCATATAAAAGTCTTTATGAAATGAGAACATGACGTCAGTATCTGAACACTGACATAAATCGTCTGTGGAAATTGTATTACTGAACTGATAGTCATTAAAATTGAGTATTGGCAGTTCTTCACTCACATTCCCAAATATTTTTAAGTTTGAAAGCAGTGATGATATGCATAAATCAAAATGCATTTTTTTAATTTTTGAATGGCTCATCAATGGTGTTCTGAATTTAATAGTTTTTTGTTCTCCACATATAGTCGAAGTCTTTAAATTTTGAATTACTCGAACGTTTTCTTTAAAATAGTAAATTTTTGACAATATATTTGATTGATCTTGATAGCGGCAACATTGATCCATATGCGATTTGACTGCATAAAATTGTTTTGAGGTGAGGTGTAAACGAAACTCTGTTTCAATATTGATTGGTGGTGGTGGTGGTGGTGTTGTTGTTGTTGGTGGGTTGGTTGAAGACTGTTGCTGCTGTTGCTGGTGCTGCTGTTGCTGTTGCTTGTGTTGCTGCTTGTGTTGCTGCTTGTGTTGCTGCTTGTGTTGCTGCTTGTGTTGTTGGTTCTTAATATCATTTCCTTTTAAAATGACGTCAACCACAGTTTGTAAAATTTCGGAATACAAACTGTCATATTGGTTGCTTCGAAGACGATGATGATCCATTTCAGAAGCAAGCTAGTTACACCCAATTGCACCCAATTATACTGAACTATACAACACGACTAAAATGCAAAAGAAAATACAACACGTCCGACAACTACGATGTGCAGTCCTCAAAACACTTTTTGAAACACTGTGCCACTTTGAAAGTGGTAAAAGTGGTAATGTTAACGACCACTTACATACTTGTATCCTGCTTGAAGCAAGTTTATTTACGTTCCACAAGCCTCAAGATAAGCACTGTAATTTGTATCGTCAAGCAGCAAGAAACGCCGTTGAATATATTAAACTACAAAGACCTCGTGATTTGTCACTGCATGGGTATGACGCTAAGATTATCATCATCAATCAATTCATCAGAGATGCGTTACTTTCTGTATCTAAACCTCTACCCATCAAAAACAAACACACTGAACAAGAAGAAAGAATCAAACGTGTGTTGAGTAAAATCAAAACCACTAGCCGCTGTAAAAAATGCGGTGCACCGACGGTACCTATAGAAAAGCAGCTCAGGTCCAGTGATGAAGGATCATCAATCATATATGTGTGTACAAACAGCGTCTGTAAGCATGAAGAAGTGCAGTTATAAATTATATACACTTCTGGAATGTATCGAAAAATAACTCCAATTTTACTCTGGTGATGTATCGAAAATAATTTCGCACATCAATTTATTTCGCTTAGCTTTGATTCTCTATACTTCTAATTCTATTGACTTAGCAAGGTTTTTTTAAATAAATAATTACTTCAGCAAATATAGCAAAATATGATATCAATATCCTTAACAATCGATCTCACGAAGAAGTTACTAGATAATTATATCATTGAACTGCCTCGGGTAATGCTAAGACCAATTCATTTAAAAGTTGATGATTCATTTATAGAAGAAAAGGCTGCGAAATGTATCACGTTAAACATTTGGCACCTACATCAACTCATGGAAGGTAATAGTGTCAGATTGAACTCACATAATACAGACATTCTTATTGACGTAATTTTTGAAGAGAAACCCTTTCCAGCATCGGGTTGTTTTTTCGAAGAAATTAATAAACAAAGATAAACTGTCATTATTATTAACGATCAATTTAATATAACTAAACAATATAATATACAATAAAAATTAAATTATTTTTAAATTATAAAAAACAAACTATTAAAATTATTCAAAAAAAATATATAAGTGAAAAATGGCTAAACGCGGTCAGCGGGCAGTATTTGTTTCCCCAACAAAACTAGTATGTCCATCACCAAAGGTTGTCTCAGAAGAAGGGTTTTGCATTGATGTCCCTCAAAAATATCAAACTCGATCTGACTATTATACAGATTTTCAAAAAAATCAAGTCATGTTAATTAAAGAAATCAAAAACGAGTTCAATTTTCTAAAAGAGAGGTCACGAAGTGTCATTAAGGATGTGAAAAGATTGATACCTCGCTGTCGAACAGCATCGAAAGCTAAATTCATCTTACAACTCACTAAAACGATGAACAAAGAATTTAAAAATTATATTCAAATACTACTAAATTGTTCTTCAAGGCAAGAGACTATTGGACATGACACACACACTAATAAAATGTTTGAATGTTTTAATTATACCAAGTTAAGAGGCAAATTATCCGTTCATCGTGCTCGATGTATGACTGCTGAACGTAAACTATTGCGTGTTTTGAAATCGTTAAATACAACTAAAGTTAAAATAATGTACTACTCAAGGAGTGTTTACCAAAAGGTAACGAATATTCTTCTTACACTTGGAAAATACATTTCCTATAGCTATATGAAGGTTATGGCAGCATGGAGTGCTATGAATCTTGCTTTAGATGCAGTTTTGATTGTACTACGTTCAGCTTTCACGCTTGTGTCTCCGTATGCAAAACGGTCATGGAAAATTGTATCAAGTATTGTCAATACTGTTGTGGTTAATCTGTGCAACATTCATTACAAATCTCAATCAAGCTTTTACTTCAGTTTCATCTTGCTTATTGCACATGTCTTATATACAGAAACAACAGCGCTCTTGACAACTGTCAATAAAATGATGCAGTCAAACATAAGTTATGTCAAGCATATGGGCAAATACATAACCAAAATTTTGAACGTTGTACAAGCGTATAAAAATGAAGGTCATAAAAAGTTCAAATCAGGCATTGAGGCATCAACGTATGCAATTCAAAAAATTTTAAGTACCATAACGGTTACCGTAAAAGTGTTATTACAAACCATGATACTAATGATTTGTGGTACCAAGCCCAGCAACAATGCGTCGCAAAATACAAAACGACCCTCTTCATCATTCCAAGATTTTAAGTACTTCAAATGGTTGCTCGAACTCATCCAATCCGCTGATGCAACAGTGCACACCTCAATTCAAATTTCAAAAAATATCATGTCAGAGCTAAAGAAAAAACAAAAGAGTGTCGAACACGCAATGCTCACTTCTATTAATGTGGCATCAAAAACATACAAAACACTGCGGTTAGACAGTATGCACAGAAAACTCTTTCAGCTCATCGTTTTAGTGTTTTTATCACTGGGATACATCTACTCCAGTGGTTTTGATGATAAAAAAATACTCGAAGAAGTGGCAAAACATTCCATCGAAGTACCCGAATCAATAACTCTGACCCACTATGAGATTGCCGACGCAACAGCAGAAGAACACAAGAAACACTTTGCATCATCACACAAGTGATCCAAAGCTTGATGAAGTTTCATCTGGAGTACGTTTGTTGGTGCTGCTGTGGTGAATATCAAATTGGTGGTTGTTCTGGTTGTCTTCGTCGTTTTGTATAAGCTTTTTCAATTCATTTTTGTACTGTATCTTAGCTTTTTCACTTTCAAGTGACAGAGCAAAGAACTTTGGCAGGTGAATCGCCTGTGAATCAAGCGGCAGCAACTCTTTGATTCGTGACAAATTTTTCAAATACAAAGTAAAGGTAGTATTAAGAAAGTCATTATTTATGACGTCGTCAATATTGGTTTGGTTGGTGCTTAATTTGAGACGTTCTTTTGCTATTTCTAAGGTTTCTATTGTATACGTACTTTGTGCTTGACACGATTTCATGTTAGATGCCTTTTCTTTCCACTGCTTAAATTTGATTACCGAAGATATGAGTGCGATAGCTGTCGAACACGCCAACACAAAGAAAGAAAAACCAGCTTGGATGAGGTCTCTTGAACTGATGCCAGGAAGAAAGGTTTGAGTGGCGTTGGTTGATACGAGATTGATCACCTCAGCTTGGGTTGCTGTACTAAAAGCAATTGCGACTGAGAGACATATTATAGTAACCTGAGACCGATCATACCATGTGCTATATGCCAAAAATTTTAATCTCAAGACATTTCCTAAAAAAGATAACTTGTCTTTCATTTCTTGAATGTATAACAACGCATTTTTTTTTATTTTATTAAATGTTGTATACTCTGAAATCTGTATTTGCTGATTCGATTTGACCAATGAATTATTAAGCTGTGAATATAAATTATATTTCAATTCTTCATTTAAAAATGATTCATTCTTATTCTTCTTATTATTGTTATTGTTCTTATTGTTATTATTTTTATTCGTATCGTTGTTGTTTTGATGTTTAAATGATTTAAAGCCTTGCTGTATTGAAAATAATTTCGATGATGCAATTGAATGATGTTTACGTGCCGAAGACATGTTTGATGTGTTTGGGTGGTTTGTTTTGACCTTAAAGTCTAGAACTTGCAGATTCTTACTCGCTTCTTTGTGTTCTTGTATGGGTGGCGAGAAGTTGATGTCATCTGAGCTTTCTGATTCTTGGTCTTTGGATGGGTCGTCTTGCTTGTTGATCGTCTCTTTTGTTTTGTGGGGTGGCCTGTTGATTTTGAGTCGTGCTGTTTGTGTTGTGGGTGTTGAGGGTGTTGAGGGTGTTGTTGTGGAAGTTGTGGTTTGTTGACAAGTTTCATGACGTGAGGCTTCGATGGTTCTTGGCCTATCAATTTCATCGCTTGATGGACTGCTGGACGTGTTGTTGCAAGAGGAATCAGATGACATAATTCGATTTGTAATTCAACAACAGACGAAGTTGTTCTTTGCAATTCTTCACCCAAAAGCAGTACAAGATTCGCGAGTTCACGAAGCTCTTGTTGTGTGGTGGCGGTTTCAATCCTCTTTTGTATATCATCAATTTTTTTATGCACGTTTTCAAACACATCTTGTGTGGTATGGTGATGGTTGGGACGCATATTCAAATTGGTATGTGAGATAGACATTGCTTGGTTCATTTGATTATTTTTGCTTTTCTTACTGTACATATTTTTGAAACTAATCATGGGTGTATCTTACCTCAACGACGTGCATGCTACAACAATACTCAGAGAAATATGGCATGTTTTGAAACAATCATTCCGTTCCAGTCTTCCATCAACTGAGGTCAAAGTGCCAGACCTATCTGTGTTATCAGCCATAAAAAAAAACTACTACCTCACAAAGAAACTCGATGGGGAAAGGTTTTTGCTTTATGGTCGTGTGGTGGCTGATGCATTCAAAGAAGACAGCTGTGACAAATCTTTGCAACTCTTCGCAATCAATAAATTATCCATGGTGTTTTATATCAAATCTTATACTCATCAAGCAATTAGTACTGCAGAAGGAAGTTTCATCCTGGATACCGAAATGGTCAATGGCCACTATTATGCTTTCAGTGCATTTGCTATGAATGGAACTATCACGCAAAACCATTCTCTTACTGCACAGCTCGCTATGATGCGTATGCATCTGCTTCAGTTAAAAGTGACTGATATTGTGACTGTCAAGGCATTTTTTGAATCACATATGGTAAATACGTGCAAGGAAAGCTATGCAGATATTAAAGACGACGGTTTTATTTTGTCTAAATTGTGCACTCCTCGATTCTTCAAAGGTGAAGCTCAACATTTCAAACTCAAACCAATTGAACAAATTACAGTAGACTTTGTTTATCTGAATAAGGGAATATACATCGATGATACCAGAATATCAGACGTTGTAATTGAGGATGCAAAGACGGTTTCTCTTCTTGATGAACAAACCCAACAAACACAACCACTTGTAATTGAATGCTCGCCAGTTCTCACAACATCATCCGACAATCAAACCGTATGCAATATTTCATGGAAATATTTAAAAATGAGGAAGGATAAAAACAAAAGTAATCACAGAAGTGTCTACGAATCCAATATTAATCTTATCAAAAAACAACACGGCATTAATATCGAACGGCTTTTATCTCATGCATCAAACAACAATAATGTGAATACAATCCCCGTCACTTCACAAGGAAACAAATCAAGCAGTTCAAGTAGTTATTGGAATGTAAATAAACAACAATCATACAAAAAAACTACTGATAGACGATTATTCGAGCCACTAAATCATATGCGAAGATTCAATAATTTTTGTAAAGAGAAGGTGTACAGAGCAGTCTTTGAAGCGGTGTCTGTAAATGAAATAAATCCTTATGAAAGGTATCATCATATTGAATTAGGGTTTGGTCGAGGTGGAGATTTGAATCGTCTCACCAAAACATTACCAATCGAAATACAATCAATAATTGGTGTTGACTCTGATGAAACTGCCCTTCAAGAAGCCCATTTACGATGGAAACGCATACCTTCTGAACTAAAAAGAAGGAATGGTCATGAAATAAGACTGGACACGTTCACCTGTAATTTGCGGCACCCTCAAGCAGTCAATTCACTTTTCGACACTGAAATGTTTCGTCAATTTACTAGTGGTAGTAATCTCAACCAGAGTACTGTTTCCAGTATTGTTGCGAATTTTTCAGCCCATTATTTTTACAAAAATTTTGAAACTATATGTAACCACTTACTTATGCCAGGTGGCATTGTTGCTGTTACGACCTTTAATAAGCACCGCGTGAAACGATTGTTAGCAAAAAACAATGGCCATATTACTTTTCAGCATCCAATTACTCGTGAAACGGTGATTGAAATAAAGCACCACAAAAATAGCGAGTCTAAAATCGATTTGTTTATATCTTCCATAGGAAAATGGCATACAGAAACGTTGGTAGATCCTGAACTCCTGTTATCTAACCACTACGAAATACTTGATTCTTTCTTTTTTTGTGACTTCCAACAGCAGATATACTTCAATTGTCAGTCATTTTTATGGGACTTTGTTGAGCTTTATCAAGGTGTCATTTTTAGAAAAACTGCAGTACACATGTCACCTCGTTCGACTGCTTCATCGCCCCGATGTTATTCACCTCCAACGGCTACTTCATCGCCCCGCTGTTATTCACCTTGTTTGGCTACTTCATCGCCCCGCTGTTACTCACCTATCGAATCACCTCAGGCTTATACAAAACAATACTCCACCTTGTCACCAACATCCAGCATTTGAATAGGCTTTGATGCAATAACAATACAATATTAGTGCGTTATATTGTAACATATTGAAAGTAACCCACCACTGACCTTTACTACCAAACATTCTTGTAGCATTAAAAAAAAAAGATACTTAACTAAGTCTTATCTAATACTTATCTACTACTTATTAAGTGATTAATAGAATGATCGTCATTTTGTTAGTGTGTTGTGTTATTGTGGTTGCTTGTTTCTTTGGGTACAAAAAATATAAACAACTAGTCACTCAATTAACAGTATTGCATAAAAGACTCTACACCATTGAAACAGTTTTTGATGGGAGGAGGCAACAGAACCAACAGCATCAACAGAATCATCAGCGTCATGGAATGCATCAAAAACCATCCACAATCAACAGCTTTGCTAAAGCTGACACTAAAAACAATTCACAGACAGCAAGTAAAGAGAACGAAACGGAAGACAAAGCAAATGCGCAGAAAGACATACCATCATCAATTGACAAACCTCAGACAAAAGAAGATTAGATAAATTATAAAACACACTAATTTTACAACAACGTATTTATTACTATAGTAGTTTATCATAATTGTTGTAAATAACTTTGTTCTAAATTATTCGTTTGCTGAGCCTCGCTTATGTCCATACTATATACAACACCGTCTGTACTGTTTTGTGGTAAGGTGGTGGTGGCAATATTACTGGCAACCATTTGTTTACCTTGTGAATTTGACAAACTGGTCAGATATTGGTTTACCATTTGATTAACTGATGTATTTACCATTCTATTAATTGTTGCATAAACGTCTTCTTTTGAGGCAAGCTTAAGTGCTTTAACATAATTTAGAATCGATTGAGCTGCTGTATTGAATTGAGTGTCACCTAAGACTGTTGCCACACCTTCGTATGGCAATTTATTCAAAATCCGTTGTCGAATGCTATCGATTGTCAAAGGTGAAAGAGAATCGACAAACCTATCATATCTAGAAGGCATATTTTACTTTTAACCTCAAACCTGTCTGTGTGCACGCCAAATAGATGTGGTCGAGATATGTTCAAAATGTAGTTCAATGCAAAAGTAGTGTGAATCAAACTAATTTTATTTTTTTTTTAAACATCAACAATAAAAAACTGGGTTGACAAAAAATCTAGCTACTAGATCAAAGCTAAAATGCCAACAGTATCAGAGATAAATCTATTTGAACTGCTTGCTTCTGGAGATAAGATTGATATCGAGAGATTTAAACATGACGCAATGCATATGCGACCAACAGTCAATACGAATCAAAAAGATAAAAGAAATTTTCCAAACGAATCAAACAGGCAGTATTCATCAAACGATCAACAATCGAATTATATAAAAGAACATGACACTTCCCATACTCGTAATGCAACAAATAATGTACCTCATCATTCATCACATGTTCATAAGGATTTTGTAAATGAGCAAAATTTATTTGACAATATGGGCAAACAAGCAAACCAAAATAATTATGGTAGTGGTAGTCGCCAAAATGAAAGTTATGATAAGAGTGGTGATGGTGCTGGTGGTGGTGGTGGTGGTGAGAGAAATCAGTCATACGAAGAGTATCAAAATAAATATGGTACAGGCTCACTCCATCAAAAAAGATCGGCTCTTTATGAACTAAGAAGCTTATTGGCTCTTCATCCTGAATTAGTGAATGAAATGAGTCATAAGTATACCATGGACGATAGCCTTCCTTCTATTGTATTCGAAAGTGAACGAATCAAATCCATACTAGACATTAATAGTAATCTTGGGCTGCTCGAAACAGGGCTTGGGTTTGTCACTATGGGCATTGAGTTTGGTGCATCTAAACTGCAATTGGCTTCATTAGAAGGGTGGTCAAATTCGATCTCAAGTGAACAGAAACGCTTTCGTCCTATATTGTTGAAAATATATCGACGAGTCTTTCGAAAGGGTATCTCTATGAATCCTTTTCTCGAATTGACTATTGCTTTAGTATCATCTGCGTTTGCATTCTCGCAATCACGATCCCATTTTTCAACGGGAAGTGCAAGCCAAAACTATTCAACTTCAAAAGGTGATAAATCAAATTCATATCCTGCTCATAAAGCTAAGATGAATTTTGATGATTTCGGTGACTCAGACGACGAATCAGATGCTGAAATGCAACCGCCCACTCAAACAACCAGAAATAATAATAATGGAATTGGTGCATCAATGGGTGGATCAATGGGAAATTTATTTGGTGGTACAGGAGCAGGAGGAGGTGGATCATTAATATCGTCTTTGTTACCTATGCTTATGACATAAAATTTGTAAAAAAGATATTACATATACTTACACATAAGATTTACTTACACATAAGATTTACTTACACATAAGATCATAAGATTTACTTTTTATATAATATTAATATTTATATTTATATTAATATACGTTGCTTTCTGTTTATTGTTATTTTTGTCTTTTTCTGTATTGTCTTTTGTGAGGTTGTTGGTGGTGGTGTTTTTTTTGTTGGCGGTGTTGGTGTGTTGGTTCAATATGCTTCACGAAGTAATCACGAGCACATGTGCTATCAGTAAGGTCAAACAAGGCTTGAACATGAGATATACAAAGACTGTCAAGTCTTTTTTCATTTACTGATGTTCTTGGAATAACACCAAGTTGAAGCTTCAAGTTATATGCTGTAACTTCTTTTTGAAGCAAGTCTGCTTTGTTTTGCCTAGCTTTTATAATGGTATATATATCATTTTTACAAAAGCATCGATTCAAAATGTCTTGTACTGGTTGCCTCACCTTTGGTGTGTCACAAGGTGCGCTTTCAATCTGCAACGACGGTCGTGGTGGTGGCAACATCAAACCTATGTACTGTGATGTTTTGGATGATACAAGGCAGCTCATTCTGTAATTTTTTTCAAATACGGTGATATATGAAAGCGTTCAAACAATAGTTTCAAAGCTTTTGTGAGTTTTTTACGTCTTGGATAACGTGGTAAAGTAATAAATTTAGCTCGCTGAACGTGTGTAGGCGAAGCACAATTGATATCGTTGTGTTTATCTATTTTCTTTTTCAACAGATTGTACTGTCTTTTGCTGACATTTGGTTCTGCAGGTGCTTCTCGCGGGTGCACTATTGGATAATGCCCTTCGTCAAGATAATTTGCAATTTGTCTCAACAGTGTTGGCAGATCCGTATTACACCCTTTATATCGAGCAACACATCTACTTATCTTTCCTTCACAAATGTTACACGCCGAACATAATACACCTCGGACAAATCCGGCCCCGGTTAGAGGGTTGATTTCATCTAGCTTTCTTCGTTTATGGTGATGATCGAGACAGGCCACCGCAAGCTTTTGTTTTTTTTGTGTTCTTTGCACAGGCTTGGGTGCACTCAGTTGGTCAGCGCACAGAGAAGACTTACTCATGTGATCAGGAAAAGTAACATGACACACAGCACATTTGTAGTCTTGTTTTTCTAATATGATATCTCTTACATAGCGTAAGTGATTTGATTTTAAAATAATGTAATCCGATTTTTTGTGTTGACTATTATTTATATTAGATGTATCGATATGATTTATATTAGATGTATCGATATTATTTTCGATACTCCCACATTTTATTTTTCTTGTTTTTGGGTTGTTTAAATTGCTTTGTTTTTTAATTAAATAATCAGTATAATTACTTGTTATTTTTTCATAATTTGTTTTCTTTTTCATTTGTATATTTAATAAATTATAAGTTTATAATTATATCAATAACTTTTTTTGATATGATAAAATAATGTATTTTTGTTTTCAAAAAAAAAACACCACAGAATACTAACCATTAAAACAGAACTTTTTTTTAAAATTTACACTAATAATTATGAAAAAGCACATTTTATATTTCTTTATTTTTGTTGTTGTTGTAATATTAACAATATTAGCTATCATTCGATATCAAAATTTAAAAAAAAATAAAATGATTTTTAGCAATCGATCCAGAGCCGCCCTTCAAAACGGTAACACAGCATCTATATTAATTGGAATTAAAAATTCTAAGTCAAATGGATATTTAGTTGCAGAATTCATTAAAAATAGCCTGTATTTAGCTACATCGCCTTTGCGGCTCCATTTTATAGTTGTAAATGATAATACATCTCAAGTTGGTGTCAAAAAACATTTAAATTACATGTTACAAGATCATAGTATATTCACAGACATAAGCACAATAAATATTAATTCATGCTCCTTTTTTGATTTTATAATAGCAGTTCAATCATCCTATCAAAATGAAAAGGCCATTCTTTTAGTTAATTGTGATTGTATTAATTTTGTTAAGGGGTTTGATGAAATGATAATTGATCTCATTTTCAAAAAGCATCAATATACAAATAAACAAAATAATGATACTCAAATGGTTTTTTCAAGTGCGCATCCGAATTTATTTTCTACGTTAAGAATTTTGAATCACAATAATAAATGGCCATCAACATATTATAAACGATCAATTCACAATATTGCAACTCCAAACTTATGTTGCGCAACACAAATGTTGCTATTTGATGGTGTGACATTTTCCAGACTACAAAAGCATCCCAATTTTAAATTTAAATGTGATAGTATTCCCGCCAACCTTTTAAATTTGCTTGTCACTTCCTATTTTTTAAATCAGTTCGTTGTTCCCTATACAATTCCCTTACATTTTTTTAATGGGCATAACCTAAATAAGCCAAACCATCGTGACGACAAAGAAAGACTTATTGAATTTGCTCATCAAGAAAAAGAAGAACAAGAAGACCCACTAACTTGCATTATTAATTTAATTGGAAAAGACAGTCGTAAGTATATGGGGCTTGATGAAATACTTGTTCCAAACAACCTTGCAATGAGTGGACTCACACCACATGCAATGAATAGTAATGAAGCAGTTGTAAAATATGGGTCCAATACGCAAGCTCGGGGTTACATCAACCAAGTTAAAAAGACTTTGGTCTAAACAAAACTTGAAAGTGTGGAAGTAAAAGTGTATCAAATAAAAGACATAACAAAAAATAAACAGAAGAAAAGTACGAAAGAATGTCGCGCACCATCAATCGTTTAGTGAGGTCGGTGATAGATAAAACCACTCGTCATGGTTCTTATGTCCAGGACAACGTACAGCAGTCAGATCGAATTTATAACGATATGGCCGGAGGTGCATTTTTTTTAGTGATCAATGACCACCGCATAAAACTTACAGAATACCATGATGCGCTTGCTCAAGACCTCAGAAACAAAAAAAAGCTTTCGCTCAGCGAAGTGTACGATCCAACCCAATTTAAATATTTTCTAGATATCGATTCAAAGCTCTGGGATAAACCTACAAATTCAGATATTGCAATGAAATTATACAAATCAGGATCCTCCCAAGGCAAAGCATTTTTTATTGATGAATTTTTCATCAAAATATTTACTGAAGAGGTACTAAAATTCTTGCACCTTGTGTTGAACGACAGTAAAGGTCTTGAACTGACAGTCACCACAACCATTGGACAAAGTCAGTATGGCTTTCTTCCGTTTCTTAGTAAACATATAGTCTGCCCCTACTGTAATGCAGAACTATTTAAACACTCAACACAACGAATCATGCAGTGTCACAAGTGCGAAGCTCAATGGAACCGGAAACCAGGGTTTACAGATTCTTTTGTCTATGCAGGCGGCTGTACAAAATCTATCAATCAAAAATTGCTGAAAGAAGGTGCACCATTTGTTCGAACAAAAAAATCCTTTGGGTTTCATGTGCGATCGAATCTGGTCGTCAACGTGTTGCAAGCCAAGCAACTTTCAATTAACTTGATTGAACATCTTTCATCATGGTCTCGATCAGCCTCCTGTCAATTTAATTTGCCGGAATCCTTTTTTTATGACATGATTGATTTAAGCGTGTATGGAAAAGGTAAAGGCTTAAGAGTGGTAGGAACCTCAAAAGCAATAGCGTGCCAAAAATGCAAACATGATCGAGAGTTGAAAAAATTGACAACGGCAAGGCGTAAAGGAACACGATTACTTACCCAAACAAAGCGAAAAAATGGATTTGATTCGTTAACCCTTTCTACAGAACAACAAGTTCAGCCTGACTCACCAACCAAAAAGGGTTGTTGGCTGTGTAATGGAAAGAAGAAGTTTCTCAACAAGATGTATTCAGTGCTTGGGACGTGTCGAATTACAAATGGTGGCGATGATTCGGATGAAGATGCAGTCGAACACGCTGATGAAAGCTCTGATGAACGCCTTGATGAACGCTTTGATGAACGTTCTCAAATGTCTGACGATGAGTTTAGTCCTGTGTCAGCTAGTGTATATGAAGCACTCGACAACGACAACAAAGCTATCATTCAACAAAAGCCTCATAAACAAGAAGCAGAAGCACAACGAAAAAGGGCTTATGATAAGTCGATGGAGCTTGATGTCAGCTGGACATGGCACTACAAAGATGCTTTGTCTCGTCTGAGTTATCCTCGATCAAAAAATGATTTCAAAGAAATGCTTCGAAAAACTTCACTCAGAATGGTTCCTGGTAATACAGTCGTTTATATGACGTTAAACGAGCACAAGCATTACGCTTTACCGACATTCACAGAACTGAAGAATAATCATGCCGATTCGAAAATAGTGCAATCTCTCAACACGAATTTTGCAACGCCTCAATACATTGCACCATCCAAGGCCACATCAAAGCGACATCAAATTCGTGCCAAAAACAATCATTCCATCACACAGCGCGACTACCAAATTGGCAAAGAACTACTTGCATCGAAAGGGACACAGCGCCAAAACCAATCATTTAACAAGCAAGTTCCAAAGAAACGTTTACTGATGTTGACCTCTATTTTAAGAGGGTTTGATGAAAATTACAGTGATATCCAAATTGACCTTCACAGACCCCCTGTTTATGTGAACCGAGAGCAGACTAAAATATATATTAATGTCACTGGGTTTGCTTCAAATTTCTGCTGTATCAAAGGTGACAGACATGAAACGGAACACGTCTGGTTTTCCATTACGCCTCGAGGAGTGCAGCAAAGATGTTACAGTACCCGTTGCAAGAGTATTTTTACAGAAAACAATAGGAAAGCAATTCAACGTATTACCAAACCTTTATGCGACGGGCAAATTGTTGAACTCTTTGGAGTCGAGCACTTGCCAAATGATATCGAAGCAATCGATCAAACATTCAACAACTGTAGTCTTGGTCTCGCCATGGTATCCAAAGAATACTATTTAAAAGAGTATCCGCTGTTTTTTGATTCAGCAGTTCGACGAGCAAAGGATCCTGACGCTGCTATTTTGCAAAGATTGGATATAGCCAATAAGAACGTTGACGTCTTGAACGCTTATAATCCTTTCATTACCCATCTTCCAGAACCACCACAACATATGACGCTTGACGCGTACTTGACCGAGCAAGAGAATATTATTTTCAAAGAAATTGTGATGAATGGAGTGTATGGTAAGAAACGTGGAAAAAAAATTTTCAAAAAAATGAAGAAACTGTACCCGCATTGTTTTCCGAAAACGTTGAAGCAATATAAAAAAAGGTTAAAAGGTAGCATGCATGAGCGAATTATCAAGTTTTGGGAGGACTATGAACAAAATCAATTACAGAACAATGCAATTGACAATGAACTCGACAACGAAATTGGCAATGCAATTAACAATGAAATTGACAATGAAATTGGATATGGAATTAACTATAGAATCAACAATGAAATTGACAATAAATTTGAGAACACGTTATTGGAGTTATCACAATTATCAGAAATGTCATTTTCATGATATTTGATGACTTGATGCAGTATTGTGGACTCCTACTCCTACTCCAATTTGTGACCCTCTATCGGCTATGGTACTGCGATCGGAAACAAGATTCAAATTAGTACTCAAAACAACAGCTGGTGTACTTGAACTGCATTGCATCAACGACGATGCATCGGACAGGCACCCACTATTTGATGAAACGAAATTCGCTTGTTGTTGGTTTACATACGCATTGTTCAGACTCTCCTCACAGGAGGATGAGTTTTGACACATTTTGTTCAATGCGGAAGACATGTTGTTGTTGTGTGTTTATACGCTTTTTTAATACATACACAAAAAAAAATACAAATTGCTTTTAACAAATTTGATTTCAAAAAACTTGTACCACAAATTATAAATTAACATAAATATATGAATATATGTTTCATTGATTTATTTGTTTTTTTAATATTATGATGCCTCGTTGCATGCAATCATCGAGACATGCATTCCAGATTTGTGTTTGTTCCTGTAAAGGTTTAGTGTCAGGAAGCCGAAAACATTTTAACTGTACAGGTTTGCACCATGGCATTAATCGTAAGATATTGAAATGAACGAGCGTGTACGGAAAATTCATTCTTGATTTTATAATTCTTGTATTTTTTAATCTTTCAAATGCAAGATTTATGGGATGAAAAACTTCAATCATTTGATGTAATTGGCGCGGCGTATAGTTCAGCGGAGATCTTTTTCCAGTTAAATAATGTACAATGCCTGAGCGAAACTTTGCAATCTTATTGAGCTTCAGTTCTTTCGATTTGCAGGCTTTGTCAACCGTAATTACATTTATGCTTTCATTCCTTTTAAATAAGTAGTTTTTAATTTTATCGAGGTTTGTTTTACTGACTGGGCATAGCGTACCCTGTTCTGCTCGGAGCAGTTCTTTGAAGTATGACTCGCGCTTATACCCACTGCTGGTGTTCGTAGTTTCAACTTTGAACATGTGATTTGACGATTCTTCCCGATGACAGGATTGGCATACAAGTAGTTTAGATGTACTATTTAGCAAAAGATTGCCATTACACTTTGTGCATGTGGTTGTGCTGTTTATTAGAGCAGGTACCTTGTTATTAAACAAATTCGTCTGTAGAATTTCTAAGCACGTTTGCGAATGATCATCTTGTTGTGTAACACGTAAATAGCCCCTGCGTCGCTTTCGCTGAGGTCTTATTGATGCTAATTGCAGTTTTGTCATCTTGGAGTTCTGCATATTACAGGTCGTGTTGGCTTTACTGCCACATGTACCAATTTTACGTTTGTTTGTTTGTTTGTTTGAAGCTTTAAATACAGCATCATCAGCTACTTCAATCGTTGCATCAGTTTCTGGTTCAATTGCTGTATCAGTCGCTACTTCAGCCGTTGCATCAGCCGTTGTATCAGATGTTGTATCAGTCGTTGTATCAGCCGTTAAATCAACATTTTTGATTGAAGAATTGATATGTTGTTTGATTTTGTTGACAACATCATATGAGTCATAAATTTTTTCATTACTTTGCATTTGCATTAATTGATTGCGAAGATACCGACATTCAATCTGCATCGTATGTTTCAAATGAATAACATGCCTACCAATGGGAAGTTCATTGATTTCCTTTTCTTTATTTTTTATTTTCTTTTTTAATTTTTCAATTGATATTGCATTGTCTTTTTTTAATTTTTCCATGTGTGAAAGATGAAGCTGTGAAATTGTTTTCGAAGGTGATGGTGATAAGGTTGATGTCGTTAATAAAGAGGATGATGAGGTTATTGAGGTTGATGTCGTTAATGAAGAGGATGATGAGGTTATTGGGGTTGATGTCGTTAATGAAGAGGATGATGAGGTTATTGGGGTTGATGTCGTTAATGAAGAGGATAAGTCTCTGTGCATTTTTTTTATTGCGTTCTACTTTTTTGAGAGTCTTTTTTTTGGTTTCAATAATTTGTAGCTAAAAAAAAAAAGTAGGTCAACGTTCCAAGAATTTATATAGCACAGTTTACATTCACACCCGTACAATGGTTGTTCATACTCTCCAAGAAGCTCATAAGTGCCTAGAAGGCAAGCAGTTTGCTTTTGCTCCACCAAAAGAGAACGAAAATACAGGCGGCAAAACGTCTTACTTTAGAGACTACAGTACTAACGGTAGGGGTAAAAAGCCACAAGTGTTGTTCAACAAAATGTGCAAACAACCGTTCGAACTTCACTGTGGCAAGAACAAACCAGTCGATTTGAAAGGGTTTGTCAATTTAGAGCTGTCTCTCAACACGGCAGAACACGCAGAAGAAATAGCGTACTTTCAAGCGTATGACGCATTTGTTAGAGAGAAACTCAAGAGTGATGAATCGTTCTATGGTAGGCCTTTGAATGACACTGAAATAAAGTTTCTGCACAGAGCCTCTCTTGAGCCTGACAAAAAAGTCCCTGGAAGATTCTTGCTAAGACTGAAGGTTTCAAAATCAACCACGACCATCTATGTTGTGTGTGAAAAGACAGACAACAACATCACAAAATACAAAAAAGGCACACTCCTTGATTTGCAGCCTGGTAGTTTTCACATTCCACTTATTGAGCACGTGTATTTATATACGGGAAGCAAGCAGTTTGGTTGTACCCATGGCGGTGTAAAGCTCTTGGTATTTCCTTCTGCAATGATGAAAGATCACACACCACAGGAAGAAGAGCAAGAGGAAGAAGACCAATTTCCTTTTGGTGAAGGGTTTGAGCTTGTTCAAGAAGAAAAAGCAGAAGAAGGCGAAGCATCAAGCTCATCAACCTCAGTCCAAAATAATCTAGACACTGGGCATAACGGCATTAGTGAAGGACCTCCTCAAATGAAACGCTCCAGAACAGAAGCACCAAAATCAGCAACCGCCATGCGTGACGTCATTTCCGGTGAAAAACCTTTATCGCCCTTACCATTTGAATGAATAATTTAAAATTAATTTAAAATTAATTAAAATTATCAGATATTATTTAAGAATAATTAAAAAGTAATTAAGAATAATAAAAGGTAAATACGAATAAAGAATAATTTAAAATAATTAAAAAATAAAAAACATTATTATAGAACAAAATAATTTTTTTCTTTTTTATATAAAAAAACACTCAATACAAACTGTAACTGTATACCTGCATTGATTTTAAATAATATAATTTCAAAAAATGAGCCAAAAACAAAAGCGATCATACAAGAAGTACCCAAAAAAATTTTTTCAAGGACCAAATCTCAAATGCCCGCAAGACTATCCATCAAAGCTGTCAACAACACGTAAAAAGAAACGACTTAAAAAGCTCCCTGTTGGACCCGGTGTTTATTGCAGTCAGCGTCCAAGATCTTATAAGCGACTTAACATGGGATCACTAAAACAGTGGAGGGCAGCAATAAGACAAGCACGAGAAAATAATGCTGCTAGATTTACTTACAATGGTGAAGAATATAGAAAAGATGGTGCTGGAAAACGGTACATCCGATCTGGTCGTTCATCGTCACAACGCAAAAAACGGAGAGCATCCGCAAAGAGATATCGATTGAAACTCAAACAACGCAAACAAAGTGCTCCAAAACGTAATCTGAGTGCTGGTCGTCGTAGGAGTCGTCGAAGTCGTCGTAGAAGTAGCCGCCGTCGGCGATACAGATAAATTATTTAGGTTCTAAAGCAACATGATTGGAGACAAAGATGGATTTAATATAATTATATATGAATTTAATATATGAATTTATAAAACTCAAAAAAAAAACCTCAACCAACAAGGTGAGCAGGCAATGACAATTACTGTATCTTACTTTCTGTATACGTCATCACTTAGTTTAGGCTGTTCTCTGTCTAACAACAAGTCCAATGTTATGCAAAAGCAAACGAATATGCCACCAAAGGACTCACAAACAAATAAAAACTGGTTTTCAATAATACGTAAAAACGTAAAAGAATTGAGTAATAGTATACGGAATAAGTACTTATAACTAAAGTATTTATTATTTATTATATCGATTTATAGAATGCACCACTAATTAATAAATTATTTTATCCTTTTTTTTTTATTTATTTAATTTTAGAGAAAAATGTGTTTTTGAATATTGTATACACAACTACACAACTAATTAACTAATTATTTAATTATTTAATTATTTTACATTTGTTAAAGCCAAAGTTTAAAATTTGTGTTCATTAAAAAAAAAACACTATAACCCATAAGTAAAGGTACACCTATCAGATTAATTAATATTAAATTGATTAATAAATTAAGTTAAGTTCGTGCAAAGATTCGTTTTAAAAAGAAACAAAGTAAAAAGTAATTTATTTTAAAAATTAGGAGAAAAAATGGGTCTGTCGTTTTCAACCAACCTTAGCGAAATCTTGACGGATGTATCGTCAAACATCAGCAGCACGACTGAAGTAAATCAGACGGCGGACCAATCTTGTGATGCGTTTCAGAGCTTGAGTGGATGCACAATTGTCGGGACTGGCGACCTTAATATAACAAGTGGTTGTACCATGATGAACGAGGTGAGTCAAATTGGAAGCGTATCAAACCAGGTCAACCTAGCGACCGATGTAGCTACATCGTTGATGCAGTCAGCTACAAGTGAAACTGGTTTTCTTGGCGTTGGGCTAGCTAGCGCTTACAATAGCTCAGTTACAAGCTCAGCAATTTCAACCACAGTAACAACAAGTAGCATAACAAACATGGAAGAAATTAACAGTGCCTCGTCAGATCAAGAAATAACGGATTGTACTTTTGTCATGGATGGTGATATAAATATTTCAAACCTGAGTTCTCTCTCTTTGACTGGATCTCAAGTCGGCACGTCAACTTCTTACGATGACATAGCAACGTCGGTCGATACAACTGTTGAACAGTCAGCATCAGCAACAGTCGAAGGATTTAATATGTTGTTTTTGCTTATTATTTTAGTGGCAGCTATTGCTTTGGTCATCTTAAAATTTATTCCAAAAAGCTCAGGATCATCCAGTTCCAGTAAATCAAGTCTCAAGGGAGGTTATATTGATTTACGCCTTGTGTGGAATACAATTGGGAGCCTAATAATTGCGGGTGCGTGTGTCGGAATTGGTATTAATAGCAAAGTAAATCGTACAGCCTGTAATAATAATTCTCAATGCACATCAAATGACTGGTGGGACACGTCGTATGGATGCTCATGTGTCGATCATTTTAGTTGCGGTATTCAAATAGATAACCATACTCCGCTCTCAAATGTGCAAATACCATTGTTAATGTATGCTCCGCTTGAGAATGACACAACTAATCAAGATGCTAGCTATTTGAGAATACAAGCAGTCCGAGCAATTTGTGGATTTTCCGCGACCTCATCATTGGCCAATAATGCTGGATATAACATACAAAATTATTTGAAACAAAGAAAGACGGTGCTTAATTCAGACACACAACTCATAAAGAAATTATATGATGCTTTATATGATTTCATTAAACTCCACATGACGGTGGTCGGGTCGGAAAGAGATCTTGACGATGATTATCTTTGTTTTATTGACCCAGCATTTCAAGGAACTGATCCAGCTGCCTATGAGCCTCCATGTAGTCAAGAGATTGCGGATTATATGCTCCCTCTTGTGCCTTATTATATGTCCGAATCCGATGTGTTATTGTATGCCATCAACACTGTAGCGTCGTCTGATGGTGCATCTTGTCCATCATCATCCTCACTTCTGGTGAAAAACATCAAGCTCCACACAAAATCAAAAAAGACAAAATACACAAAAAATAATAAAAGCTCGAGACCACGCAAGAAAAATTTGGTGAACTCGACTTGGGGAGCAGTTAACGTGAGCCAAAAATTATGTTACTATGACGAAAATGTTGATACTTTGCAAACGACCTTATTTGCCAGACAAGACCCAATTACGATGGACTGCCCAACAGGGATGTCAAAAATATGGACGTCAAACTCCATGCATCACAGGGTTGTGTGTCGTAGACCATATAACAATGATGGATATTGGTCCACTACCACAAACAATTCGTATGCAGATCAAGTTGAATATTATGCTGATGTTGCAGAAGAATATGGCGCATTTCTTCTTAACAAAACAAATGAAGCAGGAGATGCGTCACCAGAACAAGACTTTTTTGCTGTCATGCCTTACGGGTCCACGTCTTGTTTATTTGATTATGGATTTACTGAAGTGACGGAACCAACCACATTTTTAAGAAACGATGGTACTACAACTGAAATTAATTCTACAGTAGGTGGAACGTTTGGTGAACAAACAAATAACAGTGGCGATTCACAGATGATGACTGGTGATAGTTGGTGGCCAGGTTCGGATTCTAAAGAAGGAAGTGACGGGTGGTCTTCATCGAGTGAATCAAGGTTTACGAAATATAATAAAATGTATGAAGGGGGAAATAATCAAGCAAGAGTCACTTTGAATGGTACATTTCCAACAAATACTGGATCTACTTATTTATCAGACTGCAGTTATGGTGGTAGTAATTCGGTAGGATATTTGACAGAAGTCGCGAATTCTGGTGAATTTTTTACAGATATGGGGGTGTTCTTGGAAGAAGCATTTACTGGCAGTGATCTTCAAGATAGCTATGATTATGAAAATACGACTGCGTACCGATTTGGTGTTTCTGATAACGGCGATTTAAAAGCTGGTCTTGCCTGCCAAACGTACGGCTATACAGATGGATCTGACAATATAAACAGCACTTCAAGTATAACACGATTTGGAACCAATTTTGGAATGACATCCATGACATTAAGCGGAAAATACAAATCGACAACAAGTCTTGGATCAGACACAACCGTTGGAGCCTCAGCTGGAGACCAACTCTGCGCTGCAGCAAGTGGTTTTAGCACGCATCCTTCCATTTTACCATGGACGGGTGAGATCAGAAATGGCTCATATACCTATCAACAAAGTAACTTAAAAGACTCCTATAATCAAGATCTTAGTGAAAGCGATACTAGAGGCAACATCGATAACATTGATTTATACAAGTATGATGCTGTGAAAAACGCAGGACCTCTTAATCCCATAGGAGCGTGTGAATCCTTTTACTCTGATAGTGCTAATATTCGATGGTGTGGTGGTAGTACACTATATAATTGTTATAACCCGTATGTATGTTATCAGGCTGGAGGCGTTTGGATTACAGAAACAGATGCTATTACGTGTGGCGATGATGCAAATTTCGGCAAAGATAATATGGACTGTTTTCCTGGGCGCTGCATGGACTCAGATCAAATTTGTAAAACTAGCAATTGTGAAGCGTGTTCAGAAGAAGAATGTTTTACAGATGATGGATACTGTATGTGGGATGATACATTGGGATGTATCACAGGATGTACACCTTCTAGTGGTGACTGCTCTTCATGTACCGAAACGAATTGTGAATCACCGTGTACATGGAACGACAGTAATCAGACCTGCACCTATGGACCGGCGCTTTGCGACGAGGATCAAAATAATATAGAATGCTGTGACGATACAACGCAGCGGGCCTATTATGTGGTTCGAATACCATCCGCATTTACTTCTGATGGCGTTGGTGATCAATATTCAACTTCAAGTAATTGCTCACCAGGCGTCTTTCAACCAAATCTCATCAGTCAATCAGGCTTTGATATGACCTATCCGGCCTACGATACTGATTCATCTAGTTCAGATAGTTCGGATATTTCGGATAACATCAAAGTTTGTGGGTCTTCCACGACATCTTTCACCGCAACATTTGAAGTAAATTGTAGCGTGAGTGGTTCAAATTGCTATGGTAATGATGACTCAATAGGCAAATTCGAAACACTCCAGATACCCTCCATGGCGCAGTGCTTTTTCGATACAGATGCTGGTGGAGAATCTTACACACTGACAGACCAGTCACCACACTATTACGTGGCTTTAGAAAACCAAACCTATAAAGAAATCGCTGAAGTTCAAACAGAAGACGAGGCTCAAGCGCTTTATTACTTTATTAATCGAATATTTACATGGATATTGATGCTGTCTACTTCAGCTGAGAAGATGTCATATCTGACAAGTATACTCGGACTTTCGACCCTGTTAAATGGCCAAGGCATGAACACAGATATTTCAATTCCATATCTACCGTTGGATGTTAATGCCGGCGACATTTATACGCAAGTGACAAATCAAGTCTCTGAAAATGTGTTTGCACGCTGCCAACCGCTACTGTTCATGCGTGACGACTCAACATTTTACTTTGCCACATTACAGGATATTGTTCAAGGAAGAGTATCTGACTTTGCCGATGCTCATCTTTTGCAGATCAATCAGTGGGTGTATTCAGCAGAATCAAACACGAATATGATTCCAACAAGCGTGGTTCAGTTCGTGAAATATGGCATTGCAAGCGGGTTCAGTGACTCATCATTGTCTTTATCAAGTGTGATCAATAACCTATCAAATTATACAGCAACATTGGTTGGAGCAACTGGAGATTGCCTTTCATTATTTCAAAATGATGTACTTGTGTACTCTGCATATGCCATAAGTGGTCTTATTATCGTCGGAATTATATTAACATGGATATATCAATTTAAAAATTAATTCTTAAATGCCTTTCGTCATTTTTCATATTTATTGCGTTTATATGTGTGTGTGCTTTTTTTTTTCAAAAATTATGCAGATACATTTCACAAACTTCAAAAAAAGATCTATCAAGTTCATTCATTCAATCGATCACTCATTCAATCGGTCAAGTAGCCTATATTGAACATAAAAAAACATAAATGTCAACACATTACATTGCTCAAGGAAAAATTACAAGCTCTAAACCAAAGGCATATCTCTCAAAAAATGAGAGACAAAAAATCGATCGGATGCTCATTCAAATATTACAACGTCATGCGGATGATATGATTACAGCATCGCTGTGGGAGTATTCGAATCAAGATCAAACAAGTATGAGGGCAAATATCGTGCAGCTACAAAAATTCAGTCGCGACGATGTTGATCGCGAATTAAATTGTATGGCGCCGCAAACAGCGACTCTTCTTCAAAAACGAAACCTCGATCCCCATTCCTTTTTGATGGTGTATTTTAAATGCCTTTCTAAGAATATATATATAGCATCAGGCAAATATTCGATGAACACGGACTTCATTAGCAATAGAAAATTGATTGGCCAAATATACTACGACGCATTAGCTTGTTTTAATCTTGGTGAATCTAATTCCAGTGCACTCGAATCAAGTGCTAGTACAAGGACTTGGAAAAATTTATCGTCCCAAGTTAGTACTAAGAATGTCAGTACTAAGCATTCCACAGCATCTCACAATTTATCTCCAGTAGACTCTTCATTAAATGTATCGCACTCTCATATCTCACATAGCAAAACTGATATTACAGGAGGCCAATCAAAACAGACAGGTCAAATATCGTTACCCAAGCCTAACAACCGTTCCTTTGCAGTCACTGATAGCCAAATGAATCAGTTCAATGCTACTCTTGATAGATTGCGAAGTACGAAGGGGGGCATAACAAGCGTTGCAAATCGAAGCTATTCATCAACACTTCCAATACCTCACGTTACTGAAACAAATATAACTCCTGAGGATTCTGTGTCATGCATTCAAACAAAACAACCAAAACAACCAAAACAAACAAAACAAACAAAAATTTCAAACCAGCAATTTAAATTGCATCGTAGAAAAAAAGAACCAACAATGAGTTCGGTAATGTCACGAAGTGAACAGTCTCACCGACGTATTCAGCATAAACGTTCACAGTCACATTTTCAACCTCCCTCTATGAGTGTCTTCTCTATGATCTCCAACAAGACATTAGACAATGCCGGAGACGTAAACCAGTTTGCTCAATCAGCTGCCCAGTCATCGATATTATTTTCGACATTAGATGATAGTGTATCAAAAATGAACAATAACACGAAAAATGATGGTCATGATGATTTTGAAGTGTTTCACGATGCTCAACCTAGAAAAAGCACTGCTGATACTATCAACGATGATCAAAGCTACGAGGTGGATGATTTGTCGAATCCTGAATGGGAAAGCGAAGACGACGAAGACGACGAAGACGACGATGACGACGATGACGAAAATGAAATTGTTTTGGATGACGAGGACGAGGACAGAAGTGATCCAAAATCTATTACAGAAGTTTCACAGATGACACAGATTAATGAACAAGATGAATATTCATATACGTATTAAAATAATAAAAAATGACTAGATAAATAACAGTTTTTGATCACCATTTGACCACCATTTGACCATCATCATCAGACACAAAAATTTACACATAAATTTATTCAATAAACATATGCCAGATATGTCAAACACATCAAACACATCAAACATAAACATCACTTATTCACATGAACAAAGCTTTAACTCAAAAATTCATAAAAAACAAATATGTGGTACACGGATTAATAACTGTTGGTGGTGTGGTCACCCGCTCAACATCGAAGGATTCTCTTTTGGTTATGAAAATATTTTTGATGCTCTACAAAGTTCGACATCAATCATAAATCTTCTCAAGGATGCTTTACCTTCAACGATCATTAACATACCAACCTCCTTTTCAACAACATTTGTTTCAAACAATGAAAATAACAAGCTTAGTCAAAAAAATATTACAAAAGTCACTTATAAAGGCAAGGCATGCTCTTTTGAATGTGCTAAGGAAGTCGTTTTCAAAGAAAAAAGAGGGGATAATGCTTACACTTTCTTATTAAAACAACAACAACAATATGAGGAGCAGCAACAGCAGCAACAGCAGCAGCAACAACAACAGCAGCAACAACAACAGCAGCAACAACAGTATACATATCAGTCTGTCAAGTCCAATCCATCAAACAACAAATTGATTCTAAAAGCATATGGCGGCCCAACACAATCCTTTTTTTTAACTTCTAATATGCCTAAACAAAAAAATTACACGGTCGTTGATTCTATAAAAAGCTTACATGAAAACCAACAGCAATACACAATACTTCAAAACCCAACTGAGTCACAAGAATCAAACAACGACGCATCAAATATATTTTTATTTGATGATGCCTACACAAAGAACAACACCCCATCACCGCTAGTGTCTAAAACGTCAACTAAAACGTCAACTAAACTTCACCAGCACTCAAAGCAACTCAAACCCACTCGTCAAACAAAAGATAAGTCAAACAAACAAACCAACTTAACAGATGCAAACTTCATAAATGATGGTATGGTATCGGAAGAGGACTCAATTGATTTCGAAGCACCATCTACAGCAGGTAAACACACACCACATGCATATTGCACACATACAATTAATGATGTTGATAAATCAAATAAAAAAAATACTAAAAAAAGAAAAGCAAGAACACTGAAAAATAAAAATAAAAAACAGCCAAAAAAAACAAAAAAAATTAAGGAGCAAAAAGCAAAACCAAACAAACAAAACAAACAAACAAAAAAAAAGAAATCAAAAAAAAGTAAATGCAATGATTGGAAATTTTAATTTTAAATTAACTAAATTATAAATAAATAAAATTATAAATACACTAAATTTTAAATACACTAAATTTTAAATACACTAAATAATATTTCATTTTTCATTTTTAATTTTATTATACTTGCATGTATCGAAATTAATTTAGCTTACCTCTCTCTCTCTCTCTATATATATGTGTATATATGTGTATATATAAATATATGTATGTATATGTTTGTATAATAAAACATACAACCCACTACCACCATAGGTTCTCACAACACACCACTTTATCACACAACCCACACCACCACACCACCACACCACCACACCACCACACCACACCACACAACCCACACCACCACACCACAACAGGTTTATTTCTTTTTTTTGTGATTTAGGAGTTATCAATATTTTTTTGATTCAAAAATGCATCGCCACAACAACCACGACAGTGATTCGCGAATTGAAAAAGTCACGTTTGACATACTGACCGAGGCACAAAAAAAAAAAATTTCTGTACGAACAATTACAAACTCTCAAGCAAATGATACAAGCCAAATCCCTCTAGATGATGGTGTTATGAGTCTGTTTCTCGGTTCCACGACTAATAATGTGTATTGTAAGACGTGTTACAAAAAAGGGTCCAATTGCAGCGGGCATATCGGTAGAATCAACTTGGCTGTGCCATTGTACAACCCGTTAACATTCAACGACCTAAAGAAATGTTTGTCAGTCGTTTGTTTTTGGTGTAGTAAAAGCCTTATTTCACACAAACACGAGTTTTTGAAAAATAAATTCAAATCTTCCGAAGATGCTGTCTACCATGCATACAAATTTGCAGCCCTTCAACCAAAACAACCAAAGCGACCAAAATATCGACGCGTGTTTTGCTCATGTTGCAAGGGTATTCAACCAACCTACACCATAGATGAGCACAAATGTCTGGCGACTTTTTGTGAGGATAGCAAAGGCATGCAACAACTATTGCAATCAGAGCGAGACTTTGCAATGAAACATAATGGAAAAAATTTTTCAGCTCAGATGGCTTTTTATATATTGAGAGACGTTCCTGAATCCTTCTGGAAAGGCGTTCTAAGACTGAAGCATCCGTTACATGAATATTTTATTCTCCACTCTATTTTGGTGCCTCCACCATCAACCAGACCCACCTATTTTTTGAACTACAAGATCAGACAACATGAAACGACAAAAATGCTACAGACAATCATTCGTTTGAATAATGATATAAGCTCAAAGTTAGAAAAAAACCAACCCGTTTCTGTGCTAGCAATGATTTTACAACAGACAATCAATAGGTTTTTAATCAAAGACTTTGGTAACAAAAAGGCAGGTATCCAAAATACATTTCAATCAATTTGCTTTTCAATTCAAGGCAAGCAAGGGTTGATACGAAAGCATCTTTTGGGAAAACGCAGTGGTAACAATGGTCGAACCGTCATTGGATGTTGCCCATCCGTAGATGTCGGTACTTGCATAATTCCCTCTGCCATGGCAAGCAATCTCACCATACCTGAAACAGTCTCGTATTGGAATATTGAAAAACTCAAAAAAACTATCATGATAGGTGCCCAAAAAATTTATGGAGCAGACTACATAGTGAAAACAAACAATGAAAAAATTTCTTTGATGTGCCTTTCCACAACGCAAGCAACAAAAATCTGCAATCATTTACAATTTGGCGATATTGTTCATAGGCATTTGCAGAATAACGACTACTGTTTACTCAATCGAGCACCCACTCTCACAAAAAACTCAATTCTTGGCCATAAAATAATAGTGGATACATCGAACAAGAAAACAATAAGATTTAATCCCTGCTCTTGCGCGACTTACAACGCGGACTTCGATGGAGATGAGGCAAGGATTTTTTTTTTTTTGATTGTTGTTCCATGTTATGTCATCTAATTGTTTGTATAACTGAAACTCTGTTTCTCTGTTTTTGTTTTTTTTTTTTATTATTTCAGATGACCATTCACATACCTCAAACAGTAAGCGCTTTAGAAGAATGTAGGCATTTATCTAATATTAGCTATACAACCATTGATGGTGGTGCCTCAACTTCAATATACGATGCAGTGCAGGATGTTGCTGCGGCAACGTATTTGCTAAGTCATCCTAAAAAGTACGTCAGTAAAGAGCAATTTTTTCAAATTAGCATGCAAATTCGTTACAACACAAAACAAAAAAACAAAATTTTGGATTTGATATGCATGGTTGGTGTTGATACCAAAATCCCGACAAGAATGGTTTTGAATATGCTGTTTCCAGAATCGTTGTTATTTTGTTTTAACAATGAAGTGGTCATTAAAAATGGAGCTATAACAAATAATATGCTGTGGACAAAAACAACATTGAGCCATTTATTTAGAAGATTATCGCTCGATTACAGCCACCTCGTTTGTTCCAATTTTGTTTCAGATTTGAGCCGTGTCACAGTATATTATCTGTCTGAAATACATGGTCTCACAATCAAGTTCAATGAATTTTTGCTTTGTGAAGAAGAAAGCAAGAATATAAAACGCGAAATCAACAACATAATGCACCAGAGCTCATGTTATTCAACTGATAATGAGAAGATCATTTGTTTTAGCCAAACAGCAAGCATATTTGACAGGTTAAGCAGACAATCTGTATTCTCAACAACAACAAACAGCAAAACAACCGATTATGGTATGCCGACTCTAATTTCGTCTAAAGCAAAAGGGAAACCATTTAACATTAGTCAGATGATGAGTTGTTTAGGCACTCAAATTATCAATAATGTTTTACCTTCTTTTTTGCCGTGCCACAAATCAAATGATACATCTGCTGGAGCAAGAGGATTTATTAAGTCTTCATATCGGAGTGGCCTCTCGGTGATCGAAATGTTTTATCATCAATGTGCAGGTCGATGTGGCCTCATTGATTCATCTATCTCTACCAGCGTGTCTGGTTATAAATTTCGAAAGACGTCAAAAAGCTGTGAAGATTTGGTTTCAAAATACTTACAATCTGGCAGAGTTGGTGTGATTGCAAGAAACATCGTGTTGTCAACTACCGCAGGTTACAATACTTGCTTTTTGGAAAATGTGACAGTGAATCTGCTACCTATTCAAACATCACTGCCATGTTATTCTGAACTTTCAAGCAAAAATGTACAAATCTACGAACGCATGAGAATACATATTTTGAACTTATTTTTGTTACAGCAGGGTGGCTCCAGGTTTATGAAGGATAAGATAGATTTAAAATCTTTCAAAATTCAAACAATATTTGATGTAAAATTTCAAATACAGAGGTTATTTTCAATGTCAAGATCGGACAAGAAAAATGCAGTATCTGCTCACACGCCTGTATCAAAGGACAAGACATTTGAAATGATATACAAACAACTAGAGAAATATAACCGTTTAGCACCTGTGCTTTTACTTCTCTTCTCATGTTTACAAGAATCTTTGAAAGTTGGTTTTACAATGGATGAATTGACATCTTTTCTGTCCTTACTTGATAAAACCTTTCATCGAAGTTTGGTTATCAATGGTGCACCGATTGGTGGCCTCGCATCAGCTTATTCTAGCAGAGAGACAACCCAAAGCACTTTAAATTCCTTTCATCAGTCTGGACAGCAACTAACGACTGGCATAAAGCGATCTCGACAGATTTGCGAGTTAATGAGCACTCAACACACCATATGCTACGTTGAACCCCTTGATAAAGACTTGCAAAAGGATTTAAACGCGATGGAAATTGTAGCTGCTAGGATGGTAGAACGTTCATTAGAAAATCTTCTATTTATGCAAAACCAATATCATATTTGCGATGATTACACTCACGTGACGTCACATGCATTAGAATTCCTTGATGTTTTACCAAAGCATTGGCATTGTGTGTTATTTTTATCGAAGAAACAGCTTGCGAAAACAGGATTGTCGTCTTTAGATATAGCAAAGGCACTTATTGAAAACTTTGCATTTCAATTTGGTATAACTCCATTTTCAAAATTATCTTCAACCACTTCTTGTGATGAGGCGTTTATCGTTCTATTTTTGTCCAAAACAACTTTCAAATCAAGCATTGAGGTTGAAAACTTTTTGATAACCAACATTTTACCTCTGAAGTTTGGAATAAAAGGAGTTGAAAGCTGTTCTGTGAAAAAGCTTGTAAATCAACATCTATTCAATGAAGCCTATGAGGATCCTTCTACTGACACCAAATACTATTTCTCCATCCAGACAACATGTATCAAAAACATTCTAACATCGGATGCTTTGGATTTATCAACAATGAGCTGTTCTAATCCATCTATTGTTAATACGTATTTTGGGATCGAGATGTGCTTATCAACTATTATACGCGAACTACACCTAAATTCGTCTCGAATCAATGGTCGCTGGCATAGGTTTATTGCCTTGCTGATGTGTCATTCTGGCACGGCGCGTCCGATCACTTCTCACGGCATGATGAAGTCTTTTCAACATACCGATGTACTTGCTCAAGCGTCTTTTGAAAGGCCACGAACAGTTTTCGCAAATGCTGCTATATACAATCAGACATCTCTTAGTACAAACGCGTCTGCTGCACGTATTTTGAGCGTGCCTCACCCAAGTGGGACTTCGACATGTAATGTTCGGTTTGATGCATCATCAATTAATAACTGTAATATTGCCGTTAACACGCCAAAGTTAATAAACCAAAATGATAGGCAGCTATTAGACAACCAAAAAACAAAGCTAAATGATTATCGACACAAGAATCAGCCTCATCATAGTCCACAACATAACGTTTGTTCTTATACGCTTAATATATTATGCAATGACTCGAAACGATTGTTGAAAGACTTTTTGACATTCAACCAATTGTTTTGTCAAAAGCGTCAAGACTCTTCTCAATCAAAAACAACATCCATTCAGACGATAAAGCACGCTTTTGAAGTCAAGGCCAGGCAACAACAGCAAACAGCAATACAAATGAAAAAAAAGAACAAACCAATCATAAAAATCAAAAGAAAAATTCGCGAAACATTTAATTCGACTTACGCCGCAACATCATCATCATCATCGACATCGACTTCATCATCATCGACATCGACTTCATCATCATCGACATCGACTTCAACCACATCAACCGCATCGACCTTCTCAAAACTAAATACAAATAAAAATCAAGAAAGCACACAAAACAAGCGTAACAAATTCACGCACCCTCCAACAACATCACTGTCTACGCTCACATCGCAACCCTCAAAAAAAACCTCTAAGATCATCAAGACCACTAAAAGTACCAACACCACAAAACACAATACACGCAAACGAAAACAACGTTCGTCTTCTAAAAAGCTTTTTGGAGATGGCATTAGTACATCGTCCTCAATAACATTTGGATTTGGATCACGAAAGACGCTATTTACGAAAGTCTTCCAAAACACAATAGAATCAGCGAAAGCGTGTGATTTGAAGTTTAAAGTTCCAAATTTTAATGCAATCACTGCAAACCTTGTCAATACCAGTATGACTGCCAGTATGACTACCAGTATGACTGCCAGTATGACTACCAGTATGACAAAAAAATAAAAAAAAAGAGCACCACCAAAACATTGTATTTTGATGTCTTAGGTCAATTGTAACTAATACTTGTAAAATACTTCTCATACTTCTAATACTTTTATTACTCCAATAAATATACTTATCTACGTCTGCGACTGCGGCGAGACTTTCTTCGCTTTGAATTCTTGCGTCGTCGACCTCCTGCGAGCTGGTTGTTATTAGCTTTTACCTTGTTTAAGTTAAAGGGTTTGTTACAGACCATCATTGATGATTGATCAAGCGTATTTTTAAGTTCGTTAATGCGTTGCTGGTTTGCAGCTGTCATCATATTGGCTTTCACTCGTTGCAATGACAAATCCACAACGTCACCAACGTTTGCAACTGGCAGACAGAAGTTTGGATCGACGTTCTTCATCTGTTTTCGTCCAAGACCTTGTAACGGGTGCATGGACATCATTTTGCTTTGGAGGGTCATCATTTGCTTAGCATAGGCGATTAGTTGTCGCTTGCGAGCAGTAATGCGGCTTCGAATCTCCTTGGCAGTCTGGAACAAGGCCACTTCCATTAAATTAGCCCTGACCCAGCGCGCTATAGTCTTTGGCTGGTCACATTCATACTGCTTTTGACACACATTCACATACAAAGCCGAATCACTACCGCGAGCAATTGTACCGATAGGGAACAAGCAGGGACTGAAACCTCGTGCGGCAGGTGACGGTCCGTTTCGTTGGCTTGTGAGCTGGCGACCCAAGGCTGCCATATCTTTGTCACCAAACAGTAAGCTGTTTGGTTTGTGAATCATGCTGCATGCAATCAATGACAGTGGAATGGTTTCGACCGCTTGCATTTTAGGGTTTCCATCACCGTCTCTTTCAATCTTTCCACTTGCGTCCCGTTGTGGTTCCATCAAACAACCTTTGTCAACAGAATCACACACTTTGTGAAGAAATCCAAAGGAGAGCGAGTTCAATGTATTCAATTTGCTGAGGAGATAATTGATTTCTTTATCTTCGTGAAACGATTTAAAACACTGCTTCAAATCGCAGCCTGTTATACCCATTTGACCTTTCATAGTCTCCGCTCGTTCAACCATCCCTTCATAGAGTTTTCGTAGTTGATGCAGTGCGTAGTCTTCTTGACACATTTCCACAGCGAAACATTCCCTAGTTGTCGTAGCGGCTGCGAGCTCTTTTAATTTTGCAAGAAGCTGTTTTCGTAACTGCGACTTCACATTCATGTTTCGGCACCACGCGTCGTTTGAACCATTTGGTGTCCCCTCCCAAAATGCTTTGCCTTTCTCAGCTTGCGCATCATCTTCAAACTCATTTTGTGAGTCGAATGCCGCATTTGCAGGGTAGGTAGTATAAGTATTTTTATCACTTCTTTTGATGCTCATTTTAAATTTAAGGGAAATTTAGTTGTGTTGATATATATTATATGTTTTTTATAGTCTAAGTTTTTTTTTTAAAAAATTTTTGTATAGGCTCAGTCACGGCGTGACGAAATAATATATTTTGATTTTGTTTTTTTTTTATTTAGCATAGAAAATAATGGTTAATTGATTTCATAAATACTTTGTTCTTTAATTTAAAAATTATTTTTACATCGATATAAAATTTATTTTTATTTTATACATACTAGTATATACATATATACTAAGTACATCAATAAATAATTATATTATATATTTCAAAATTATTAGTGTAAGTTTTCTTGCATTGCAATTTCACAATAAAATAATCATATTCACACTTATTAGACCTAACTGCTGTATTGCCCCGACCGTTACTGGCCTCCACCTCATTGTCGCGAACCTTACTGCCCCCAGCCGTTACTTTTGAGTGTTGCTCATTATTGTTTGTGATGCCTTGTAATGATAAAGGGGTAGTGAGGGGCGTCGTGATAAATGATATTTCTTTTAACAACATTCTTCTATTCGACGGTGACTTTGACTTTAAAAAAGCTCTTTGGGCAAATAGAGGCCATGAAATTGAAAATTGATATTTAGGAATAGATATATACAGCGTTAAATCGTGTTTGCCGATGGTACCATACTGATTCCAACGAGTATTACTGCCATAGGTAAAGGCTCTGAATGAATGAACGTATTTAATCTTTTTTGAGACAAGCCGTGTTTCAGGTTTAAAAGCACTGCCTTTGTTGTTCTTACGGAAATACCGGCTTCCATTAAATAAATGATGAGTTGCATCTTTGATTTTAACGTCTACAAAACAATTTGGTTGCGTGTTAATCCAGCTTTGAATGCCATCCTTTCTTGGCAGCATAAAGTCTTCGATTCCAGAACAACACATTATACTTTTATACTATTATACTATTATACTATTATACTAAAAAACAAGTTCGTTGTTTGTTGCTTTTTTATACCTTTTCATATTTGAAATTAACATTCATGGAAGACCAAACATGGATCGCAATGCGAACGCACCTTCCACAACGGTAGAAACATTTTTGGTTAATTTTAAAGCCCCGCTTATTTGAAGTATAGGTTTCACTGCATTCGTTACAGAAGAGGTGGCCAGGATAGCGGGTTCTATACTGTTGGTGTAAGCAGCTTGAAATATACTTTGATTCCTCTTGCTGTTGTCATTAATAATGTTTTCGATATACACATCTTGGGTGGACTTACTGATTGAGCAAGAACAGATATACTTTTCAAAGTTATTTTGCAAGGTACGCACATCAATTCGAACGGCTTGTTGCGTCAGCTGATAATTAAGGCAAAATAATGGGATAATGAACTGTCTGATGTATCGATTGATTGTTTTACATTCCTGCATGAAATCATTATAATGATGTCCTATCATACTTAGCATGCTAGAAGTGATTTTTATGTCTTGATGTTGCTGCAAGGCTTGTTTTGTTGATAGTAGAGGAGACGACCAAAGAAAGTTAGTATCGATATGCATAAGTTGTCCATTTTTTAACACAAGCAGGTTACCATTGTGTCGATCTCCTATCTGATAAAGCAACGATACTAAGCTTTGCAGTGCCACGGACTTGTAAAAAATCACTTTTAATTCTTGGACACTTTTGTTCTTATTTTCTGGCCTGGATGTTATGTATTCACATATGGAATTATTATATGACGTACGAATTTCACTCAAGGTCGCTCCTTCTTCAAACAATACTATACCACTGCCTTCTTTCACGGTCAATTTCAACGGCTGTTTTATCGTTAGTGGACCAACGTAATATGATTTAGTGCTCAAGTTATATTGTGTACACAAAAGTAAAATAGTGCTTTGTACAATCATGTCATGAAGAAGGTCTTCTTGTTTATACATCAAAGTTTTGATGCATGTACATGTTTTGGTGGCAACATTTGCTTTTGTATCTGTGTCTGTATCTGTATCTAAATACTCCACTTTTATATTTACGATCACGGGCTTTGATGCAGATTTAAGTTCTCGCTTCGTCTCACAAAAAATATCAATGCACCGGTACCCGCTCTTCATTTCAAATGGTAATAACGGTTTTTCATCTTGCACCATTCTTTTTAGATACTCATTTTCTGCATCGGTGCTTTCATGACTTGCAGAAAGGAATCTAATTAAAGCATACACGAATCTTTCCGTGGAATTTACCAAAGGGGTGCGAAACTTGTCACGGATGATATGTAAGGCTTTATGAAGATTACAATACCAATAAGCAGTGGTGCTAACTTCATCAGGAATATATTTTAAAATACTAGGTTTTCTTAAGGCAATCCACATAAAGAATGGAATCATATGCTTTACTATTACTATATCAAAGGAATGTATACACTTACAAGCATTGGTAAAATAAATTGATGTCTCATGTACGTGAAGAAGTACGAGACACACGCCTTGTATTGATTCAAAATCAAATTGTTTATTCAAAATTGAATGTATCATGTTGCTGTTATCATTCGTTTTGCTATGTATACGTATTTGAGGTAAATGTAAGGCTTGTTTAAAACCACTTTGATAATATCTTGATAGTAGTAGAGGATTTGTGACAATAAATGCTTTATGTTGTTTCAACAGCAATCGATCAATTGGTGAAATTTGAGACGTCAACAGCAATGGTCGTTGCAAGTGTTGTAGTCTCATCTTCATAAAATTGACAGCAGCTTTCCACAGCCTACACACAGCCATCATTGACGGCCAGTCGAATAAATTAATGTATGAGTTTTGAACAAAGCATTGAATGATTAGGGCAGCATTATTCATTCTTGTTGCTTTGTATTTGCATTTGTGGCACAGCCTTACCTTTGTTGACGGTCGTGATGCTTTCCAAAAATGTTGAGTACTCGACGGTGATTGGATATGGCTTTCAAAAATAGTATTCAGTTCAATGAAATGATTGCAACAGGATGAACAAAACAGCCGCCCACATAATCGGCAGTGGTGTCGTCTTCTGTAAAATGTGAAGGGAAGCTTGCACCTCATACAATGCTGCATTGCATCGTCTCGCAACCACCCCCACTCAGGACTTGGTGTTGAAAAACTCATAGCAAATCACAAATCATGCACGAGCATTTTTTTTTTCAGTTTTTTTACCGTGAGTAGAAAAACAAATACAAAATGGCGAGTTTCTGGTCCCAACCATCGTGGCTGTTGATTCACACTTATGCCTTTTACAATGAGGATGCAAGACGAAAACGTCGCCCTTCTATACACTTCTCTCATTTTAAATCGTTATTCGAATCGATATCTCATACCATGCCTTGCGCTCTGTGTCGAAAACACTTTAGTGCATACCTAAAAAAATTTCCCATTACCAAAGCAACGAATATATTTAAATATACAGTAGATCTGCATAACGATGTCAACCGGCAATTGAATAAACCAGTGTTATCATTAAAAGAAGCGTATAACAAAATATTGAATTACATTTATAAATTTGATAATCGTTTTGGAAATATTTCAGTATTAGATGAGGTAATAGGCTCGCTACATGTTTCACAAAAAACAATCACTGTCACAGTAGTGGTTGTGATAACAATAATTATTGTTATTTTTACTGCATTTATGTACTTGTATAAAAACTCTAAGAACTAAAAATGTCTAGGATGTAGTTCTCGCTTGCACTGTCTTGACCTCTCTTGCACTGTCTTGACCTCTATTGCACTGTCTTGACCTCTATTGTAATTGTACTTTGTTTTGGATATATGTTTCATCATTATATAGGTGTGTGAAGCTACTGAATTTTGGTCCTTGGACTTTAAAGAGGTTTTTGAAACGTTTTTGTATCAGTCCGTTATCTTTTTTGTTTAAAGGGTACAACTGAAATCCATCGTAATAAGAAAACCGAGAGCTGTTGTTTTTACTATCAAACGATGGGAGATCAAGCAAATGCCATTGAGTGGATGGCGTTTCGAAAGGTACTTTAATTGAAAGATTCGCATGCTTATTTTCAAGTGCAAATGCTTGTGTTAACTTCATATTATTAAGGAACAACAATTCAAACAATGTGTCTGCCTCTTTGTTATTGCTTGTCATTACTTTGAAAACCTGGCTTATGATAGAGTGTTTTTGACTACTTCTAAAAAAAAATAACAACTTGCCTATTAATATATCTATAATATATATATATAATATATCTATATCTATTTATAAAAATGAACCCTTTAACTCGAATGAAATGCAACTCAAAATTATCTGTGACTGTCGATTCTGATGTTCCCAGAAGTATCACTGCCAATGGCCGAGGTGTTCAGTCTCGGACCGATACTGACCCAAGTCGGGTCAGTTTTCACGTTACGGGTGACGCTTCGTTGGATGGGAAGTTATGGCTTGAGTGTGCACAAGCCGATTCGTTTTTGAAATCCTCTGATATACGGCTCAAGGAAGATATTGAAGATTTATCACTTACAAAAAGTATCAATATCATCAAACACATCAACCCAAAAACATTTACCTATAAAGAGAGTAAGACCCTCTCGAGTGGTATTATTGCTCAAGAACTTATGGAACTCGATCCAACGCTTGTACATCGACAAACGAATGGGTATTTGAGCGTTGACTATGATGGACTGCACATGCATACTCTACATGTCTTAAAACATCTTGTTCGTACCCTCAAGAGCCAACCATATCCACAACCATATCCACAATCACAATCACAACCACATTCACAATCACAATTACATTCACAATCACAATTACATTCACAACCACAACCACAATCACAACCACAATCACAATCACAACCACAACCATAACCATAACCATATGTATAACTATAACCATATGCATAATTATTAAATTTTACATTTTGCAGCAAGTAATGCTTCGATAAGTTGTTGGTGCTGTCGATAACGGTTTTTGATATATATAATTTATCATAACTTTAAATAAAAAAATCATTTTTTTTTTTAGTTATTTTATACCATATTGCGTTGGCTTTAATTTTGGCAATATTAACAAGACAAAAAGTTTAATCCAAAGAAAAATTAATGTATTTTTATATTTAAAGTTATATGATAATATACATTCAGTTAAAATGTCAAATAAAATAATAAATATTGAACCTCGTGAATGTAAGGGGACCATTTTAAAAGTTCCAAATAGTAATGGACAAACTATTATTCAATATATTTTTGATAATGGTGAAAAGATTATTCACCCATATAATGGATGGACAAAATGGAAAAATGTATTTGAATATGGAGTTTTGTGTAACAGCACTATGTATGGAGGTGATTGTTATGGTGGTAGTTTTTGTAATACTTCTGGTTATTTATCTCCATGTAAATATCATAGACATCATTTAGTATGTAGCAATTGTTTCTTTGCTAGTTGTGCATGTTGTGGAATAGACGAAGAAAATGATGATTGGTGTCCAAGATGTAATAAAGCAATAATGAGTTGTACAGAAGAATTATGTTATGAAATTGATGATAAAAAAATAGCAAATAATGTATATAGAAGAGGAAAACTCAGATTTGAAGACTTAAGCACAACCCAGTTTTGCGAACAATGTGGAGTAAACAAAGCAGAGCAGTATTGTGATAATTGCGATACTTTATTATGTTCTAAGTGTAGCGAATTGTATTATGGTAATCGTGATAATTATGAAACAAGAATTGTTTGTGAAATATGTCAATGTTTATAAATATTATTTTCTACCATATCGTGTTGGCTTCGTTTTTATACTATTTCTCTTCTTATCTTTTCCAGTAAGTGTTTTTTCAATTTCATTTATCATCACTGCATAGTGTAACGGTGTATTACCTGTTATATTGGAATGATTCACTCTCGCTTTTGCTTTAATTAACAATCCAATAACTTTATGATCGCCAGTGTAGCATGTGTAATTTTGAAGAGCAAATTGTAGAATATGTGGTTTTTGTAACGAAAAATCGTTTAAACATGACTTAGCGTTGATTAGTGCTTTCACAGTTCGAAATTTCTTGTAACCATAAAATTCACCACTATTACGAATTGCTAACCTTAATGGGCACCAAACGTTATTTGATTCAATATTTACTTTGGCTTTTGCTTCGATTAATACCTTGATAGTTTTGTAATTATGTCTTTCTGCACAGATTTGCATTGGTGTCATGGCAAATGTATTTTTTGCAGGTGGCTGTTTTTTATTCACATCACATTTCATTTTTATTAGTAAACGGACACACTCCAATGTTTTGTTCATTTCTTCGTTGAAAGAAAATCTATCACAACATATCATATGCAAAAGGTTTGGATTTTTTGGTATAAGACTTGGAGCATCCAACAACATCCTTTTGACCAGTTTAAAATTATTCTCTTCAATTAACGTCTGCAAGTAATCAGTAGCTTCATCATCATTGAATGTTAAGCCAGGCATGATATGAATAATGTTGATATCGAATATAGAAAATTTAACCCATCGCTGTGGTCGAAAGCAAACGTCGAATTGAATGTCTTTATAATAAAATTTGGAAGACGAGTGTTTGCACAATGGGCTAATGAAGTGAATGACATATTGTCTCAGATCTTCCCAAGATGGAGCTTTTGACAACACCTCTTCCCCCAAAATCTTACCTGACACAGCATTCTGGAACTGGAAACGGTACTTTTTTGATTTAACCACAACAGTCGCATTGTCAAGTACTGTACTTGTTTCTTCAAAAAATATATATTGACGCAGAATTTTAAGTGTCTTAGTTGAATCTGTCTTAGTTGAATCTGACTGTTGCCATCGTTGAATAAGCTCACAAACATTGACCATAATTATATTCAAATCAACGAATGAAGAAAAGGTAAATGACAAAATTAAAAAACAAATGCAAAAATACACATCGCAACACACAGTCACACCAAACACTCACCACACACACCACCACACACTTACCAGACACTCAACACCCACACCACCAGACACCACCAGACACTCACCAGACACTCACCAGTCATACATACCATCGAAATTAATTAATACTCATCTAATAATTATATATAAAAATAAATCATTAAAACTCAGATTAAAGATTTTTCACAGACGTTCAAGCCTAATAACTAAAATTTTTTATACCTTTTAATTTTGTTTTGGTTTGTTTTGCATATAAACAATTTATACCTAATAAAAACATCGAATTTCATAAGATCACTTATTTGGGCATTTGCTAAATTATAAAATACAATATCTTGATATAAAGTATGCAATACATGTGTTTTTTGGAATTTTTATTTCCACACCTCAAAATTATTTAATCCGAATCGTAATTTCAATTCGGACTAAATTTTTGTCTTGGGTAGAGTAGTTTGCAATTTTTCAGAATTTGAATACTTTAAAAGCGAAAATATGATGAAGTTCATAAACAT
>MDTC01195523.1_pt1 | contig 44224 bp, 37 predicted proteins | sample 811181 | NCBI WGS metagenome assembly MDTC01 (sample SAMN05326644, study PRJNA326480) | marine metagenome | isolation source: seawater | place: Pacific Ocean: North | collected 2011 | reverse complement strand
TTTATACCTCAAATTTGTATTTGTATTTCTTTGTCCCGCAATTTTAACCGGTTGGTTCACCTTTATCGTTCCGTGGTCCGTGGTTACGATTAAATCCATTTTCTCTTCAGCCACCTTTTTTATAACATCTAATAAAGGTGAATGTTCTAACCAAGATATCGTAAGAGACCGATAGGCAGACTCGTCATCTGCCAGCTCTCGAATAACTTCCATGTCTGTCCTTGCATGAGATAACATATCTACAAAATTATATACTAGAAAATTCATATCATTTTCCTTTAGCATATGGAACTGTTCAACCAATTTTTTGCCGGCATTTACATTTGTAATCTTATTGTAGGAGCAGCGAAGTGAAGATTTTCCTAATCTTTTCAAATTCAAATCTAAGAGCTCCTTTTCAAACAGGTTTTTACTTCCTTCATCCTCCTCATTTTTCCAATATTTTGGATATTTTTGAGCTATTTCGGAAGGCATTAAGCCGGAAAAAAAGGCATTTCTTGCATATTGGGTTGCCGTAGGTAGGATAGAAAATACAATCTCCTCTTTTTCTTTTACAAAATATTTATTGAAAACAGGCTCAAGAACCTTCCATTGGTCATATCTCAGGTTGTCAATAACTAATACTAGAGTTTTAGCTTTGGATTGTCGTTTAAAAACTTTTTCCTTGATTAAGTTGTGAATAAAGACTGGACTCTCTTCAATGCCATTTAGCCAATCTAAGTAATTATCTTCAATAAATCCCGAAAACTGCTGATTTGCTTCCTTTTTTTGCATTTCGAATATTTCACTCATGCCGGAATCCTCAATTTTATCGAGCTGTAGCTCCCAATATACCAGTTTTGCATAAAGCTCTTTCCATTCATCTGCATCCAATTTATTATTTAGCAGCATTCCTAACTGTCTAAATTCTTGTTGATAATTGAGGCTTGTTTTATCACTGACAAGTTGACTAGCTTGAAGATTCTTTTTGAGACTAATTAGAATCTGGTTTTGATTTACAGGCTTAATAAGGTAATCTGCAATTTTAGAACCAATCGCGTCCTCCATAATGTGTTCCTCCTCACTCTTTGTAATCATAACAACGGGAAGATTAGGTTTTATTTCTTTAATGCGTGTCAATGTATCAAGACCGGACAACCCTGGCATATTTTCATCCAAAAAGACAATATCGTAGAAGGATTCTTCAACTTTTTCCAAGGCATCTAAGCCATTGGTAACTGCCTGAACTAAGTAACCTTTTGATTCTAGAAAAAGAATGTGTGGTTTTAGTAGGTCAATTTCATCATCTGCCCATAAGATATTTCCTGAATTAGTCATTCTTTTACGTTATTTTTGAGGTAATTATTAAAAGTAAACATTTGCAGTCGAATCGAAATCGAAATAACAAGAAGAAAATTATTAACGATCCAATCTACGGTTTTATTTCGATCCCTGACGAATTTATTTTTGATGTTATAGAGCATCCTTATCTGCAACGCTTGAGAAGAATTTCTCAATTGGGGTTGAGTCATTTGGTTTATCCTGGTGCTGTTCATACAAGATTTCAACATGTGATCGGTGCGATGCATCTGATGGGTAAGGCTATCGCAGTTCTAAGAAACAAGGGCATTGATATATCAGATGAAGAAAAAAGAGCTGTTCTTTTAGCGATATTATTACATGATATTGGTCATGGTCCATTCAGCCATGCCTTAGAGTATGATATTGTTAATTCAGTTACTCATGAAAATATTTCGGCATATTTCATTGAACGTCTTGAAAAATATTTTGGTTCCGATCTTAGGTTGGCCCTTACTATTTTTGAGGATAATTATCATAAACCCTTTTTACATCAATTGGTTTCAAGTCAGTTGGATATGGATAGACTTGACTATTTGAATCGAGATAGTTTTTTTTCGGGTGTGAGTGAAGGGATTATTGGAAGTGATCGTTTGATTGAAATGTTGGCAGTTCATGAGGGGAATTTGGTTCTTGAGGAAAAAGGTATTTACTCTGTAGAAAAATTTATTGTAGCGAGAAGATTAATGTATTGGCAAGTATATTTGCATAAAACAGTTGTGGCTGCTGAATATATGCTAATATACGCATTGAGAAGGGCAAAATACCTTACTAGAAATGGCTTGCCTGTTTTTTCAAGTCCTGCTTTATCTTTCTTTCTTCAAAATGATGTTTTAAAATCTGATTTCGAGGAAAATGAGTCAGTTCTTGAAAAATTTGCTGCATTGGATGACTATGATATACTCCAAAGTCTGAAGGTGTGGTGCAATCATTCTGACCCGACGTTGAGGTTTTTATCAACGTCAATTGTAGATCGAAGCCTTTTTAAAATTGAAATTTCTAGAAAGACATTTTCTAAAAATAATATTTTGAAAGTAAAAACGCGTTTAAGTAAAGATCCTAGATTTAAAGACCAAGATTTGAGTTACTTGGTCTTTTCGGATAAGTTGACGAATAAGGCATATAACCAAGAATTTCAGAATATAAACGTTTTATTGAAATCAGGAGAAATTATTGATTTATCAAAAGCATCTGACAATTTGAATATCTCAGCTTTAGCAAAACCTGTAGAAAAGTATTTTCTATGTTATCCGCGGTAGCCGTCATTCGATTTTTAGTTTTCCTTCCTTCCAGTCTTTAATGAGTTTTGCCCAGGAATACGGGTTGAGTAGATTATTTACGGGCAGCTGCCCATTTGTGTAAAGTTTGGTATATTCTTGATTTTGTATTAGTCCGCTGGCTAAAGAAGCATCCGCATCTAATCTTGCAGCTACAAAAGCTAATGATTCTCCGGATAATTCTCGTTGCGCTCTTCTGATAGCATCGTCATAGGGCTTCATTTCAATGAAGAATTTGGCGAAATCTTCCTTTGAAGGCCAGGGATAAACGGTCACCTCTGGAAGATTGATGGTGTCTTGTTGAAGCATATGTATGATGCTATACCTATTTTCTCGGAGTGTATCAGGTACAATATATGTTGATGTTTTGTAGCCATAATACGAAAAAAAGAGCGTATCACCGGGAAATGAGACCATAGAAAAATAGCCATAGAAATCGGCGATAACTCCTCTTCCGATAGACTTGTCATATACGGTAATGTAAGGCATAGGTGTCAAGTCTTGTTCAGAAACAACAACACCTGAAAGTTGAAGAATTTTATTGGTGTCTATATCGCTTCTTTGCGCGTTTATACAAAAAGACATCGCAAAATAAATCAATAGACATAATAAATTAAGTTCTTTTTTCACAGAACAAGTTTACGTAATTAAAACTAGTCAATATAAATTTTGCAGAATATTAACAATACTTATCTTTCTTTAATTCTGATGTGATGTCTTTTTTTCATAAATTTGCAAGAATTTATTTTCAAGGTAAGTTCATTATGTCTCTAAAAAATTTAACTCAAATCCAAGAAGGTTTAACCTATGACGATGTCCTTCTTGTACCTGCTTACTCTGAGGTCCTGCCTCGAGACGTCATACTAAAGAGTGCTTTTACCCGAAATATAGAACTGAATACTCCGATTATTACGGCTGCTATGGACACGGTAACTGAGGCAAATATGGCCATAGCTATTGCTCAGCAAGGAGGAATAGGGGTAGTTCATAAAAATATGACTATTGAAGAGCAAGCTAAAAATGTACGAAAGGTAAAACGATCGGAAAGTGGAATGATTATCGACCCAATCACACTTCATGAAGGATCGGTTGTAAGCGACGCACTTTCGCTCATGCGCGAGAATAGTATCGGAGGAATTCCAGTTGTTGACGATGATAAAAAACTTATCGGTATTGTTACGAATAGAGATCTACGTTTCGAGAAAAATATCGAGAGACCGATTATGGAGGTCATGACCTCAGAAAATTTAATTACAACATTAGAGTCTATTTCTTTGAGTAAGGCTGAAGTAATTTTGCAAGAAAATCGAATTGAAAAACTCCCGGTTATTGATTCGGAAAACAGATTAATAGGACTCATTACTTACCGAGATATTATTAAGGTAAAAGAGCATCCGATTTCATGTAAGGATAGCTTGGGTAGATTAAGAGTTGCAGCGGCTGTAGGTGTTACAGATGATACTTTAGCTCGTGTAGAAAAGCTTGTTGAAGCAGGTGTGGATGCAATTGTAATCGATACTGCCCACGGGCACACTAAAGGTGTGGTGACCAAACTTAAAGAGGTAAAGGCAAAATTCGTTAATCTGGATGTAGTTGTTGGTAATATTGCTTCTGCAGAGGCCGCGAAATATTTAGTAGAAGCTGGCGCAGATGCTGTTAAGGTTGGTATTGGACCAGGTTCTATTTGTACCACAAGAATTATTGCTGGTGTTGGTGTTCCTCAGCTAACAGCAGTAAATGATGTAGCCACTGCCATAGCGGGTTCTGGTGTTCCCGTGATTGCCGATGGTGGGATAAGGTATACTGGTGATATCGTAAAGGCACTTGCCGCTGGTGCTGACTCGGTGATGCTAGGTTCGATGTTCGCTGGAGTAGAGGAGTCACCTGGAGAAACCATCATTTATGAGGGTCGGAAATTCAAATCGTATAGAGGGATGGGTTCTATTGAAGCCATGCAACAAGGTTCCAAGGATAGATATTTCCAGGATGCGGAGGATGATGTCAAAAAACTCGTACCTGAGGGTATATCTGGCCGTGTTCCGTTCAAAGGTAAACTCGCAGAGGTCATGTATCAGGTCATCGGAGGAATGAGATCTGGTATGGGATATTGTGGTGCCTCTACAGTGAATGAATTAAAAGTTGCAAAATTTGTCAGAATTACTTCAGCAGGAGTGAGAGAGTCGCACCCTCACGATATCTCTATAACGCGTGAAGCACCAAATTATAGTATCAAATAAATTTAAAAATATGTTAAAACAATCTTTTCTTCTCGTTTCTTTTATAATCGTTTCATTATCCCATGTAATTTCTCAAGAAGAGTTCGTTATGGAGATTAATGGTACTAAAGTGAGTAAAAGTGAATTTCTTCAGATTTATCTTAAAAACAACGATGATCCTAAATTTGACAAAACCTCCTTGGATGAATATATGGAACTCTTCAAGAAATTTAAATTAAAGGTTGCTGAAGCCGAGACATTGGGTTATGATACTTTACCAAAGCTAAAGAGAGAGCTCGAAGGGTATAGAAAACAACTTGCATTGCCATACTTGATAGATAGCACTGCCAATAAAGCAATGGTAACTCAAGCATATGAGCGGTTAAAAACAGAAGTTCGTGCCTCTCACATTTTGATTCGATTAAAGCCAAACCCGTCTCCGGAAGATACGACAAAGGCGTATTTTAGATTGATGGAATTGCGTGAAAGAATTATGAACGGGGAGGACTTTGCTCTGATCGCTAGGTCAAAAAATAGCTCTGATGATCCTTCCGTTGTATCGAATGGGGGAGATTTAGGTTTTTTTACCGCTTTTCAAATGTTGTATCCATTTGAAGAAGTTGCGTATACTACATCTGTGGGAGAAACTTCCCTACCCTTTAGAACAAAATATGGTTACCATATTCTCAAAGTAACGGATAAGCGTCCTGCGCGCGGGACAATGAAGTGCGCTCACTTAATGGTTTCATGTCCTTTGGAGTCTAGTCCTGAGGAAACTGCGAGTGCTGAGAAGAAAATAGCTGAAATTTACAATCTTTTATTGGATTCTCTTACGGATGAAAAATGGAAAAATCATGTTGCGAAATATTCTGATGATCCTTCATCAAATAGAAAAAGTGGTGAACTTCCAGTTTTTGGTTCGGGAACATCACAACGAATGGTTCCTGTTTTTGAAGATGCTGCATTTTCTATCAAAGAAGATGGTGCGATTTCTCAACCAATCAAAACAGATTATGGATATCATATCATCAGGCGAATAGAGTGGAATGATTTGCAACCCTTTGATAAAATGCAAAAAGAGCTTCAAAAAAGAGTAAATAAAGACGAAAGATCGAAGAAAACACAAGATGTTTTTGTTGCCAAACTAAAAAATAAATATGGTTTCATTGAAGGTGAAGCGCAATACAAGTTATGGTTTGTAGAAAATTTAGATTCTACTTTTTTTATCGGAAAATGGACGGCCGATGAACTAAAAGTTGACCAGGTGATGTTCTCGATAGGTGAGAGAAAATATCGTCAAATGGAATTTGCTCAATTTTTGAGAAAATCATTTAGAAATGGGCGAGGAAAGAGTTTTCAAACGATTGTTGACTCCCAGTATGAGCAATGGGTAAAACAAGGCGTTTTAGCATACGAAGAATCTATGTTGGAATCAAAGTATCCTGAGTATAAAGCCTTGGTGCAAGAATACCATGATGGTATAATTCTCTATGAAATAATGTCAGATAAAGTTTGGAATAAGGCTGTAAAGGATACAACTGGCTTAAAAGCATATTATGAAATTCAAAAAACAAAATATATGTGGCCCGAGAGGTTAGAGGCTAAGGTATATATCTGTTCGACGGCAGATGTTTCAGAAAAGGTATTCAAAATGTTGAAAAAGAAAAAGAATAATAGTAGGATTATCTTGGAAGAAATTAATAAAGATTCAGAGCTAAATTTAGATGTCAAGATGAATAAATATGTTCAGTCATCTACTCCTTTTTTACAAGGAAAATCATTTGTAGAAGGGCGAAATCAAGGTTATGAATTTGAGGATAAGTACTATGTTATTGATGTAGATAAAATGCTCCCTGAAATGCCTAAGGAACTTAGTGAGATTAAAGGAGCGGTTATTTCTGATTATCAAAATCATTTGGAATCAAACTGGATGAAGGAGCTGGTTGAGAAGTACCCTATAAAGGTTTATGATGAGGTCCTGTATAATCTAGGTGCTGATGAATAAGATTTTAGTTTTTCTTTTTCTTTTCTTTCACCTTTCGATTTGGTCACAATTGGGCAAATTAGTTAATAAAGTTGTAGCTCAAGTAGGAGACAATATTATTCTTCTTTCTGATCTAGAACAACAGCAAATTGAAGCCAAGCAGTCCGATATGGAAGTTGGTCATACCTTTTCATGTTCTGTATTGGAAAAACTTATGGTGCAGGAGCTTTTGGTGAATCAGGCCAAGTTGGATAGTATAATTGTTACAGATGAACAAGTAGATGCCGAAATGGAAAACCGTCTGCGGGTTCTCGAAAAGCAAATGGGCGGTCGTGAAAAGCTTGAGGCTTTTTATGAAAAAACAACTGCGCAAATAAAAAATGAGTTTCGCAAAATAATTAAGGAAAAAATTTTGGCGCAAGAAATGGAACGCACAATTACTGCTAGCGTATCTGTTACTCCAAAGGAGGTTACGTATTTTTTTAATATGTTGCCAAAGGATAGTATACCATTCATTAATATGAAGCTCAGCTTTCAACAAATTGTCATGTATCCTGAAATAACAAAAGAAGACAAGAAGCGAGCTATGAATGAGCTAGAGGAAGTTTTAAGTCAAATATTGGTTGAAGGTAAATCTTTTGAAACAATGGCAAGAATTCATTCTGACGATCCTGGAAGTGGGGCTAAGGGTGGGAAAATTCAAGCCTCAAAGGGAATGATGGTTCCTCAGTTTGAGGCTACTGTTTTTAAGCTTGGAATAGGTGAGGTTTCAGAAATTATAGAGACGCAATATGGTTTTCACATAATCAAGCTCATTTCACGAAAAGGTGAAGATTATGAATGTCTTCACATATTGAATATGCCAGAATTTAGCAATGATGCGATCAATGATGCTGCTATTAAAATGGAGGAATGTTACCAAAAGTTGAAACAAAATCAAATAACATGGTCAGAGGCAGTATTGAAATATTCCAATGATGAGCGTACAAAACAGAATCAAGGAATAATTACAAATCCAATTACCGGAGATCAAACATGGGATATGGAGGATTTAAATCAGGTTGATCAGCAAATTTATTTACTTACAGATGCCATGGAAAAAGGAGATGTTACTACGCCAAATTTGTATGTTGATATCTATGAGAGGAAACAAGGTATGCGTATTGTTCGCCTTAAGGATCGATTTGATCCACATAAAGCCAATTTAAACGATGACTATACTTTAATAAAAGCTGCGGCTGAGAATGATAAGAAACAAAAAACTACAGCGAAATGGGTAGACTCCAAAATATCCAATGCTTTCATTAGAATTGATGAAAGCTATATGAATTGTGATTTTAGCCACAAATGGCTCCCTGATCTTAACTAAAAAACTTAAAATTAAATGTCGGACAAGGTTAAAATAGATGAGTTAGTAAATCATTACAATCAATTGAAGTATGAGATATCAAAAGTAGTTGTTGGTCAAGATGCTGTGATTGAACAAGTATGTGTAAGCATTCTTTCTCGTGCACATTGCCTTTTGGTAGGTGTTCCAGGTTTGGCAAAAACTCTTTTGGTCAATACAATTTCGGAAACACTTGGTTTGAGTTTCAATCGAATCCAATTCACGCCTGATTTAATGCCCTCAGATATTATTGGTTCCGAAATACTAGATGAGAAAAAAGCATTTAAATTTATTCATGGGCCTATTTTTTCAAATGTAATTTTAGCGGATGAAATCAACAGGACCCCACCTAAGACTCAGTCGGCTTTGTTAGAGGCTATGCAGGAAGGTAGTGTTACTGCTGCGGGTAATACTTATAGATTACCAACTCCATTTTTCGTTTTAGCTACGCAAAATCCTATAGAACAAGAAGGTACTTATCCGCTTCCTGAAGCACAATTAGATCGTTTTATGTTCAATGTTTGGGTCGATTATCCTAGCTATGAGGAAGAATTAGAAATTGTAAAGAAAACGACTTCGGATGAGGTGACTAAGCTAGATGTTATTCTCACTGCTGATCAAATCATTGCTTATCAAGATCTGATTCGACGCATACCGGTAGCAGATAACGTGCTCGAATATGCAGTTTCGTTGGTGAACAAAACGAGAGTTAAGAATGAAAAAGCAACGGAGCTTACGCATAAATATATTACTTGGGGTGCGGGACCTCGTGCCTCTCAATACTTAATCGTAGGAGCTAAGTGTTACGCTGCGCTTCATGGAAAGTATTCTCCCGATATTGAAGATGTAAAAGCAATAGCAAAGCCTATACTGCGTCATAGACTTGTAAGGAATTATAGAGCGGATGCGGAGGGGTATTCCATGGATCGAATCATCGAGGAGCTTTTATAGTAATAGTTTTAACTATTATTTTTTAGGCTTACTTTTGCTTTGTCCCAAAATACATCCATTTCTTCTAAAGACATTCCTTCTATTTTCATTCCCTCTTTTGCAATGAGATTTTCCATTAATTGAAATCTTGAGATGAACTTTGAATTTGTTTTTGATAATGCGGATTCTGGAGAGACATTAATAAATCGCGCATAATTGACCAATGAAAAGATGAGATCGCCGAATTCCTCTTCTTTTGCCTCAGAATTGATTTCTACCTCATATTCAAACTCATCAAGCTCCTCTTTTACCTTCTTCCATACATCTTTTGCTGTTTTCCATTCAAATCCAATTCCTTTTACTTTTTCTTGAATCCTCGTTGCTTTAACAAGTGCTGGTAATGCAATAGGCACTCCTGATAAAACTGATTTTTTTCCTTCCTTAAGTTTAAGCTTTTCCCAGTTTTCTTTTACTTCTTCCTCATTTTTAACTTCTACATTTCCATATATATGAGGATGTCGATGAATAAGCTTGTCGCAAACTGAGTTAAGAGCATCCGAAATATTGAACGCATTTTTTTCATTTGCAATCTTACAGTAAAAAACCATGTGAAGTAGAAGGTCTCCGATTTCACCTTTCAATTCTTCGAGGTTATTTTTAGTGATGGCATCAGCGAGTTCATAGGTTTCCTCAATAGTAAGATTTCTCAGAGATTCAAATGTTTGTTTTTTATCCCATGGACATTTTTCACGGAGTTCATCCATTATGTTTAATAGGCGCTCAAAGGCTTGTAGTCTTGAATCCATAATCGATAGTAAAAGTAAGATTAATCCCTTTCATTGATTAACTTTGAACGAATGAAAACCATTTTCTTATGTTGTGTAATTGCTTTAATCCCCATGGGAGTGAATGCGCAATCGGAGTGGGGTTGTTCATATCAGCTTAAAATGGGGACACTTGCCGCACATCGGAATTCTATGGCTAATCTTCCCCAGCAATTGGCGTGGGCAAGTGAATTTTCTTTTTTCAATCACCTTCATCGAAGAAATTATTGGGTGGAGGATTATAAGGACCCAACATTAGGTGCAACATTATTTATAGGTTCTGTGGGAAACAATGATGTTTTAGGTCGTTTTGTTGCCTTATACGGCTTTTCTGAGCTACCACTCCTTGTATTAAAGCACTTTGAGCTATCTTGGAAGTTTGGTAGTGGCCTAGCTGTAACAAATAGAAAATTTGATCCAATATTCAATCCAGATAATATTGCGATTAGTTCTAACGTAAACATAATAGTTGTAATGGCCTTAAAGGCCCAATACCGTCTTAAAAAGAATAGTTATTCAATAGGCCTAGATATTACTCACTTTAGTAATTCTGCATTTAAAGTACCTAATTTAGGCATAAATGTACCATATCTTTCAATTGGTTACAGTAGGAAAATGGGTTATGTTCTTCGGTCTTTGAGTGATAAGAAATCAACATTTATTCAAAAAAAAATCTATTTTGGATTTTCTGGAATGGGGTCATTAAAAGAGCGCATGCCCTATGGTGGCCGTAAATACGCAATTTTTGCAGGAAATGGCTTTGCGCGTTCTATTTTGGCCCCAAAAGCGGGTATTGAGATTGGTTTAGACATTTTTTCTAATCAATCCCATATTGATTATGAACCACTTGTGACTAAAAACCAATGGCGTTTGCTTCAGCTCGGTGTATACTCTGCTTATTTTATTCCAATGAACCATATTCATTTTGTATTTGGAATGGGAGCTTATGTGCGTGATTTTTATAAGCCCAATGGACCTATTTACCATCGAATTGGATTGCGTTATCAGTGGTTTAATGGTTTGTTTGGTCATATTGCTCTTAAAAGCCATTGGGCAAGGGCTGATTATTTAGAATTAGGTGTAGGTTTTATATTTAACCGCAGTAATTAATGATAAACGTAGGTTTAATCGATAAAATCTAATAATTTTGCTGTAGATGATTTATTTGGTTCCTATTTTATTGATGGTTATAGCTTTTGCGGGTATTGCAGTAAAGATTTTGCTGAAAAAGAATGGAGAATTCGCTGGTACCTGCGCGAGTAATAACCCAATGTTTCAAAATGAAGAAGGATCCTGTAGCTTTTGCGGTGCAAAGCCTGAAGAGCAGTGTAAATCTGAATAATCATGAGAATATTTTCCTTCAATGTAAATGGTATTCGTGCAATTGTAGGTAAGTCCTTTATTGCTGATATGGAACGAGAGGATCCGGATGTTATATGTCTTCAGGAAACAAAGGCTTCTGTTGATCAAGTAAAAACGGCAGTTGCCCCACTCAATGATTATCATGTATTCGCGAATGAAGCAGAAAAAAAAGGATATTCTGGCACTGCAATTTTAACTAAATTAAAGCCGATTTCAGTATTTTATGGTATTGGTATAGAGGAACATGATAATGAAGGTAGAGTTATCTGCCTAGAGTATAGCGATTTTTATTTAGTTAATGTTTATGTCCCAAATTCTGGAAATGCGCTTTTGAGGCTACCTTATCGCCAAAGGTGGGATAAAGATTTTTGTACTTATCTGCAAAAATTACAGAAGTTAAAGTCAGTTGTGGTTTGTGGCGATCTAAATGTCGCACATAAATCTATTGATTTAGCTCGTCCCAAGGCAAACTACAATAAATCTGCTGGACATATGCAAGAGGAAATAGATGGTATAGAGCGATATATCAATGCAGGTTTTGTTGATACCTTCCGCCATCAACATTCTTCTGAGGAACATCAATATTCTTGGTGGAGCTACAGGGCGGGCGCTAGGCAAAGAAATATAGGTTGGCGCATTGATTATTTTTTGATTTCTCAGCCACTTCTTGACAGTTTAAAATCTGCGATGATTCATCAAGACATAATGGGTTCTGACCATTGTCCAGTATCTATTTCTTTTTAAACCAATTCAAAGGATTAAATACCGAGCTGTTTGAGTTATTATCAATATAATAATCTCCTGTGTAACCATATCCATATCCATATCCATATCCATAACCGTAACCATATCCATATCCCTTATTCCCATAGGTCCCGTTGAGTAGGATTGCCATATTCGGTAATCTTTGATCGTTTTTTAAATCTACGGCAATATTCAGCATTTTTCTGGGTAGTTGGTGGGCCCTTGCGACATATACAACAGTATCTGCATACTTTGCTATTAATAATGTATCACTTACGATACCGACTGGAGCTGTATCTACTATGATGTAGTCATATTTGGCTTTGAGTTCTGCAAATAGGTATTCTATTTTTTCGGACATGAGTAGTTCTGATGGGTTTGGAGGAATATCTCCGGAAGGTAACACATCGATGTTACTATTCAGCTCGGTAGTATATATGTAGTGGTCAAAAGGTTTGTCAGGATCAATAATGTAATTCGTTACTCCTTTAGACCTGTTATTACCCATGTAGTCCTCTAATTTAGGAGCTCTTAAATCCATACCGAGTATTAAAACCCTCTTACCTGACAAGGCAAGCGATAATGAAAAATTCACTGCAGTAAATGACTTTCCTTCCTTTGCCACTGTTGATGTAATAAAAATTGTTTTTCCCTTTGAATTCTTGGTCATCATGAACTCGATATTTGTTCTCAATGTCCTAAAGGACTCAGCAATTGCAGTTTTACTTCCTTTGGTTATGACAATATTAGAATTTTTAATTCCTAAAGGGATGTTACCAATGTAGGGTAGGTTAAATTTGTCTATATCTTTTTTGGAGTAAATTTTATCACTTAATAAATTCTTCAAATATAAAATCAATAAAAATATAAAAATAGCCAGTAGAACGGCTCCCATGTAAAATAGTCTCGGTTTAGGAAAAATAATCGAGTTGTGAGAAAATGCCTTATCAACTATTTTTGCATTCCCAATTCCCATTGACATCGCGATTTGGTTTTCTTCTCTTTTCTGAAGAAGATAAAGGTAGAGCGTCTCCTTAATCTTCTGTTGTCTTTGAATTGATCTGAAGTCTCTTTCATATTTTGGTAATAAACCAAGGTCACCGTTTAATTTGACTTGATTTTTCAAATATTCATCAACAATAGTTTGTTTAGCTGCAATCAAATTCTGGATGCTTTCAGTGATTGTTTTTTTTAGTTTGGTAATTCTATTTGTTAGATTTTGAACTTTTGGATTTTCTTCAGTAGCCGTTTTTAATTCTTCAACCCTTTCTAGATTTAACTTGTTAACAATTTCAATTGTTTTTTCAATTGTTACATTTGATAAGCCTAAATTTGTTGGAATCAATGAATAGTCATCCTTTACTATGTACTCGAGCATTAGTTTTCCTAGTTCTAGCTGGACGTTGGCATCAAGAATATTCTTGGTAAGATCATTTTTAGTAATAATCCCTTGCTCAGCTTCTGTAGGTATATCGGTAAGTTTATTTTTTTCTTTAAAGTTCTGAGAGTTGATTTCAATCTTTTCGAGCTCATCTGAAATAATTTCGACTCGGTCTCTTATAAACTGATCAGTATTTTTTGTAATCAATGTCTTATCTTCTACTACGTCTTCATTGTATTTAACAATCAGTGTATTGAGTAAATCCATTGCTTTTTTAGCGGAGGGATTTTTGATGGATATCTGAAGAATAGATCCATTGGAAACAATTTGATCTATTTCGAGTTGATTCACTAATGAGTTAGTAATTATGCTATTTTCAATTTTACGAATTGAAAATTCCTTTCCTATTGAGGATGCATTGAATAAATCAGTTTTTTTGACGAAAAGAGACGTGTTTGGATTAATGGAAAACCTCTTTCCAAAGCTAGTTTTTACCAATGGTTTACTAAATTCATCTTTAATTTCAATAGTTTCATTATCGAGGATTTTAATATTTATATTAAATTTTATTTCTTTTTCAGATAGAAGAGAATCAACTGCTTCAATTTGAATTGGGGAGATACCATAAAGGTCTCTCTTAGTCAATCCGGTTACACCTCCTATTGATTTGATTACATAGTCTATTTTAAGCGAATCTACAACGTTTGACATTATTGTCCGTGAAGAAATGACAGACTTTTCATTTTCAATCGAATTGTTGAACTGCATTATTTTTAAATCTTCGAATGCGGATGTTTCACTTAAACCTGACGTAACGTTTTCATCATCCTTGATGATTATTTTTATTGACGCTTCGTACAGTGGGGTCGTGTATCGCAGATAAATAAATGTGCTACTAATTGCTACAATAACGAGCAAAGTAAAAAGCTTCCAGTTAGAAATCATATTGAACCAAACTTCTTTAAAAGTGATGTTCTCGCCTGTGTTTTCTAATTCAGTTTTCAATTTTATTGCTTAATTATTGATAATTAAATTAATTGTGGTCAAAAGAAGTGAGATTGATGTCAGCAAGGGAATATATATTGGGCTATATTTTGCAGTTCTTGATTTAGCCTTGTTTGGTGGAACATAAATAATGTCATTTTGTTTAAGTAAGAAGTATGGCGAGTAAAAGAGCTCATTTGTTGATAAATCGATTACCGCTTCTTCGACGAAATCTTTTTTTTCACGCAAAACCTTTATTTCCTTTATGTCTGCTGTAATATTTAGGTCCCCAGCGATTCCTAAGGCCTCAGTAAAAGTAATTTTTTCATTAGGGATACTGAATGTACCAGGATTTTTAACATCGCCCAATACGGTTATTTTAAAGTTCAATATTTTTAACTGAACAACTGGTTCTTTGATGTATATTTTTAATTTTTCCGATAACTCCTTGATGACATCCTCTCTAGTCCTATTATGAACAACTAATTCGCCTACATAAGGAACATTTATCGTACCATCTTGTTGAACGATGAATCCTTTCATTGCTGATACTCCTGAGGTGTAAGTTTGTTGGTTTCGAACCCCATTATCGAGCGCTGTCGAAAAAAGCTTTGAAAATTCTTCATTGTTCGATATAAGGGTGATTTGAATAATATCGTTTTTTTGAAAAACTGGTTGATGATTGATTTGTGGATTATAGGTTTTGGAATATTTTGAATCCGACTTTTTATTAAATCGAATAATTTCAGTGGGCGCACAAGAAGCAAATAGGAATAAACCTCCTATGAAAAGGTATCTTGAAATGAAGGACATTAAATACATTCGTTTTTAATAACTACGTTTATTTTTAAAGGCAATATTAAATACAGCCTTGAAAAAATATACGAAATCTGTAGTAAAAGGTTTTTGTTTTTTACTTTTCATGTATTTTATTTCTGCTTTAAGAACCTCTTCAAAAGTACTTTTCATGTCAAGTGAAACGTATGGGGGTATACAACCTGGCTTGAATTGTTTTCGAATTTTTTGTAAATCCGAAGGTAAAATTTCAAAATACGATTGACTAACTGGACGTAAGCCAACTAATTTCATATCTCCTTTCAGTAAGTTTATAAGTTGTGGTAATTCATCAAGCCAATATTTACGAAATATTTTTGCCCACATGGTCATTCTAAAATCATCTTTTATTTTCCCTGAAGTTCCAAAGCCATGATTCGATAACATATATCCGTGTATGTATTCTGAATATGGGTGCATGGTTCTTAGTTTGTAAACTTTGATTTTTTTTCCTTTTTTACCAATTCTTGTTTGTGTAAAAATGGGTCCCTCGCTAACTTTATTAGATCTCGGCGCGCTTATTTTTTTTGTAATAAATATGTGGGAATCATTTATTTTTCGGTAATCATAAATTTCAAACCCACTGTATGCCAATCTTCCTAATATTTCGGCTTTCGAAATCAAGACCTTTTTGCTATTAAAAATCGAAGTTTTGATGAAATTTAAAAACTTTATTCTGGGCACTACACGATATATTAAAAATGCATAAAGTCTAAAATGAAATTGTAAGTATGGCGTTTTTAATCTATTTCTGTTATTTAATCGCCAATCCTCAAGTGTTATTGCTTGAGTGATGAAATACCCTCCAGGTGTCAGTCTTTTTGATATTTCAGCTAAATGTGCATTTATATTCTCAAAAGAACTAAGCATTTGCCGATCAACATGGATTTCTTTTTCCGAAATAGAATGATCGATAGACTCAATAAATGCATTGATAAATAACTCGTGGTTGGAATGAACCTTTTCATCGGCAATTCTGTTAAATATTTCCGTTATGTCCTCATTCTCCATACAACCCTTATCTTTGCAAAACCAAGGTAAATTTAATATCTTTATTAAAATTTTCAAAATATGCGATATTCATGCGCTTTGCTTACAGCCTTCATATTAATTGTGAACCTGTCTTTTAGCCAGACAACTCAATTGAGAAGTTCTGATTGTAATAGAGTGAATACACCTTTGACTAAGGTTCTTTATGCCGCTAATTCTAGTGCAGATGCCTATTGGTTTAAATTGCTAAACACTACAACTGGTGTCCTGGATAGTGTTTTTAGCTTAACGCGTTCTTTTGCATTAAATAACCCTGCACTTTCCAACATTACATACAACTGTGTTTATGATGTGCAGGTTAGTATGAGTTTCGATGGTGGAGCGAGTTTTGGAAGTTATGGACCAATTTGCAATCCAGAGACCAAGTCATTGATAACCACGCTTAGAACACCTGATTGTGGAAGATCTTTAAATTCAATCTCACATGTTCTTTATGCGAATGCAAGCGTTGCTGATTCCTGGGATTTTGAGGTTCGTAACGTAACCGACCCTTTAAATACTGAAATTATCTCAACGTTTTCAAGAGAATTCAACCTTGGAATGACATCGAGTACTGATTTTCAGCTTTTAAGTCAAGAGTATGAAATTCGTGTCAGAACCGTACAGGGTGGAGTTGTGCAGCCCTGGGGAGGTTGGTGTTCTGTTTTCACCCCTACAACCATAACAAAACTTCGACCCGTTGATTGTGGTCGTGTTTTAAATTCATTTCATTATCCTTTGTATGCTCAGGTAGCTACTGCTGACTCATATGAATTCGAGGTAAGAAATGCTGTAGGTCCCGGTCCATCTGAATCTGTGTTTACACCAACACGTTTGTTTAGGCTAACCATGGCGAGTGCTCAGTATCAACAGTTAGGCGAAGAATATGAAATTCGTGTCAGAGGAACATTCAACGGAGTAACAATGCCATTTGGTGATTGGTGTTCTGTTTTCACACCACTTTCAAATGGTCCGGATATTATTTCTGGTTGTGGTAATACCTTTGAATATTTGGCCTATGAGTACATAACATGTACAGACATATCTGCAACTCAGTATCAATGGTTGTTAAGGATAGGGAGTACTTTTGTTGATACACTTTATACATCCACGAATCAAGCGCGACTCGCAGATTTTTTAGATGCAAGTAACTTAGCGACATATAATTACGGACAAACCTACAATATCGCGGCTCGTGGACTGGTATCCGGTGTCTGGACTCCTTATGGTTCGGGTTGTTCAATTAGCACTACTACGAATGCTCATACAGAGGTTCAGCATTTATGTTCAGCGCAATTAAACTCGTTCAATACACCTATTTCTGTTTATGCAATTTTTAATGCAACGGACTATGAATTTGAGGTAACAGATGTCACAGGTGGTGATGGCGTCCAAACCGTCAATAAAACCGTAAGAAAGATTAAATTAAACGAGCTTCCCTTGTACAGCTATGGACATGAATATAGTATACGATGTAGAGTGACTTTTAAAGGAATACAATATGATTGGGGATCAGCCTGTACGGTGACGGCTCCTCAACCAATTACAAAGCTACGTCCCTCAGATTGTCCGAGAGCACTGTCTACAATGAATAAAAAAGTGTATGCAAATCCTCTTATTTTTGACAGTCCTAATGGCCTAGATCCGGTTGAGTCATACCGTTTTAAAATTGGTAGTAATGTATCTGCATGGAAGTCAACTAGAGACATTACCTTAATAGAAATTCTCGGGTCAGAACCTAATTCAAGTCAGTCTTATTCGATAGAAGTTCAAGCAAAATATGATGGTGTCGAGCAGCCTTATGGAGCTGGTTGTATTGTAACTACGCCGTCTTCTATAATTCTAAATAATGATCCTAACACGACATATGATTTTGAAATAAAAGAAGAAAGTTTGGTAAATATTTTTCCTAATCCTTCTGATGATTATTTCATCATTTCGCCTGTAAGATCAGAAAATAGATACACATATAGTTATGAGGTTCATGATTTAAATGGGCGTATCATGGAATCAATTCAAATGCCTCTCGTCAAAAGCTCTAATATTGAGCTAAAATTAGGACATAACCTTCCAAATGGAATTTATTTCATTTATGTATATGAATCGGATCAAATTAAAGAGGTGAAGAAAATCAGAAAGTTATAGTCTGTAGTTAGCTTTTAACAATCAAACGTTTAATTTGATTTTTCATATTTTGTAGGATGTATTCTTTACCCCATTCTAATTTGTTATCTGTCCATCGTTGTGGGTGAAAATTGAACATAATTTGTTCTGGTAATTCATTTTGATTCGCTGCCTCAATTATATCAAAAGTATTTTTAAATTTTATTTTGAGTGATCTACTTACATGATCTCTGACACTTATTTTTTTGTTGTCCCATGTTCTTCCTGTATCAGTCAAATACAAAACTTTATTGAAATCTATATCAAAATAGGGTTCGCCTATTAGATTCATGTCTCTGTAATTGAAGTGTTTCCATAAATCTTTTGAATCAAATCTTGAGAGAGGACTTCCGTGCATACAAATAGTTTTTACGGGAACAATTTCTCGAAGTTTTTTTAAGTTTACCTTGAAGTCGTCTAGGGCCTTTTGCATATCACCTTTTGAGGTTGTTAGACATTCATAATGGTAACCTATTTCATGCCCCAGTGAGTAAATTTCTTTAATCACATCTTCATTCCAACTCTTTTTTACTGCCCGAAAGTAATATGTTCCTTGAACTTCTTCTTTAGCCTGTATCTTGGCAAATAGAAGCGAATTTAAAGGTTTAAGGTCTACGTCATGCCGCAATATAATGACTCTTTTTTTGGGTTTGATTATAAAGTCTTCAAACTTTTGAAATGAATATCTATTATCTTTCAATGCACTCAAAAGACTTAAGTAGGTACTCATATTAAAATCCATTATTCAGGGTATTTTAGATGGAATTTATTGCTTTCGTTATTGATTCTGCGCTAATTGGAGCGTTTCGAATGGTCCAAGATAACAATTTAGTACAATCTATTTGTTCAGAAATATATTTCTCGTGTTTTTCAGGATTATACCAATCTAAGCCATTGGCGATATCTTCCTTTATTTCCAATATAAAATATTTTGAGTTTCGATAAGATTTAATGAGACCTAATCTTGCTTGTTCCTCAATGTAGCCCACTTTTAATGAATTGATATAATAAGCAGGTATTCCCAAACAAACCGCCTCTGAGGCCATAGATGCACCCTCTCCGATATACAAACTTGAATATTTCATATAGTGATGTATTGATCCGACTGGAATCTCTATTTGAAACGCTGCTAATTCAGTGGGCAATTTTGTCTCGGTTGATATTAGGACGGTATAATATTTATTAAGTTCCTTCACAAGTTCTAATTTATGTTTGTCTGAAATCCCTGTTTCACCAATATCATGATGAGCCCCCCACGAAACAAATCTTATGATAGCAATTTTTTTATCAAGATATTGCATATTGATTTTAGTAATATCAAAAGTAAATCGTTTTGGATGTAAATAAAGCAATTCAAGAACTGATTTGAATTTATAATGGTTCGATCCTAATTCTCGAGTGTAAGATGTTCCTGTTAGTTTTACATTTACAAATCTGCTTGTTAAAAAATCGAGTTTTTTGGTGTGTTCTGTATCCGCCAGTGCTATGGTATAAGCACCAAATAGTCTGCCTATCCAAACGGAATGAATCGATAGTCTACATAGTATAATATCTGGTTTAAATGAGAGCATTAATCTAGCGTAACGTAATATTATCAGAGGTAACTCTAGTATTTTAATAAATCTACTCTGTTTTTTTTTACTAAGTATTTCATAGGGTATTTCATATTCATTGAGTAAGGTTTTCGTAATCTCTTTGTCTTTAATGGCTACCTTTATTTCAAATCCTTCTTTGCTGAGATCCCAATAAATATTTTTAAAACAATGGACCTGGGCAGGATGCCCAATATCAATTAAAATTTTTGATGTAGGTTTTTTCATCATCTATTTTTGTAAATCTTAAAAATATTGAATAAGTACATAAGACCGGGTTTTAAATCGCCTCGAATAAATAAAGCATTTTCTTTTTTTATCCAAAGTGTTTTGAGGAAGACAAATAAGGAAAGCTTATTAAGGAATAGTGCCTTTATACTATAGACCCAGTAGGTAAAAGGATTAAACCAGTAGTGGTCCTTCTTGTATTCTTGTGGGAACTTAATAGGGATGTTGTTGGCGTAATCATAAGCGATTTTAGCATAGTTGATTCCACATGATTTGGCTAATCCCACCCATAGCCATGTTCGCGGATTAATTTCAATTAATTTATGAGTACCATCTCTTGGATCTTCTAAAAATTCAATTTCACATATTCCGGTGTAATTTAGTGCTTTAATAATGCGCTCTGAGTGCTGCAATAATTCCACTGAATAAATACTTTTAGCTAAAGTTGCTGTTCCAAAGGATAAGGGATGTTCTCTTAACTTTTTTCCCATCCAATAAGTTTTGATTTCGCCTTCAATGCTAAAGCAACTAAATGAACAAGTTTTGTTTGATCCATTATCTGGTATAAGCTCTTGTGTAAATGTCTCCTGTAATGGCATATGCGCTTTGACATAAGTTAATTGTTGACGTAGTGAATTCTGATCATATGAAATCAATGCTTTTTTCTTTATTTTTTTATAAAATGTGAGACCATTTCTTCCTTTTGTTAAAACCGGATATTTTATGATTTCAAATTTATTTTCATTAATTGAATTAAAATGATAAGTTTTTGGACATGGAACTTTTATTGAATTTGATAATTCAATTAGCTTCATTTTGTCGTAAATGTAATCCATAACGGATAGTCCAGGTGTAATCAATTTATAATACGTCACCAGTCGCTCTCGATTTCTAGAGATGGAATACGCGGCATGGTCATTTGAGGGTAAAATCAGCCAATTTTCAAGCTTATATTTTTTCGCTATTTCAAGCAAAAATGTTACAAAGAGATCGGATTTAAACGAAGGACATTTTAAAAATTTAGAGCAAAATTTAGAGTGCATCGCAATACATTTTTTTGTATCGATTACCCAGACGGGAATATCATAAGAACCTAGAGATCTCGTATTAGATAACCCTTGAATATGACCTTCAAGGATTAATACACCGGGTTTATTATGAACGTCCATATAGTTTTATAATCTTATCTGCAATTGAGTTGGAGGATAGTTGGAGGTCTTTCAGTTTATATCGTCCATTGGTATGGATGGATTCTTGGGCAAATAAAATGGCTTTATGAATACCCGCTGAAATTGATTTTGTATTATCCTCTGCGAGATAACAACCATTTATATTTTTTATGAGATTTTCTATGTCTCCCACTCGAGTTGCAACAATTGGTGTATTGCAAGCCATAGCCTCTTTGATTATATTTGGCGAACCTTCCCATCTTGAGGTCATTAAAACACAAGCACAGGTCTTTAAATTATTAATAATTTCTGCATGAGGACGGTCATATAAGATTTTTAATTCTAATCTTCCATCTCCTAGTGCTTCAAATGATTTTTTGGCAAGTTGAAAATTTTTAGAAGCTCTCTTAGGATCAGCAGGAAATAGTACCTTGTTACTTCTTTTTTGTGTAGTTTCTGGAGCTTTTATTTTGTCTAAATTGATTCCATTTGGAATGACAAAAAGATTGTGAAAACGCACGTATTTAGCCATAGACTGACTTTTAATTATTGTATGACTCCAAAAAAAACGTGAGAAAAATTGAATTAGTTTGAGCTTTAAATAATTCCCTTCAGTATCACTACCCATTAACGAAACGATAATAGGTGATTTCTGCTTTGTAAAAAAACCGGCTAATCCCGCAACATATCCTGATAATGAGTAATGCGCATGTATTGCATTAAATTCGTTTTTCTTCAACTTATTTATTAGGGGTTTGATCGCTCTTAAATATCCTAAAAATCCTTTTTCGTTGATCAGATAGTATTCTAACTCTATACCTTTGTTTTTTATTGATTCCGCCTGATTATGAACGACAACACCAGGCTTATTTTTTGATTTATTTCCACTACAGACAAAAAGAACTCTCATTTATTTCTCGTGTATGAATTCTAGGATACTACGAACGAATATTTGTTCTTGATCAAATTCATTATTTTGAACTTCCCACTTACCTTCTGTTCTCTGATAGTAGTCCTTACTTTTAAACTGTGTCGAAGTTCCAAAATACAATGCTTGAAATTCAAATATAAATCCATCCTTTCCATCAAAACCAAAATCTACGGATAAGTTGGGAACCCTCAATGATAACATAAATTGATATAAAGGTTCGAGGTACTGCAGCGGGAATACCGAATTGCTTCCTGCAGCATATCCTACACCACTACCACTTGCTCTAAAGTCGCCTGCTTTAATATTTCTTCTAAGTATAAATATACTTTTTCCATAAATTAAAATTTTCCAGTCGCATTGTAATTTGGGAACGAATTCTTGTAGTAAAAATCTATCCGTGTAACCTGAATTTTGTATATATCCCTTGTGTCTTTTTTTTCTTATTTTTTCTTTTAGTCGATTGAGTAATTTTGATTTTGTACTTATTTTCCTCGCAATGCATTTCAGTTGTTTTTGATCTTTTATGAAATACACTCCTGTGCCCTTTGAACCTTGAGGTGTTTTTAAAATACAAGGGTATTTTTGTTGCTCTGAATTACAATATTGGCTTAGTTCCTCGTAATTTCCCAAAATATTATAATCTAGGATCCGAAATGAGTTATTCATTTTGAGGTTTTGTAGGATGGCACCTCTGATTTTATTTTCATGTACACTGATAAAGTCTAGGCCTGGAATTATATATGCGCCACATTGTTCTAGTCCGAATGCTATATCTTCAAGATGTCTTTTATATTCAAGTCCTGGTTCTTCTGAGGATGTAATAAGTACAATTTCTCCTTCCCAATCCTCTTTGGTAAAACGAATATCTATAGGTCTTTTAAATTCTATATATAAATCATATTCTTTAAAATATTTTTGTAGCTTCTGCAAATCATAACCACTTCTGTAAGGCGTTGACAACCATTTAGATCCAAAATGACCCTTGTAATCTATTATGGCGAATACTCTTCTCATTTTTTCTGTAAAACTATCGCTGGATTTCCTTTTGCTATCGATTCAGCTGGGATGAAACCGTTGACCACACTTCCGGCCCCAATTATACTTCCTCTACCGATTTCTGTACCAGGAAGAATAATACAGCCTGTCCCAATCCATACATTGTCTTCTATGACTACAGGTTTAGGTTGATCTGTTTGTTCAAGTCTGGATTTAGGATTTTTCATAGCGGTCGGATGTCCATTACAATCGAAAATCTGTGTGTTTGCTGCTATAAGGCAATTTTTACCAATATTAACCTCAGATTTTACATGTATACAAGTACCATGAACTCGTGTATTATCTCCAATATTTAGTTTTGCTTCATTGGTATGTAATAATATTTTTGTTGGATTAAACATCGATAGGTGATAACCCATATTCCAAGAATTCAATAGCACATTATCTCCAATTGTTATCTTCGCCATTGGTAAAATTTCAAGATGAGGAAACCCTCTAAACTTTAAGTTTTTTCCTACGCAGAAAGAATTATTCCGTAACGATATTATGATTTTCATCCAGATATTTACGAAGTAAATGAACCATATTTTTTTCAGAAGCATCAAGATTTGATTTTTTTATTTAAGCCCATAATTAATTGACATTTGATCGCATCAAATGAACTTTGGTATTCCGATTTTAAATTATCATCCGTATTCAATATAGGTATTAATTTAGTATTCAACTGTTTTGATAAGGTTTTCAAATGAGCAGCGTACCATTTTTTTGAATCTACTGTTGGTATTTCGTTATTTAATTTTTGTCGCATATATTTTCTGTAAATCTGGAATAATGGCAATCTAATTATGCCAATAGGGGAAATTAGGTATTTGATTTTATATCCTCTATCTACCCTTGTTTTATTGATGTCTGGATAAATATCGTTTAGTGCATTTGCATAATATTTATAAAGCTTATAATTATAAAAAGCATTTCCTTCATATGGTTTTAGCTTCGTAGCTGCCTTATTCTCATGAAGCATAAGTTTTATGAAATTAATATTCATAAAAGGATTGATTAAATTAATATTGTTGTCTATATGTAGTTTAATGATTGGCCCATAAATTTTAGGATATTTCTCTAAAAAAAGATATTTGAATATCGCATGGTTTTTTTCTTTATTTTTTGCGTTAACGCGCGAGTAGATAACATATTCTTCAATTAAGGTTTCAAGATGCTTTTCAATTTGTTCATCCTTAATAAAGGGATGATTTTTTTGGAATTCCTGGATCAATTTATTGATTTTTGCTTTTGATTCGGCTAAACCAATTTCTGCTGCAAATTTGGTTAAGGTAACTTGAGAGGAGTAGCTTGGCCCCCGAATTATTTCAGAGCCCATAAATCCGGAAATCAGGTTTGTTCCTTTTTCTAATGCCTTACACATGTGAATAAATTGAGGTATGTCAACGACAAATGGACTTTCACTACCTGTTGAGATGATCTCTTTTAAATATTGACTTATTTGGCTTTCAAAAGAATCATCAAGGTTAATGACTTTATGCTCGATATTGTAACGATGACTTATTTCTTCCGCCGTCTTGGTTTGAAGATTACCTGGTTGCCCCCAGGTTAAAGTGCTGAAGTTTTCACCTGAATCTAAAAGAGTACCAAATAAGAGCCGAGAATCAAAACCACCTGTCAATGTGAGAACATTTTGTTTGTTTTCTTTTTTAGATTCTGAAATAAAGTTTTTGAATGTTGACCAAGATTTAACTTTCGGCAATGATTGCGTGGATCCAAACAATTCTTTTTCAAAGTTCCTCCAGTCATTAATGACCTCACAACTTAGTCCTTTTTTGCCTATAGATATTCGACTACCACCTTTCACCCGTTTTGTATTTTTAGATAAGGTTCTTTGCTGAAGTATGTGGTTGAAGTGCATTAATTGGATTACTGCAATCGTATCTAGGTCATCTTCATCCTCATTAAAATCAAAATAATTCGTCAGATATATGTCTTTATTTTTTTTAGAAATAAACAGAGGATAGGCTCCAAATATATCATTATAGATATCTATTGAATCTCCAAATTGAATGGCGACGAATCCGAATTCAAGATTTTTACAATCCCGGTTTTTGAAAACGTCAATATCAAGCCTCTTTGAGTGAAATTCATTAAAATACCTTTGATTGCCTATAACGTGAACTCTAATGTCTCCAACTTCGACGCATGGTTTTTGATTATTGAAATAATCAATTGCATTATGCGGTGTTAAAATAATTTTCGAATTATTAGATCTCAAACCTTTCTATTGATAGGATTCATATCAAAATGCGTGAGCTCAAATTTACATTAAATTTGAGCTCATATTTCTTGTAAATAAACGAATTATTCTAAACCCGCGTTCGATTTCGCCATTAGCTTTGATTTAAAATGAATTAAATCTCCTAGGTAATAGCCAATGGTCAGAAACAACATGATACGGTAGCTAACGAATTGTAGACCTCCAGAAAACCCCATGATTAAGCTTAAAATTAATACACTTGTGACTAAGGCATAATTTTCCTTTAGGTACATATGATAGATACTTTTTTTTAATGGGAAAAACCTTCTTTTGTGTTTCAACGCTGTTCGGAAGATTGAATAATATAGTAGGAAATAGATTATCAATCCTATGATTCCTGTTCCGTGAATCAAAATATTATAATCTACATGTAGTCGTCTTTTTCTTCCAAAGTATTTTACCATTACTACATCTGAGTTGAATGGCTCGGTCCCAAACAAAATCTTTAAGGGTGGAGATTTTTGAAATTCTTCAATGATGTAAAAAATCTCTTTGAATCGTCCCTCATTTTGTAGGTCATTTCTTTCAGTTGTTCTTGAGTCAAATCTTTTATAGAATGTCTCAATATTATTATTTAGCAGAAATACCATCAAAAGCCCAACAATAATAAACCGTCCAATTGTTTGAATACGCTGTCCCGTATTAAATAAATAAATAATGACACCTGAAATCAATGCCAAAATCGCACCTCTTTTAAGGCTAAAAACAATGATAAAAAGTGCTGAACTGACTATTAGTGTTATTATTATTTTATTATATGGGAGTTTCTTTTGATTGAAGGAATGAAAAATCACGAGTAGTCCCAGTGCAATTATGATTGGGGCAGAAGCTGTAGCCCCCCCAGTATAGAATGAATCCTTTTCGTATACAGAAACACCCAGTTTGTAGAACTGAGAAATCAAATAATTTATCAGTAAAATGATGATTACCCAAACAAACGGTTTAATTAAAAGATTGCTTTTCATTTTTGATACGGTGATCCCTATTGGAATCATGAAAAATGGGAGAGATGTCTTAATTGCACCATCAATAAAACTTATTTCTGTATTCGAGGATAATATCGATATACCCATTAAATACAAGGAGAAGAAAATAATTAGCTGGTTTTGAAATATATTTTGAAGCTTGAAATTACTGAGGAAGAATAATACTAAGCCAATCAAAAAAGAAATTCTTACCAAACCAAATATTGTTTTTAGTTCTGGTAAAAAATTCATTCCAATATCCATTAAAATATTGAAAACGGGTATGCTTGCGACCCAGATCAGTAAAAGTTTATCTCTTGTCATCTATTGAGCACCTCTGCTTCAAATTCTTCAAATACGTCATTATTCATAGAATTAAGTTCCTCTATCGTTTCAAATGAAAATAAATTTACGTGGTTGGTGTGGTCCATATTAATGCCTTTAAGCCTTTTAACTCTGTGGAAGTAAATGAAGTAAATAAATTTAAGTAGCTCTCGTTTATTACTATTATTATGGAGACATGCTCCTTCCTTTGTCATAGCCTCGAGTTTAACGAAGTAATCTGCCCTATCCTTGGGGAAGGAAACAAAATCTTCATGCTTATAAAATGCGTCACCTGCTATGAGACATAATTTATTTAAATAACTTATTTCTAAACCAATAGTGCTTGAATAAATCAATCCGAATTTCATGTGTTCAATCAATGTATAAGAGTCAACTTTATCCATTGCATCAAATAATATGATATTGGGGGACCCTTTAATCTTATCTTTTATTTTGGGACCTATAAAGTCAGCGGATGGTGTGATTAGTTTGACTTCACCAGGATGTATTCGAATAATTAATTTTATCGAGATGTGTCGTTCAATCCAATAATCTATAACCTGATTTATCCAATCTTCCATGGAATTGAAATGCGGGTTTCTCCCGAGTACTGCCGTATCAAAATTTAAATTTGTAAAAAGTACGGCAAACTCTCCGTCCTCCTCAATCATGGTTTTTAGTGGAGTTGGATCATTTAGTTTAGCATACATCTGCTTTCCATATCTTAAACCCTCAATAAATTCTTTTGCTTTTTGAATTTGTCTATTGTCCAGCTTGCCCTTATTAAATTCCTTCCATTGCTCTGTCCAAGTGAGCTTCATTACCTCATCATTTTTTTTATATATCCAGGAATTCTGTCCAACATAAGTTTCGTGTGTGATATAGTCAATCTTCTTTATCATACAAAATTCACGAATGTAAGACTCAAATGATAGTGTTCCGTTGTAGAGAACAACCAGTTCCGGTTTGCTTTTGATTTTTTCCATGATTGCTGACCAACCACTTGAAATGTGTGCAAGTGAGCTTAGGAATTTTTTGTACACGACGACATGTTCTTTACATTCTTCGAGTTTACCGGTTAAAAAGAAGCGCATAACAGATTTTTCTGCGAAAGCACCTACTTTTATCCCTTGCAGTTCAAAGCTCCTACAGTCCTCAAGTGTCTCACATTTATCAATTTCTATTTGTATTTTACGAATAAAGTCAGGATCTATAAAATCAGATAGTCTCAAGAAATCGGCACCGATAACTTTTGCATATAGGTGGTAAGGTCGATAGCAGTTTTTACACAAAAATTTATCTTCTTTCCTAGTCTTGTTAATCCTTTCGTTCGTGCAAATAGGTAAGTTTTCGTCGCATATTATAAAAATGCCGCGATAACCTTTGTTTTGAAGTCGAAAAGTAATGAGCATATTGATTAATAAGAAAATATTATCTCCACTTGTGAAGAATGGGAAAAGAATCTGTTTTTCACCATTTTCAGGAGCTTTGTTTAATCTCCCTTTCAATGCTTTGGCAATGAGGCGGTAATTTAGATCTTTTTGCAGTTGCCGTTTTATTTTGAATTTTCTCATAGTCCAATTTACAAATGGGACCATAAAGGGTAATACTCGTGTATTGTCTAGTAAATAGATAATAGGCTGAAAAAATCGCTTAAATAGCTGAAGCTTTCGAAAGTATTTTATATTGTCATTCGACATTTATTCGTTTTCTATTTTTTAAGATATTTACGAAATCATTTTTGTATTGTGCCTTAAAATATAAAAGTGCAAGAAAGGCAAAAAGTAAAAACAAGGGTAAATACATAAATACCATTCCTAAAAGATTTTTTGAGAGTATGAATCCTAATATATAATGGTTTGTTACTAGAATCATGATACTCGAAGTAATAAGAAAACAGTATGTTCGAATAAATTTAGGCACATTGAATATTCCAGGCCGGTGATTTTTAAGATAGATAAAAATCGTAATCGAGGTGAAAAACTTTCCAATGACGATTGCCAGAGGTATGGAGTATTGCGTTAGCTCTATAAAAAAATACATTATGCTTACTTCAATAATTGATTTGATCAATATAATTTTAAATAGTGTTTTGTATTGTGATTCGATGTACATCGTCCTGGATAAAAAGCTTGTCATTAGTCCAGGTAGGAAACCAATGGTCAAAATTTGATAAAATAAAAATGTTTGTTCTACTGCCTGTGCTCCAAATGCACCTCTTTTAAAAAATAAAACTAAAATTAATGGGGCAAAAGCCATGCTGAAAAGCTGGAATACAAAAGCAACTTCATTTAAAGCCTTTTCCATCCTATTGGTATAACTGAGATAATCATTTTTATCTTTTGTTCTCCGATCCACCTGTTCAATATATGTTGTCGTCAAGACTGAGGATAGCATTGCCATTTTAGGTAATTGACTGAGTGTCTTCGAATAATTTATTGAGCTCAATATACCGGGGCTAAGAAATCGAAAGCTCAGTAATCGTTCTCCAAGAACTGATAGATGGTTTATGAGGGTTTGTAGACTTAATGATAATGTTTTTTTCATGACATTGAATAGCTCGTTTTTTTGTTCCAGCCATATCGATATATGAAAAAGGTATTTAAATTTTAATTTATGACCATGCAGGTAAAAAACAGCTTTTGTGCATTGTGTGATTAATATACCTAGTGGAAATGCAATTAGGCCAAATTTTTGAAATAATAAAAGAATAAAACAGATCCCAATTATTTCTGAAAATAAGCTTGAGGCTACGTAATATTTATATTTTTCCTTTGCATACAATAGAGGTTGAAGCCCTGAAACAAAAACAGATGGTATTTGATTGATAATTATTATTATCGAAAGCTGCCAGAATAAAATACTTTGATCTTCAGGTACTGAGAAGATTTTAATAAATAAAGGATTTAATGCTAAATAAAAAATTCCAAAGGCAAATGTGATGATTACAATCAAGGAAACAAATAAGACCAAGAATTTATCATCATAGCTTTTATTTTTCTTTTGGGTTGTTACTAAAATTTCGCCTGCACCTCCTGCGAAAATACTTAGTAAAATGGACGGAATGATTTGAGCAATTAAAAGGAGATCAACTTGTGCTGAAACACCTAGATAAAATGCCAATATGAGCTGCTTTACAAAGGAGCTTCCTTTTATGAACAGTTGTCCGAATAGCAATAATCCAGAATTCTTAAGTTGCTTAACTATTGCCAATATCTTTGCCTAATATTTTATTGTAAAATTCAAAATCATTTACTTGTTCTTCTAATGATTTTAGTGTCTTTTCTTTTCGATTTATAAATGCTTTGGTTTGCTCATAGATGCCTGCCTTATATTCTTTGTCATGGCTGTAATCTATATTGTCTTCTTTTAATATCGTAATTGTTCCTTTATCCTGCTTCTTGAGTTCCTCTAGTGGACTAAAGATTAATTTTCTCTTGGCTGTTGTTATTTCTAAACTCCATCTTCCGGCTGATTCCCAATTTGCTCCATAACTAAATAATACATTTTTTTCTGTAATTCCGGATCCTGAGAATTTAGATGGTTGATGCCATGCTAACTCACCATTATGAAATGAGGATAATTTTTTGGGTTTGCCGATCAAATAAAAGGTTAAATCTACGATGTGGGTAGAATTTGCCAAGAACCAATTTTTCTTTAATTCATCTGGTATATCTAAGACCTCAATAATATGTGACCATTCTGTAAAATCAAATTGGGCAGTACATCCTCCTCCATCTTTTTCTATGATTTTTTTACCTTCTTGGACCGATTGATAAAATCTCCGATTATAGGCAATGAATACGTTTGAATTATATTTTACAGCTAGTTTATTTAAAGCTCTAATTTGCGACTCATCAATCCCGCCCGGTTTTTCTACAAGAAGGTAGCTTACCCCATTTTCTATTAGTTTTTTAGCACAACTAAAGATAGATAGTACTGGAGTTGCAATGATTGCTTTGTCATACTCCGAAAAATCACTTATACCTTCTATACCTCCAATTATGCAGGGTTTACTTGTTTTTTCCAAGAATTTATCAGCACTTTTTTGTGTTCTGCACACAACGTCAAAGCTTTGTTTTAGATTGTTTAAAACTCTTGCGTATTCTAATGCCATGTTACCGGCTCCAACCAACAATAATTTAGATTCCATTAGGTGATTTGTAGTGAAGTGATTATTTCATTTGGATGTTTCTGAAAATAGTGATTCAACGATTTTATAAACATTTCATGTGTTTCATGGATATTTGAATAGTTTGGTAAATTACATTCATCACGAATCAAAAGTTCTTTCGTAACATCTGCCGTCGTCTGGGTCACCATCAAGGGATGAATATTCTGAGTTGTATTCTTCAGGGGATCACTCATTATGTTTCCCTGTCCCTCATTGATATAATAATGGTGACCTCCATTCGAAATATTGATTGCAATCCCATTGAAATCTCCATCTCCACAATAAATAAAGAGGGTAGATGAATTTTCGAATTTTACCTTAAGCAGCCCATTTATTTCAATGTAGCCTTTTCTTTTACCCGGGAAAAACTCTTGTAATCCTTCAGTACAGATTTCATTTACTTTCGATTGACTTAGAAATTCAAAAAGGTCTATGAAGTGTAATGCATTAGAAGCTAAACCCCATCCCGAACCCGATACACTTCCTGAAATGGGTATTTTGCTATCCAGCTTCTTTTGAATGCTTTGGTAATGCGGGAATAATCTCCTTACATGGTTTACCCAACATTTTGTTTTAACCTGTTTGAGGTCATGGGAAAATAATGAATACTTATGAGCTTTTGTAAAAATCACTTTTTCTATAATCAAATGTTCTACATTGTTCGTTTCCAAAAGTTTTTTGGAAAGATGGTAGCGTTCACTTGAGTTTGTCGATTGTATTCCAATTTGAAAATTAATTCCTTTGGGTATTTCGTTGAGAAATATTAATACACATTCATGATTTATCTCTAAGGATTTTTCTTTTGCATCTTTTACAGCATTAAGATTTAACTCCACACAATATATATGTGCTGGTATACCCGCATTTAGAAGGCCTTGCAAATGCCGAACACCAAGTTTACCTAGTCCAATAATTATAAAGTTTTTCATTCAGAACAAATAAATATGATCAACTATTTCCGATTTTATCATCATGACCTTTGGTTAAAATATATTCCGCAAGTTTCCAATCTAACTCATCATCAATATCTATTGAATCATTTTTGGGCATCACGTATTTGACGATTTTTTTAAAATCTTTCATCTCAGACTTTACAATTGATTTTGTCTTAAAGATGTAAATGGCTCCGTTATATTCATAGCATAGCGGAACATCCTGACGTCTCATATATATTCCCGCTTTTGACTTTTTTAGATATCCTTGTTTATTCTCTTCAAATAAATTAAAGTAAGGACTTATCTTACTTTCTGATACTGATACAACCATATCACAGTCTTTTTGGAAAAATAATTTTAAGGCTTCATTTAAATGCGTTGAATTGCGCAAAGGTGACGTAGCTTGAAGCAAAACGATAATTGAAGGTATTCTTTTTTTGGACTTTAAAAATTCAACTAAGTGAAGGATTACGTCCCTTGTACTTGAGTCATCTTGGGCCAATTCTTTCGGTCTTAAAAATGGGATATTAGCCCCTTTTAATTCGGCTATTTTTGCAATTTTTAAATCATCAGTACTCACAATGACTTGCGAATTGTCAAATATTTCTTGTGCTGTCTCAATCGTGTAGCTTATTAAAGGTTTACCATGAAGCTTTTTAATGTTTTTATCCGGTAGTCCTTTGCTTCCTGATCGAGCAGGAATCAATACTAAAATATCTTTTTTATTTATTTTCAAAATTGATTTCTTTTAAAGTCTTCTTGTGCCTTTAAATAATCCTCATGTTGTCCAATATCGATCCAATATCCTTTGTGGGCGAAGGTTCTTATTTTTCTATTTTCAGATAGCATGAGCTGCATTAAATCTGTTGCAGAAAATGGCTTGTTCTCCGGGATTTTATGGATGAGTTCTTTTTTGATGAGATAAATTCCACCATTCGAGAAGTAAGTGTAATTTGGCTTTTCTTGAAAACTTTGAATGTAATTTTTTTTGATATCCATAATGGCATAAGGAATCTTTATTCGATATGGAATACTAACGACACTGATATCTGCTTCATGCTCTATAAAGTCTATAAAAAAAGCTTCGTAATCTAAATTGGTTAGTAAATCTGAGTTTGAAATCATGACATAATCTTGATTGATTTCCTCAACTAGTCTTAAAGAACCAATGGTACCCAGAAATTGCGGTTCTTTAAGGGTTTTTATTTTGGTGTTAAAATCATGAGAAATTGAATGCACAAATTTATCGATTTTTTCAGCCAGATAGTTTGTGGTAATGTGAATAGAATTTACACCGTATTGCTCATACCTTCTTAGATTGTGTTCTAATATGGGTACATCCCCAATTTTTAATAATGGCTTTGGTGTTTTTTCTGTTAGTGGTCGTAATCTCATACCTTTTCCTCCGGCCATAATCACAACATCCAATGGTAATAATGATTTACGTAATCTGAAGTTGATTATATCAACTATTTTATTGTTCTTATCAATGATTGGGAGGATACCTATTTTTGATTTTCGTAATTTCACTAACCTTTTGATATCAATATTATCTACATACATTGTTCTAGGATTTGGAAAGCAAACCATAGATACGGGCTGATCAATAGTAATTCCTTTAACAAGACCTCTTCTAATATCTCCATCTGTAACAGAACCCACTAAATTCCCTTTTTCATTTACTGTAAATAATATTGCGTCATAAGCCAATTCATCTAAGCGAATTAGTGCTGTTTTTAAGGATTCCTCATTAGATATAATATGTTTACGAAATACCATTTATTTTATCTTTTAAAATTTGAATAATTTGAGTAGTGCCTTTTTTATATTCATATATATTTTTACCGAGATAAGATTTTCCGAGGTAATTCTTTGTTGCTTCTATAATTTTTTGATATTCGAAGGGAACGTGGATTATATTTTCACCCGCTATTCTTCCTTTTTGTCTATCGCCAAGGTTTAAAACATATTTTTTAAATGTGGCAGCCTCTATAATACCGCTAGACGTATTGCCAAGTAAAAGTGCACAGTTTTTCATAGCACTAAAGTAGGATTGAGTTCCCAAGCTTTCGATTATGTGGATATGTTCTGGTTGTTGATTTTTCAATTCGAAAAACATTTTACGATATAAAGATCCAAGTGTATCTGAATTTGGCATGGTGATCAAAAATGGTATTGTTTTAGATAATTCAGATATTGCGTATTTAAGTTGATAGATATGGTCGTTATTTGCCATAAAATCAACGGTTTCAGGATGAACAGTCATCAGTATGGTCGGTATTGAAAGATCAATATTCCATTTCTTTTTAAATTCTTCTATTGACAGTAACGGAATTGACTCCAAATTCTCGAGACCAATTGCTCCTGAGTAAAATGCTGATTTTGTTTTTCCAGTTAACTTTTTGATTCGGTCGCGAAATTGAACAATTGAAACAAAATGTAGCTTAGATGCCAATGAAATTTGATCACGGTATATATTATCAATAGCACCTTCGCTGGTTTCACCTGCATGAATGTGAGCAAATGAAATTCCATAAGGAATCCCGGAATTTACTGCAGCTGCCATTTCATATCGGTCTCCGAGACATAGAACTATATCAAATGCTGTTTCTTCCCAGTACTTCGCAAAAAGTTTACCGGTATTTGAATAATTGAGTGCGATATCTTTTGGGGTGTCACCATATTTCAAGCAATCAATGCGTTTATCTATGCGAAAACCATCTGTTTCAATTTGTTCAACAGTAAAACCAAAGTTATTTTTTAAATGCGCCCCAAAAACAATTAGAGATAATTCGATTTCCCTATCCCCTTTCATTTTTTGGAGTAAAGGAAGATAAATACCGTAGTCGGCCCTTGAACTCGTGAGTACGCCAATTTTCATTCTAGATCTTCCCATCTTAATTTTGTGCCTCTTTCAACTCTAGTTTTAACCTTTTTACCAATTACATTGTCAATTTCCATCGGACATATACCATTTCCTGGTCTTTTGACATCAATATGTTCTTCCGAAATAGTATCTCCACTATCTAGATTCGAATTTAAATGAAGGCTTTTTCGTGCTGCAATTTTGTTTTTAAGCTCTGATACACTTGGTTTTTTAAATCCATCTCCTGAGATCGCTTTCTCTACATTTCGAATTCCATTTACCATTTGTTTTAATTCTTCTGGTTCAAGTGATGCAGCATGATCTGGCCCGGTCATAGCGCGTGATAAGGTAAAATGTTTTTCAATAACTTTTGCACCCATAGCTACCGCAGCAAGAGCCACTTCGATACCTAGTGTGTGATCCGAGTAACCAACCTCAACTTTGATTTTTTCTTTGATGTCGTGCATTGCCTTGAGGTTTACATCTTCAAAAGGAGTGGGGTATTCCGTATTACAATGTAAAACTTGAATATTTTTTCTAGTTATTCCATTTTCATTTAAAATGCTGATCGCATTTTTAATTTCTTCAATCGATGACATACCTGTAGAGAGAATAATCGGTTTTTTAAATTTTGCGATGTGAATCAGATAGGGTTTATTTGTTATTTCCCCCGAAGGAATTTTAAAGAAAGGAGGTGAGAGGGTGTCTAAGAAATTTAAACTTTCAATATCAAAACCTGTTGATAAAAAAATGAGATCGTTTTCTAATGCGTACTGCTGCAGTTCATGATGCCAGCTGATTGGAAGTTCCAATTTTTTTAGCATTTCATATTGAGTGTCAGACTCTGAATCAACATTTATATTTTGGTATTCTGCTTGCTTAGCATCTTTACTTACAATCTTTTCGGTTTTATAGGTCTGAAACTTAACCACGTCTACTTGAGCATTAGCAGCAGCATCAATTAGTTGTTTTGCTATAGTCAGGTCACCATTATGATTTACTCCTGCCTCGGCTATGATTAGAACGGGTTTCATTTTTTTAGTTTTCTTGCAGGGTTGCCGACATAAATCGAATTGTCATATATATCTTCGATTACGACTGAACCTGCTCCGACTTTTACGTTATTACCTATTTTTATACCCGGGATGATAGTTGCGTTTGCCCCGATAAACGTATGATGTCCAAGAGTAACATTTCCTGTCAAAACAGCACCAGGTCCTACATGTGTAAATTCTCCAATACTACATTCATGTTCAACGATTGCACCTGTATTTATGATTGCACCTTTTTTAACGGTCGTTAATGTATTAATGATTGCTCCACTCGATACAAATATTGATGCTTCAAAAATGACATCTGGAGAAATGTTGGCTGTTCTATGTATAATATTTCTTTGTGACAAACCATTATTTTCAATATATGAAACCATCTTTGCTCTTAATTCTCCATCTCCAATACTTGGGAAGAAATCATTTTCTTTTAATGACTTTTTTAGTTTAGTGGTTGCCTCATTACCCAGGTAATCTAGACGATATGGGTTCCTTGAATTGACTTTTAGGTCAAAATATCCTGATATTTTAACATTTAATGAACGTATGGCATCAATCACAGAGTACGCGTGTCCAGAATATCCGAGAAGAACAAGTTTTTTATCCATTTTTTCGATAGCTACTTGGAATGTTTACAATTCTTTCTTCAAGATATAATGCATTTTCTTGCCGGTCTTTGAAGCAATCCTTGAACATTGGTAATTTATGCATAAGTGTCCAGATTGGTCTTGTCATGATATTATTTTGATTTGTCTCTTTTAAAAAGAGATCTCTTGTCGGTTTATCCTTCATTTCAAGGCTAATCAGCCAAAAGTTGGCTTTAGTTCCTTCCAATTCCCATCGAAGTTTTATTTCATCTATTTGGTCAAAGAAGGTTTTGTATTGTTCGGCCAAAATTCTTTTGTGCTCCAAGAAGTGGTCTAATTGTTCAAGCTGGGCACAGAGAAGAGCCGCATTAATGTTGGGCATTCTATAATTGAAAGCGATGCGATCATGATTAAATTCGTATGGATGAAATTGTTTACCTGTTGTAGTTAAATGTTTTGATTCCTTTGCAACGAAAGCATTATTTGTAATGATAACACCTCCGCCACCTGCTGTGATTACTTTATTTCCATTAAAGGAAAATATACCTGCATCACCGAAAGTTCCTATTTTTTGTCCATTCAATTCGCTACCAATTGCTTCGGCTGCATCTTCAATTACCTTTATTCCAAAATTGGCACAAATTTTACAAATTTCAATAATCCTGCATGGGAATCCAAATGTATGCATCGGAATGCATGCCTTTATTCTTTTGTTTGTAATTTTATTATAGCAACTACCATTGCGCATGATTGAATATTCCTCAAGAAATGCCTCTAAAGCGTTGGGGGATAGCCCCATAGTGTCTTTATCTACATCCAAGAATAGTGGTTCCGCGTTACAATATTTAATTGAATTTGCTGTGGCAACAAATGTTAAGCTCTGGGTAATGACCTCATCTCCCTGTTCAACACCACACGTAATTAATGCTGTATGTAACGCAGAGGTACCATTCATGACAGCGACTGCATATTTCGAACCGATATAATTTGAGATTTTAGTTTCGAATTGAGTAACAAATGTTCCAACACTGGAAACATATGTACTGTCAATACACTCTAATAAATATTTTTTTTCGTTTCCCTCGAAAGATGGAGTGTGAAGTGGAATGAATGAATCATTTCCAAAAAGTGATCTTATAAATGATATTGTTTTTTTATTTTTCACTTAATTTACATTTTGGAATCCAAGTATTTTCCTTTGTCCTCGTATTCTAGTTCAGGAAGCATTTCTCTAAATAGTTGAACGATTTCTTTTTTTGTCCAGGACTTCTTTTTTTTATACGTTTCAATTTTCGAAATAAAATAGTTTAGTTTTTCGTCATCAAAGATGTGATTGTGTTTGACAATTCCAAGTTTTTTGAAGCGTTCAAAATCAATGTTTTCATCCGGCATATAAAACTCTTCATAGCTTTTTTCTCCGGTGGTATCAGAAAAAGTAAAATAACATGGCCATTGTTTTTTTTCCTTATCAATTGCAACTGATCTCCTTGCTTCGTCTTCATCTTTACATACATGGGGCTCAAATCCGTTTACTTTCAAAAAACGTCTTGCAATTGATGAAAAGGTGATAAGATCTGTTTTCTCAGATAATTTTGGAAAAAAAATATCACGTGTTTCTCCAAAAAGACACGACATAAGGCAGATCTGGCCTGACTCTTCTGGAGTCACAAAATATCTTTTGACATCTGTAGGTGCAACAATAGGTTGGTTTTTTTCCATTCTTCGCTTGTAGCTATCAAGCAAAGAACCATCAGAAAATGCAACATTGGCAAATCTTGCGGTTGAAATATTTATATCTTGACTTTTACGCATTAAGAATTTTTCCATAATTCGTTTTGAAGCCCCCATCATATTTACTGGATTTGCAGCCTTATCTGTGGAAACACAAAAATATTTTTTACTTCCTTTTTGAATGGATTGAAGAATTGTCTTTTCAGTATTAAGTATATTAACTTCAATCATTCGCATGAGCGTAAAGGGGTCTTTTTCGCTTCTGACGTGTTTCAGAGCAGATAAATTTAGTACATAGTCATATTTACCATCTCTTTCAATAAACGTGTCATAAACTAATGAGCCTATATCTAATGCAAATGCCTGAAAATCTCCTTCTATATATCCATACGAGCTTCGTAAATCTCGAACAAGTTCGGTAAGGTTATTTTCACTAATATCAACAACATGAAGCTTTTTAGGCTTGCGCTTGAAAATTTCTTTGACAACCGCTTGTCCAATAGAACCTGCACCACCGAGTACAAGAAATGAGCTTTGCACAACACGATGTTTTATCTCGTTGTCTTTCTCCCTAATGTCTTTTTCTAAAAGACCTGAATCTCGGCCAATTAATTTTAGAATGTCCATTTATATTTGCAATGTAGATTTGTGTTCCCAGTACCATTTCATGGCTGCCTTTAATCCGTCTTTTAATGAATATTCAGGAGCATATTTCAATAATTGTTTTGCTTTATCAATGGAGGCCAAGGAATGTGGTATATCTCCTGTTCTTTTCGGGCCGTGTATTGAACTTATTTCATTGATTTTATGATCATATAAACTTAAGTTGGCTTTGATTTCATCAAAAAGCTCATTTAGCGTTGAACTTTCACCAAAAGCGACATTGTACACTTGATTAATCGCGTCAGTATTTTTCGTAAATAGTGCTAATTTATTAATCTGAATAACATTGTCAATATAGGTGAAATCCCTAGAAAAATATCCGTCACCGTTTATAACAGGACTTTCATGATTCAAAAGTAGTGCGGTAAATTTCGGTATTACAGCTGCGTAGGCACCTTTTGGATCTTGCCTTCTTCCAAAAACATTAAAGTACCTTAGTCCGATGCATTCCATATCGTATGTTTTGGCAAAAACATCAGCATAAAGCTCGCTGACATATTTTGTTATTGCATAAGGGGATAACGGTTTTCCAATGATATGTTCAACTTTTGGTAGGCTTTCTGAGTCACCGTATGTAGAGGAGCTCGCGGCATAAACGAATCTTTTTATTCCTTCATCTCTCGTTGCAACGATCATATTCAACGATCCGTTTATATTAATATCATTTGTCGTTAAAGGATCTGCAATTGATCGAGGTACAGAGCCTAGTGCGGCTAAATGAAGTACTAGATCAGCGCCTTTAACTGCTCTGCGGCATGTTTCTATATCTCTTATATCACCCTCTACAAGGCTGAATAGCTCTGAATCTACAAAAGGTTCTATATTTTCACGTTTGCCAGTAAGAAAATTATCTAGGCAAGTCACGTGGTGACCATTAATCATTAAATCTTCACAAGTATTTGTACCAATAAATCCTGCTCCTCCAGTGACAACTATTTTCATTTTTATATGGCTTCGCCAATTGTGAGTCCCATTTCAAATTGTAGAGATCACATTTTACAATCAAAGATTAGGCGATTTTATCTTTGATTTTTCTTACCTGAGACCTCGGAACATGAACCACAAACTGCCGTCCGATACTCTCAAATTGTATTATTATTTTATAATTACGTTGATGTTCAATAGAGGTTGCAATTATTCCTTGTAAAGGACCTCCAATAATTTCAACCAATTCTCCTTCTAAAATCGTTTCGAAATCTTCCTCTGCTATTTCGATCCGGTCCTTCAGTAAAACCTGTAGGTTATGAATTTCTTCTTCACGCACAATTGCAAATTTACCTGAAAGCCTTAAGATTGAGTGAACACCTTGGATATCGTAGATTCCATTTAGTGTTGATTCATCGCAGTTAACAAAAAGTACCCCCGGAATTAATGGAACCTCTATTTTCTTTTTCCGATCACTCCATTGCTTGATGGTAGTTTGTAGGGGTAAATAAATTATAAAACCCATAGAATCAAGTCTTTCTGCAGTTTTTTTCTCTGCTCGACTCATTGTTTTAATTACATACCATTTCTCGGTATTTGTAGTGCTCATTTTTACCCTGTTCAAAATCTTGGGTAAAGTTAAGAATTTAAAGAGGTATCCTCCTTAAAACTATTAAATTCGAATTAAATTTGTTTTTCATTAAGAATGCGGAAAAGGTATTTTCCATTTTAAATAAGTATAGTCAATGAATCATCTTCAGGATTCCTATAAGCATAAGGGGAAAAGAAAGATCTTAATTGAGTCTTTAAAAGAAATGGGTATTGTGGATGATCGCATTTTAAAAGCATTTGATCAGATTCCTAGACATTACTTTTTAGATTTAGCCTTTGATGAACAGGCATACACGAATATGGCTTTTCAGATTGGTTCGGGACAAACAATATCCCATCCATACACAGTCGCCTTTCAGACCCAACTTTTAGAGCTGTCTAAGGGTGATAGGGTTTTAGAAATAGGTTCAGGTTCAGGATTTCAAACCTGTATATTGGCGGCTATGGGTGCAAAAGTATATAGTATTGAACGTCATAAAGAACTCCATCGAAAAGCCAAATCAATGGTTGATTATTTCCGTTTTACAGCGAGATTGTTTTTCGGAGACGGTTATCAAGGTAAAAAAGCCTACTCTCCTTACGATAGAATTTTGGTAACTTGCGGTGCTCCTGAAGTGCCAAATGAACTTATTAATCAGCTTAAAAATGGAGGAATATTGATAATTCCTGTCGGTGATGGAAAGGAACAGAAAATGCTTAAAATCAGTAAGGATTTACAAGGGAAAATTTCTCAGCAGGAGTTTGGAACTTTTAAATTCGTTCCTATGTTAGAGCGAAAAGTTAGATAGATATGAATGTATTGATTATTGATGATGAAAGAGCCATTAGACGAGCATTGATTGAAATTCTGGAATTTGAAGGCTGCTCAATAGAGGAAGCAGAGGAAGGAAGGCAAGGATTAAAGTTGATTCAAGAGAAAGAGTTTGATCTTATTTTTTGCGACATCAAAATGCCTGCGATGGATGGACTTGAGTTTTTAGCTAGTGCTATGAATCTGAATATTGAAACTCCAATTATTATGATTAGTGGTCATGGGACTATTGATACAGCCGTACAAGCTATCAAGGATGGCGCTTTTGACTTTATTGAAAAGCCTTTGGATCTTAACCGCATATTGGTCACATTGCGCAATGCGAAAGATCGTAACTCATTGGTAGCAGAGACAAAAACTTTGAAGAAGACGGTCAAAAAGTTTAAAGGAAGTACCATTATCGGAGATACGCCTGCCATTCATGAAATTAAGGAAATGATTGAAAAAGTTGCGCCTTCTGATGCACGCGTATTAATTACTGGGGGCAATGGTTCTGGTAAGGAGCTCGTTGCAAGGTCCTTACATGATTATTCCAATAGAAAGAAAATGCCTTTTGTAGAGGTCAATTGTGCGGCCATTCCTGCTGAACTCATTGAAAGTGAGCTATTCGGTCATGAGAAAGGTGCTTTTACCTCTGCCGTAAAGGATAAAAAAGGAAAGTTTCAGCTTGCCTCGGGAGGAACTTTATTCTTAGATGAAATAGGAGACATGTCGCTCAGTGCTCAGGCGAAAGTATTGCGGGCGCTTCAAGAAAATGTCATACAGCGTGTTGGGAGTGAAAAAGAGATCAAGGTAGACTGCCGAGTACTTGCTGCTACGAACAAGGATCTGAGAAAAGAAATTGCCGAGGGAAGATTTCGAGAGGATCTTTTCCATAGATTGGCAGTAATTATCATTCATGTTCCATCCTTGAATGACCGTAAAGAAGATATTCCTTTGCTTGCGAATCATTTCATTAAAATGGTTTGTTCGGATCAAGGAATTCCTTTGAAAAAGTTTGATGATTCGGCGTTTGAAGAACTAAAAAAGGTAGATTGGACGGGAAATATAAGGGAGTTGCGAAATATAATAGAACGGTTGGTAATTTTATGTGGGCCCATTATTTCAAATGATGATGTCCGAATGTATTCAAATTCTAAAAAATAAATCATGAAGCCATACTTTAAATTAGTATTACCACATATGGTCGCGCTAAGCATTTTTTTTCTTTTTTCGTTTCTATTTTTTTCTCCGCTATTTCAAGGTTACAGCTTAAAGCAGCAGGATGTAAAGCAGTATAGAGGAATGTCAAAGGAAATCCTTGACCATCACGTTACAAACGATGCTGATCCTCTATGGACCAACGCTATGTTCGGAGGAATGCCTGCTTATCAGATCTTGGTACATCACAAGCATAATTTTCTTGTTTATGTGGATTCGGTATTAAAAATGGGCTTACCTAAGATGGCCAATTTATTGTTTTTAATGATGCTGGGGTTCTATATTTTTGCGCTTTGCTTGCGAATAAATCCTTGGCTTTCTATTTTAGCCTCTGTTGCTTACGGTTTTTCAACAATCAACATATTATACTTAGGTGCGGGTCATGTCACGAAGGTCAAAACCATAGCCTATATTGCACCTGTATTAGGCGGCTTAATTTTATCATTTAGAGGTAGGATATTACTGGGCGCCACGATTTTTGCTTTATTTCTCGGTTTAAACTTAATGGCGAATCACCCTCAAATGACATATTATCTTGGTTTTTTATGTCTATTTGTCGGCCTTGGTGAGCTCATACGTCTGTCGGTTTTTGAAAAGCAATCATTTAAAGTCATGCTTTATCCTGTATTTGCTTTAATTTTTGGGGCTGTTTTAGCATTACTTTCAAATGTAACAAATCTTATGACCACTCTCGAATATGGTGAGTTTACAACACGAGGACCGACAGAATTAACGGTTGAGCCTGATGGTTCCGAAAAAGAGACAGCGCAAAAAAGTGGTTTAAATTATGATTATATCCTAGAGTATAACTACGGAAATGGTGAGTTGTTGTCTATGCTTATTCCAAACGCCCGAGGCGAAAAAGGTGGTGCTTTCGGCAATGATGAAGAATTGATGGATTATATCGGCAATAGAGATATTGATGAAGAAACTGATTTTGTAGGAGACCAAACTTTTCAGCGTCAAAATAGGTATTGGGGTGGCCAAAGGTTTAGTGGTGGTGCCTTCTATTTCGGTGTTGTTCTCTTCGTATTGTTTGTCTTTGGAGTTGTTTTCTTGAAAGATAGTATAAAATGGCCAGTTCTTTTGTTGGCTATTTTGGCAATGCTATTGTCATCAAATGATCCGGAAGGTATCAACCATTACTTTATAAATCATTTTCCGCTATACAATAAATTTCGTGACTCGAAGATGATTCTGGTACTACTTCAATTTATCATTCCCATGGTAGCTTTGCTCTTTGTTGATGGATTATTCAAAAAGAAGTTCTCATTCTCCGACTCTAAAAAGATTTTCTTGACTGGTGGTATTTTGCTATTGTTTTTTGTTTTAATGTTTTTGATTCCTGGTTTAAGTGGAGATTTTATTTCAGAAACCGAGTCTAAAATGTTTGCTGATGCAGTGAAAAATCAACCCGAGGCCAAAGATTATTTATTCGGCCTCAAGTCAGCCATGAAAGATGCGCGTATTTTTCTATTCAAACAAGATGCCTTACGTGCCCTGGGACTTTGTTTACTTACCTTACTTTGCTTGTTCTATTTTATGAGAAAAAGGTCGGCCACAATATTTATTGGACTATCCCTAGCAGCACTTACAATCGGTGATAATTTCACTATTTCGAAAAGATACTTGAATTTATCTATCGATGAGTCGGATATGGAGGTTGATAATATTTCAAACCTCGTTTCTGC
>MDTC01255476.1_pt1 | contig 44229 bp, 43 predicted proteins | sample 811181 | NCBI WGS metagenome assembly MDTC01 (sample SAMN05326644, study PRJNA326480) | marine metagenome | isolation source: seawater | place: Pacific Ocean: North | collected 2011 | reverse complement strand
CAAGAAGGTAACCAAGAAAGCTGCAACCAAGAAGGTAACCAAGAAAGCTGCAACCAAGAAGGTAACCAAGAAAGCTGCAACTAAGAAGGTAACCAAGAAAGCTGCAACTAAGAAGACAATAAGTAAAAAAACATCTTCAAAAAAATAATAAAAAAATTTTTAATTTTAACTTCTATATAAATTTAATTTAAAAAACATAGGTAAAGAAAGTGGCACATAAAAAAGCAGGCGGCAGTACAAGAAATGGTCGCGACTCAGAGAGTAAACGACTTGGTGTAAAAATTTACGGTGGTCAAGCGATTACTGCAGGAAACATTATTATTCGTCAACGCGGTACTCGTGTTCATGCGGGTAAAAATGTTGGTGTTGGTAGAGATCATACTTTATTTGCAAAAAAAGATGGGCATGTGGAATTCCAGCGTAAGGGCCCAAAAAATCGTCAATTCGTAAATGTGGTTGATGTTAGTTGAGTTTGATCTAAAACTTTATGAAACTTAATTTAGAATCTTTAGGCATTTGGATTTACTTATATGCTTAACTCAATACCCCGCTGATGCGGGGTTTTTCGTAGTAGGGTCATAGCAAATGAAGTTTGTTGATGAAGCATCCATTTTTGTAAAAGCAGGCAATGGCGGAGATGGTTGTCTGAGCTTTCGTCGTGAGAAATATGTTGAGTATGGCGGTCCCGATGGAGGAAATGGTGGAAATGGAGGATCTGTTTATTTAGTGGCGGATAAGTCAATGAATACACTCGCTGATTTTCGTATTACAAGAACTTTCAAAGCTGGAACAGGTGAGAATGGCTCAGGTAGAAACAAGACTGGAAGATCAGGAGATGATTTAAATGTTTTTGTTCCTATTGGAACTCTCATACATGATATCGATACCAATGAAGTGATATGTGATCTCACAGAGGAAGGTCAAAGTCAGAAAGTGGCACAAGGAGGATATGGAGGTTTTGGTAATCCGTATTTTAAGAGTAGTACCAATCGTGCTCCGCGAAAAATAACTAAAGGAACTCCAGGTGAGGTCAGAAATTTAAATCTTGAACTCAAAGTTTTAGCAGATGTTGGATTGCTAGGCATGCCAAATGCTGGAAAGTCTACTCTTATAGCTTCAATGTCTCATGCAAAACCTCGAATTGCAGACTATCCTTTTACAACTCTTTATCCTAATCTTGGCGTAGTTCGAGTTGGCCGCTTGCAAAGTTTTGTTATGGCTGATATTCCAGGACTAATTAAAGGCGCTTCTGAGGGTGCTGGTTTAGGAATTCAATTTCTAAAACATTTACAGCGAACAAAGTTGTTGCTTCATATCGTAGATATTGCGCCAATAGATCAGTCAATTAATCCTGCTGATGAAATTAAAACAATAGTTAAAGAATTGGCTAATTTTTCTGACGATTTAATTAAAAAAAAGCGTTGGCTCATAATTAATAAAATTGATTTGATGCCTAAAAAAGATCGAAAACTTGTAAAAGAAAGATTACTTAAAGAATTAAATTGGGAAGGCCCTGTATTCGAGGTAAGTGCAGCAACCGGTGAAGGCACCGATAAACTAGGAAAAGCTATCATATTGGAGATAGATAAAAGCCTGCTAGAAATTTAAACGGCTAATAATTTGATCTTTTTGTTCAACCTGCTTTTATGGCGCGCTGCTTTATTTTTTTTAACAATGCCTTTATTTACCATTTTGTCGATTACAGGAACAGCAAGGGTGAATGCCGCAATTGCTGCATTTTTATCCCCAGTGTCGCATGCTTTTACAACATTTTTGATTTTGGTACGCATTAATGAACGCATACTCATATTTCTTAAACGTGTTTTTTCACTTTGACGAGCACGTTTTTTTGCTGATTTAATATTTGCCACTATCATTCCATTTCAAGCTGAAAAGAGCGGAGTATTATTCGCGGCTAAGAAGCGATTGTCAATAACAACCAATATCTTCGATTATGTATAATGCCGATAATACCTAAATAACTGATTTTATGACTTTTTTGAGATAAAATTAAATTAACAATGTTCAGTAAAAATAAAGAAATAAAAAATAAAAATGAACGCTATGTGAATAACAAAGATTCCATAGTCAATGCAAATCTCATAAGAAAAACTTCTGTTGTGAGTGGAATGACACTGATTTCAAGGGTTTTGGGACTATTAAGAGACGTTGTTTTTGCTAGATATTTCGGCGCTAAAATTGTAATGGATGCATTTTTAGTAGCAAATCGCATACCAAATATGTTGCGTCGTTTTTTTGCTGAAGGTGCTTTTTCAGCAGGCTTTGTTTCAGTGATGGCAAGATATCGAGAAAATCATAACCATGATGAAGCTCGAGTATTTGTTGACTCTATAACCGGAACTTTTGCATTTGTTCTTTTTGTTGTGACGCTAATAGGTGTAATTGCAGCACCTCTTCTTGTTTTGATTGTGGCCCCAGGATTCGTAAGTGATGGCGGTGACTTCGATCTTGCGGCATTAATGCTTAGATTTACATTTCCATATTTATTCTTTATTTCTTTAACGGCGCTCGCTGGAGGTATTTTAAATACTTATGGTAATTTTGGACCGCCTGCTTTTACACCTGTAATCTTAAACATTGTCTTAATTGCAGCTGCTATTCTAATATCACCTAAGCTTGATGATCCAGTAATGGCACTGGCTTATGGAGTTTTCATTGCTGGATTTTTGCAACTTTTATTTCAGCTTCCTTTTTTAGCTAAAATTCGTTTATTACCAATACCTAGATGGGCTCCACATCATGAAGGGGTCAGGCGAGCATTCAAATTAATGGTGCCAGCTTTATTTGGCTCATCAGCCGCAAAAATAAATGTACTTATAGGGGGTATTATTGCCTCCATGCTTCCAGTAGGCAGTATAAGTTATCTTTATTTCTCAGATCGCTTGATGGAGTTTCCTTTAGGTATTTTTAGTATAGCGCTTGGAACAGTAACTCTTCCATATCTTGCGAGATTATGGGCAAAAAATGATAAACAAGTATTTACTCAAACTCTCGACTGGTCACTAAAGCTTGCTTTCTTGATAATAATACCAGCGGCCATCGGGTTATTCATTTTAGCGGAGCCATTGGTGTCTTCTTTATTCTTTGGGGGTGTTTTCGACGAATATGCAGTTCGAATGACTGCACTTGCTCTAAAGGCATACTCGATTGGATTAGTTGGTTTTTCATTTGTTAAAATATTAGCTCCTGCTTATTTTGCTCGCGAAGACACAAAGACACCTGTCCGAATTGCAATTTTATCTCTAGTTATTAATTTAATTTTGAGTATCTGTTTTGCTTGGTATATGACTGTAAATCAAATTGATGGTCCTCATGTAGGTCTTGCTTTGGCCACATCAATTGCAGCTATTTTTAATTCCGCTCTATTGTATTTCGGTTTGTTAAAATCTGAGATTTTAAAACATTCAAATGGTTGGACAATTTTTTTAATTAGAGTGACTATCTCATGTATCGTGATGATTATAGTGCTTAATTATTTTGATAAACCTTTAGATTGGTGGACTGGAGCTACCTTTTCAAAAAGAATCTTTTGGCTTTTATTGTCTGTCACTATAGGTGCGGTAACATACTTTTTTACAATGCTTCTTCTTGGGACTAAATTTATAGAATTCAAATTAAGGAAAGAGTGATTTGAGATTAGTTCGTCATTTAAAAGATTTACCTCATAAGGACTTGAAGGACGGAAGCGTAGTAACCATTGGAAGCTTCGATGGTTTTCACTGTGGTCACAGTAAGTTACTTGAAAAAGTTCTTTCAAAATCTCAATCAATGAGTGTGCCTTCAATATTAATGAGCTTCGAGCCGTCTCCAAAAGAATTTTTCTCAACAACTAATCCACCCGCACGTTTAATGCGATTTAGGGAAAAATTTGAGTTTCTAGACAGCCTTGGTATTGATATTTTTTACTGTCCTAGATTTAGTACAGAAATGCAAAAAATTCGATCTATTGATTTTATTCGTCGACTTCTTGTCCAAAGTATGAACGCAAGACATATAATTGTTGGCGATGACTTCAGATTTGCTAGAAAACGAGAGGGAAGTATTCAGGATTTTCAAAAAACTCAAGAATCATTGGGTTTTAATATAGAAAAAGTTGATAGTATTTATAAACAAGGAGTTCGAGTCAGCTCAACAGCTATCCGTTCTGCTTTAGCTAATGGTAACTTAAAACTTGCAACATCTTTATTAGGGCGTTTATATCGAATGTCTGGAAGAATCATAAAAGGACGTCAAGTTGGAAGAAATCTTGGTTATCCTACAGCCAACGTAGATCTAAGAAGGCGTCAATCAGCTGTCAAAGGCGTTTATGCTGTTAAAGTCTCTGGTTTGAAGGAAGGGGTGATCTCCGGCATTGCTAGTGTAGGTATTAGACCAACTTATGGTTTAACAAAACCTATATTGGAAGTATATTTGTTGGATTTTAAGCGTGATGTCTATGGTGAATACATTCATGTTGATTTTATTAAACACATACGTGACGAAATAAAATTTGATACAGAAAAAGATTTGATAAATGCTATGGATGAAGATTTGAAGAATGCAAGATCTATATTTTCGAATGAAAATAGCTAAAAAAGGAAAAAAATTTTGGTTTTTTCAAATAATTTAAAATCAAATAACTGGAAATTTCTTTTCTGGATTATTTCAATTTTATTAATTGTTACTGCTGACCAATTAACCAAATTGCTTATTTTAAAATGGATTCCAATTTATGAAAAAATTTCCATAAATGCATTTATTAATATAACCCATCACAAAAATGCAGGAGCCGCTTTTAGCTTCTTGGCTGATGCAGGTGGCTGGCAACGTTGGTTTTTAATACTCGTATCACTAATAGTAATAGTTATTATATTTTTATGGTTATGGCAAATCCGTCATAAAAAACAAAATGTTTTAATAGCCGGTTTAATCCTGGTTGTTGGGGGTGCAATCGGAAATCTTATAGATCGAATTTTGTCAGGTCATGTAATAGATTTTATTCAAGTTTTATTCGGATCTTGGGCTTTCCCAACCTTTAATATTGCAGATGCATGCATTTCTGTAGGTGCTGCTTTACTGATTATTGATAGCTTATTCTTATCCGACAAAGAGAATTTATCTATTTTTAAAATAGATTAATTATATTATCAATAATTGAGTACAATATTATTTATTGTTCATTTGCCGGATTAGCTCAGGTGGTAGAGCGGTACATTCGTAATGTATAGGTCGGGTGTTCGAGTCACCCATCCGGCACCAAATTTGACGCCTTATGTCTATTTCAGCCTCTCGAAGTTTTTGTTTTGGTGAAAATCTTTTTACTAAATGATTTAAGTTAATTTTTTTCATAATAAACCTGCTACAGTCTATCTTTCTTTAGTGCATTTCGTTCTACATTCCAACCTTAAGTACAATATTTTATTTGTTTTAAGTCATCAATTTCTAACTCTAGTCTGAGGCGAGCTACAGGCTTTAAAGCACTTCGTATTAGATAAGCTTGGAGAAACATCAATGTTATTTAATAAACTCGGTCTCACGACCGAATTGCTGCTAACTGTTGAAAGGCAGGGATATACGGAAGCGACACCAATTCAGCAGAAAGCCATACCTCTTATCTTGGAAGGTAAAGATATCCTAGCAGGAGCTCAAACGGGCACTGGTAAAACAGCAGCTTTTACCCTTCCTTTGCTACAGCGCCTCCAGAGAAACAAGAATGGACCACGATATATTCGTGCTCTAATCCTTACGCCAACTCGCGAACTAGCGGCTCAAATCCATGAAAGTGTGAAGATCTATGGTAAGAATTATAAATTACGAACTATGGAAATTTATGGCGGTGTTAGCGCGCGACCGCAGATTTCAAAAATACATCGAGGCGTAGATATTGTTGTCGCTACTCCCGGCCGGCTGCTTGATCACGTACGGCAGGGAAACATTAACTTATCCGGTATCGAGATATTCATTCTCGATGAAGCTGACCGCATGCTCGATATGGGTTTTATTCGTGATATAAAACAAATTATCAAGCAGCTTCCTAAAAAACGTCAAAATTTGCTTTTCTCAGCAACATTTTCAGAAGAGATTCGTAATCTTTCAAAAAGTCTACTGAACAATTTTATAGAAGTTGAGGTGGCAAAGCGTAATTCGACTGTTGATCGTGTTAAACAGCTCATTTTTCCTGTCGATAAGCTTCGTAAATGTGAGCTACTTTCAGAACAAATAGGTAAAGGAAATTGGCGTCAGGTACTAGTGTTTACACGAACAAAGCATGGTGCAAACAAACTTACAAAACAATTGAATATCAATGGCATCAAAGCACTCGCTATTCATGGTGGGAAGGGTCAGGGTGCGCGAACAAGAGCATTACGTGATTTTAAAGCTGGATGTATTCGTGTATTGGTGGCAACTGACATTGCTGCTCGCGGCCTAGATATAGAGAAACTTCCCTATGTGGTTAATTACGAACTACCGAATGTGCCAGAAGACTACGTACATCGCATTGGCCGCACAGCTCGCGCAGGACAGAATGGAACTGCTATCTCTCTGGTATGTGTTGACGAGTTGAAGTTATTAAAAAGTATCGAGAAGCTTCTGAATCGTGATATCAAGAAAAAGTTTATTGATGGTTATGAAGTCGATAAAAGTATAAAAGCTGAGCAGATCAATAAAGGTAGGCAACCCCGAACCAATGCCTCGCGCCAAAATAATATGTCTAGCCAAAAAGCATCAGGAAAACCAGTAAATTCAGGTCGGCGCAAAAAGCCATCTCGTCTGGGCAAAAATGCCCGAAACAGGAGAGGCAAGCGTGCCGGTGTTTTCGGGTGATAATATCCAACTGTATAGTGGCTGCGTACTAGGTAAATTTAGCGAAAAAGCGATCCAATTGATTGGCAAACTCCAGTTTGTCATGTTCACTGAAAGCAGCTTGACTTCCGCGCATCTGGATACCACTGGATCTCATTGTATAGAGAAAATCCCGCATATTGAGTCGCTCAAAAATATTCTCCTGTGTAAACATTTCGCCGTGTGGACTTATGCCGTAACCACCTTTTTCGATAACTCGTGCAGCCAGCGGTATATCGCTTGTGATTACTAGATCGCCAAGCTCTAGATGTTTGATGATCTCGTCATCAGCAATATCAAAGCCTGATTCAACCTGCACTGTAGTAATATTTGGAGATAGCGGAATTCTGAGCGCCTGGTTTGCGAAAAGTGTTAGCTGAACATTGGTCCGCCTAGCAGCTCGATAGAGTATCTCTTTGACTACGATTGGACAGGAGTCTGCGTCTACCAAGATTTTCATTCTACTATTTCTTAGAAAGATTGATATTTTTCATAATCCAACGTTAAAGCTATAACTTTAGTAGGTCAATAACCTATAAATTTCAAGCTTAAGTCGATATTTTTGATACTATTAAATTTTATCTAATGGGGTAAAGTTTATGGGTAATCTGCCTCTCTTTCATTTAGCATTTCCTGTGACTGATCTCGAAAAGGCTCGAGATTTTTACTGCAATATATTAGGTTGTTCAACTGGCAGAGAGTCTGCAAGATGGATAGATTTTAATTTCTTTGGTCACCAGCTTGTCGCCCATCTAGTAGAGCCAAAAGATCATCCATCTGTTAATACAAATCAAGTTGATGGCCATGCCATACCAGCTTCTCATTTTGGAATAATTTTATGCTGGGAAGATTATAAGAAATTTTTAGAAAAGTTAAAAAAATATAATATCAAATTTTTTATAGAACCTTACTTGCGTTTTGAGGGAAGTGCTGGAGAACAAGCTACTTTTTTTATAAAAGATCCAAGTAATAATAATCTTGAATTTAAAGCTTTTCGTAACTCAGATAAACTTTTTGAAAAAAATTTGCAAGAATAAAATTATTTTTACATAAACTTGAGCCCGTATAGTTAAATTTATAAAGAGTTAATTTTATGGTAATACATCGTTATCCAGTTTCAGAAGCTGTAAAAAAGAAAACGCTCATCGACAAGAGTAAATACCAAGATATGTATTCACATTCTTTGCATGAGAACGAGAATTTTTGGAAGGATCAAGCTAAGCGCGTCCAATGGATAAGGCCATTCAGCAAAACTAAAAATGTAAGTTTCAATAAAGATGATTTATTCATACGATGGTTTGAAGATGGAACTCTAAATGCTTGTTATAACTGCGTAGACCGACATTTAGAAAGCAAAGGTGATCACGTAGCAATTATATGGGAAGGCGACGATCCCAGCGAAGATCTTAAAATTACATATTCTGAACTACATCAAAAGGTTTGTAAGTTTTCTAATGCTCTTAAGGCGCTTGGAGCGAAAAAGGGAGATCGAATAACAATATATATGCCAATGATACCGGAGGCAATAATATCAATGCTAGCATGCGCTCGAATTGGCGCAATACATTCGGTTGTTTTTGGGGGTTTTTCACCTGATGCACTCGCTGGGAGAATCGAAGATTGTGCATCAAATATTGTTGTAACTGCTGATGAGGGTATACGAGGGGGTAGAGTGACACCCTTAAAGAGTAATGTAGATGCAGCTGCAGATAAGAGTGGAGTTACAACTCTAAAAAAAGTGTTGGTTGTTAAGAAAACAGGTGCAAATATTAAATGGGTGGATGGTAGAGATTTTTGGTTACATGAAATAGAAAAGGATGTTGATGACTTTTGCCCATGTGTAGAAATGGGTGCTGAAGATCCGCTTTTTATACTATACACATCTGGTTCCACTGGTAAGCCAAAAGGTGTTTTGCATACAACAGGTGGTTATCTTGTTTATGCTTCAATGACGCATGAATATGTATTTGATTACCACCCAAATGAAATTTATTGGTGTACCGCAGATGTTGGCTGGGTTACTGGTCATAGTTACATAGTTTATGGACCACTTGCTAATGGTGCTACTACATTAATCTTTGAAGGTGTTCCAAACTATCCCGACACATCACGATTTTGGGAGATTTGTGATAAGCATAAGGTAAATATTTGTTACACAGCTCCAACAGCAATTCGATTATTAATGAAAGATGGGGATGGCCCTGTTAAGAAAACCTCTCGTAAAAGTCTTCGTTTATTGGGTTCAGTTGGCGAGCCTATAAATCCTGAAGCTTGGGAGTGGTATTACAATGTAGTGGGAGATCAACGCTGCCCAATAGTTGATACTTGGTGGCAAACTGAAACAGGAGGTATTTTAATTAGCCCACTACCAGGTGCGACAGAATTAAAACCAGGATCTGCTACGCTACCGTTATTTGGGATTAAGCCTGAAATTGTTGATAATGAAGGAAATAATCTTCATGGCGTTGCCGAAGGAATTTTAGTTTTAAATGATAGCTGGCCTGGTCAAATGCGAACTATTTATGGTGACCATCAGCGCTTCATAGAGACTTATTTTTCAACTTTTGAGGGTCGTTATTTTACGGGTGATGGAGCACGTCGTGATGAAGATGGTTATTATTGGATTACTGGTCGAGTAGATGATGTTTTGAATATATCTGGCCATCGCATGGGAACTGCTGAAATAGAAAGCGCTCTTGTTGCTCATCAATATGTTGCAGAAGCAGCAGTGGTAGGGTATCCACATGACATTAAAGGCCAGGGAATTTATGCATATGTAACTCTGATGTCTGGCATTGATGGATGCGAAAATTTGCGCTTAGAATTACAGCAATGGGTGCGGAAAGAAATAGGACCAATTGCTAAGCCAGATTTCTTGCAATGGTCACCCGGCTTACCAAAAACTCGCTCAGGTAAAATTATGCGTCGTATTTTAAGAAAAATAGCAGCTGATGATTATGAAAACCTTGGTGATACATCAACATTAGCAGATCCTTCCGTCGTAGATTTTTTGATTAAAGAGCGAAAAAATACACAAAAATAAATTTTTTCTACTTCATCTTTTAATTTATGTTTAAGTAAAAAAATGCACTTATTCTTGTTTTTGAGTAAACTATATCTTTTAATTTTTCTTGGTAAAAATGAATAAAAAACTCTATAAAATTGTTTTCTTAAGTCAGGGCGAAGTCTATGAGGTGTATGCTCGCAGTGTTGGTCACAGTGATATGTTTGGTTTTGTTGAAGTTGAAGAATTAGTCTTTGGAGAACGAACTACCCTAGTAGTTGACCCCTCTGAAGAAAAAATTAAATCAGAATTTGAAAATGTCAAAAGAACATATTTGCCGATGCACGCAATCATCAGGGTTGATGAGGTAGATAAGCAAGGTGTAAGCAAAATCTCAAAGCTTCAAAATGGAAATGTTGCACAATTTCCAATGCCGATGTATACACCCAGAGACAAAAGTTAATTCTATTTAAGTTATAATTTTTAGATCGCTATTTATTTTTTAGTCTTGGAATTTTGGTCAATATGCTTAAATTGCCAGGTCAACAGGCCCTTTCTAACTTTCGACTGACAAAGTTAACTCAAGAGTTGCAGTGCTCTAATAAGTATGTGGATCACATACAGGCAAATTATGTTTATTTCGTATCTACGAGCAAACAACTGTCTGATAAACAGCTTTCAAAATTAAAAGAACTTTTATCTTCAAATGATAATTTTATTATTCCTCGAAGCAATCAGAATATTTTTTTCGTAATACCTCGTTTTGGAACTATCTCACCTTGGTCTTCAAAAGCAACTGACATAGCTCATGCATGTGGTCTTAATTCAATAGAGCGGATTGAGAGAGGAATTTGTTATCAAGTGGAATTCTCGGAAAAAATGGATGGTAATGACGTTGTTAAATTATCTCATCAATTCTTTGATCGCATGACAGAATCAGTTTGTATCTCCGTAGATGAAATAAAAATGTTATTTCAAAACCATAGACCTCAACCTGTTGTTACTATCCCTCTAAAAAATAAAGGAAGAGAGGCTCTAGTTGAAGCTAATGATAATTTGGGATTGGCATTAAACATTGATGAGATCGAATATCTTATAAAAAGTTATTCAAAATTAAACCGTGATCCCACTGATGTTGAACTTATGATGTTTGCTCAAGCAAATTCAGAGCACTGTCGTCATAAAATATTTAATGCTTCCTGGGTTATTGATGGCAAGAAAAGGAGTCAAAAACTTTTCTCGATGATTAAATCAACAACAGAAAAGACACCCAAAGATATTATTTCAGCTTACAGTGATAATGCTGCTGTTATCAAAGGATGGCATGGTGAGCGCTTAATGCTTTCAGGCAAAGATCGAAGATATATTTATAACGATGAACCAATACACATATTAATGAAAGTTGAAACACATAATCATCCTACAGCAATTTCACCATTTCAAGGTGCAGCGACTGGCTCAGGTGGAGAGATAAGAGATGAGGGCGCAACTGGCCTCGGTGCAAGACCGAAGGCTGGCCTTTCAGGATTTACAGTATCGCATTTAAGGATTCCAGGATATATACAGCCATGGGAAAATAATTTTTCGCACCCAGATCGAATAGCCACTCCTTTGGAAATTATGTTGGATGGACCAATTGGAAGCGCAGCTTTTAATAATGAATTTGGGAGACCAAATCTGTTAGGTTATTTTCGTACTTATGAGAGTCATTTGCCAGGTTTACCAAAAAACGAAATACGTGGCTACCACAAGCCAATAATGATAGCGGGTGGTGTTGGTAATATTCGAAATGAACATGCGGTTAAAATTGATGTTCCAGTTGGAGCTAAGATAGTAATAATTGGAGGACCCGCTATGTTAATTGGACTCGGTGGCGGCGCTGCTTCATCTCTATCAAGTGGAGCTTCCTCTGAAGAATTAGACTTTGCTTCGGTGCAACGTGGTAATCCTGAAATTGAAAGACGTGCTCAGGAGGTTATTGATCGTTGTTGTGAGCTAGGAAAAGAAAACCCAATTCTATTGATTCATGATGTCGGTGCCGGAGGTCTATCAAATGCTGTTCCAGAGGCTATTAATCATAGTGATCATGGCGCTTATATCGAGTTGCGAGAAATAATTAATGCAGAACCAGGCATGTCTCCAATGGGGATTTGGTGTAATGAAGCACAAGAGCGTTATGTTTTAATTATAGATGAGGATCACATAGAATATTTTAAGCAGATGTGTGTTCGAGAACGCTGTCCATTATCAATTATAGGAACACTCACCGAAGAAAAAAGACTTATTGTAAATGATAAGCTCTTCAGCAATCGGATTGTTAATATTCCTATGAAGTTGCTTTTTGGTAATCCGCCAAAAATGGAAAGAGTTGTTAAGCAACATGCTTATATTAATCACGAACTAAGCTTTGATGGAATTAATCTAAAAGAAGCTGCGTTGAGGGTTCTTCGTTTCCCAGCAGTATCTAATAAATCATTCTTGATACATATTGCCGATCGAACTGTTGGCGGTTTGAGTGTAAGAGATCAATTAGTTGGGCCATGGCAAGTTCCTGTCAGTGATGTTGCAATTACAGCTTCGGGGTTTAATAGCAAGACTGGTGAAGCAATGGCAATGGGTGAGCGAACTCCATTGGCATCTACTAACGCTCCCGCATCTGGTCGCATGGCTATAGCTGAATCCATAACTAACATAGCAGCTTCCTCTATTAAATCACTCAGTGATGTGCGATTGTCAGCAAATTGGATGGCAGCCGCAGGCCATCAAGGTGAGGATGCAAGCCTTTTTTATACTGTGAAAGCAGTTAGTGATGAGTTATGCCGCGATATTGGTGTGGCCATTCCAGTTGGAAAAGATTCAATGTCTATGAAAACTAGCTGGGAAGATGAAAGTGGTGAACATACAGTGGTTTCACCAATATCACTTATTGTTTCAGCATTTGCACCTGTTACCGATGTGACAAAACATCTAACTCCTGAGCTTATTAAAACTAACAAATCTAGCTACCTTCTTTTATTAGACTTGGGGCATGGCGCCAATAGAATGGGTGGATCATGCTTAATGCAGTCTTATTGTAGAAGTGGGGGAGATACTCCAGATCTTGATGATCCTAAACGCTTAACTAACTTTTTTTCTGCTATTCAAAAATTAAATACTGAAAAAATGTTACTTGCTTATCGTGATAGGAGTGATGGCGGTCTTTTCGCAACAGTCGCGGAAATGATTTTCGCCAGTCGCATTGGCGTTTCACTATCATTCAATGCATCACATGAAGAACTTGTGAGTGAACTTTTCAATGAAGAGCTCGGGGCAGTGATTCAAATCGAAGAAGATAAGTTTGAAAAAGTAAAAACCATTCTAGATCATTTTGAAATTCACACCAATATTATTGGCAAGGTAGGCGGTGAGGCAAAAGTTATTATTAAGAATTCCATCAATGACAAAGATGAAGTAGTTCTATGCCTTGACCGCGAGGTAATGCAACGCGAATGGTCAGAAATGAGTTATAGAATTCAGTCATTACGTGATAATCCAGAAACAGCCAAGGAAGAGTTCGAACAAATTTTTGACAAACAAGATCCTGGCTTGAATTCAAAACTTACATTCAATCAGCTTGATAAAAAAAACATAAATATCAATAAATCATTAAAACCACGCATTGCTATACTTAGAGAGCAAGGCGTGAATAGCCAATATGAAATGGCATCAGCTTTTATTAGAGCTGGTTTTTCAGCTGTGGATGTACATATGAGTGATTTGATCGAGGAGCGTGATTTTTTAAAAAATTATCAAGTTTTAGCTGCTTGTGGCGGATTTTCATACGGTGACGTGCTAGGAGCAGGCGGTGGTTGGGCTAGCTCAATTCTTCATCATTCGCAAACTCGAGAACAGTTTGCAAAATTTTTTGATCGTTCTGATACATTGGCACTCGGTGTTTGTAATGGGTGTCAGATGATGTCTCATTTGAGAGAATTAATTCCAGGTTCAGACAATTGGCCACACTTTTTACTGAATACATCGGAACAATTTGAGGCAAGGCTGAGTCTTGTTGAAATTATTGAAAGCCCTTCAATTTTATTTAATGGCATGATTGGTTCACGAATACCAATCGTTACCTCACATGGTGAGGGCCGTGCTGTTTTTTCTGAAAATCTCTCACAAATTGATTTATCAAAAATATCTGCCCTTCGATATGTAGATAACTATGGTAATGTCGCAAATTCCTATCCAGCGAACCCAAATGGCTCCACTGAGGGTGTTTGTGGATTCAGTAATAAAGATGGGCGTGTAACAATTATGATGCCACATCCAGAGAGGGTTGCTATGACCTTTCAGAATTCGTGGCATCCAGATGAATGGGAAGAAGAGGGACCGTGGATGCAAATTTTCAGAAACGCCCGATTGGCATTTGACTAGTAGAAATGATTTTTTTTAAGTTAATTTCTTAAGTTTATAAAATATTTTTTTCTAGGGCTCTAATTTTTTATATTTAATTCGATGTGGGTTTATTGCATCCGCTCCCATGCGACGTTTTTTATCTTGCTCATAATCAGCATAGTTACCTGCAAACCAAATTACCTCACTATTACCTTCAAAAGCGAGTATATGAGTAGCAATTCGATCAAGAAACCATCGATCATGTGAAATTACTATTGCTGATCCAGGAAACTCGAGCAAAGCTTCTTCTAATGCTCGAAGTGTTTCCACATCAAGATCATTTGTCGGTTCATCAAGTAATAATAAATTTCCACCAGTTCGCAACATTTTTGCGAGATGAACTCGATTGCGCTCTCCACCGGATAATAAGCCAATTTTCTTTTGTTGATCCTGCCCGCGAAAGTTAAAGCGACCGACGTAAGCACGAGAAGAAGTCTCATAATTACCAACCTGAATTAGATCTAAGCCATCAGAAATTTCTTCCCATACTGTCTTTTCATTATCAAGGCTATCTCGAGATTGGTTAACACTTGCAAGTTGAACAGATTTACCAAGTTTTAATGTACCAGAATCCGGCACCTCTTCACCTGTAATCATACGAAACATGGTTGTTTTACCTGCACCGTTAGGTCCAATTACACCGACAATTCCACCTGGCGGTAATTGGAAGCTCAGCGCATCAAAAAGAAGTTTTTCTCCAAAGCTTTTCTTAAGATTATTTACTTCAAGTACAACATCACCAAGCCGAGCACCTGGCGGTATATATATTTCATTAGTCTCGTTTTGTTTTTGATATTTTGACGAAGAAATTTCTTCAAACTGTCTTAATCTAGCTTTAGATTTAGCTTGTCTTCCTTTCGGGTTACTTTTAACCCATTCTAACTCTGCTGACATTGCTTTTTGTCTAGCTTTTTCACCTGCTTCTTCATTCTTTAATCTATTTTGTTTTTGCTCTAACCAAGATGAGTAATTTCCTTCCCAAGGAATACCATGACCACGGTCAAGCTCAAGAATCCAGCCTGCAACATTATCAAGAAAATAGCGATCATGAGTAACAGCTATAACAGTGCTTGGGTATTCCGCAAGAAACCTTTCTAGCCAGGCTACAGATTCTGCATCCAAGTGATTAGTTGGCTCATCAAGCAATAACATATCCGGTTTTGACAAAAGTAAACGACACAATGCTACTCTTCTTCGTTCGCCACCCGAGAGTTTTGTTACATTTGCAGACCATGATGGAAGCCTAAGAGCATCAGCAGCAACCTCCAACTTCCGATCTATTTCCCAACCACCCGCGGCATCTATTTTATTTTGAAGATCTCCTTGTTCCTCTAAAAGTGACGTCATTTCTTCATCTGAAAGCGGTTCAGCAAATTTTTCACTAATTTCATTAAAACGCTTTAGTAAATTTATGGTATCTCCAAGCCCCTCTTCGACATTGGCTCGCACATTTTTATCTGGATCAAGCTCTGGCTCTTGTGAGAGATAACCAATCTTTATTCCCGGTTGCGGTCTAGCTTCACCGTCAAAATCTACATCAAGCCCTGCCATGATACGCATTAATGTTGATTTACCAGAGCCATTTAAACCCAAAACACCAATTTTAGCTCCTGGAAAAAAGGAAAGAGAGATATCACGTATAAGGTATCTTTTAGGTGGTACTATCTTTGCTACACGGTTCATGGTGTAAATATATTGAGCCATTATTAATCCATTAGTTACAAGTAAAGAGTATTATCCTCTATGCTAACAATTATTTAAATAATGATTTAAGAAAATGAATAAATCTGTACTTGTCTACAAAAGCAAAGAAATCGCAGCATATGGATTTGAGGGCTCACATCCATTTGGAACTGACCGTCATGATGCGTTTCATTCAGAGCTTAGTAAGGCTCTATTGGAAGAATTTATAGATTTTGGATATCCGCGCTTTGCTACTTTAGACGAATTACTGTCATTTCATACCACTGAATATGTAGAGAGAGTCTCGCGCTTATCTTCAATTGGCAATGGTTTTTTTGATAATGGTGATACACCAGTTGTTAAAGGAATTTACAATTCTAGTCTAGCTGTAGTAGGCGCTGTTCTTGATGCAGTGGATCAAATCATGAATGGAAAATACAAGCGAGCATTTATTCCAATTGCAGGTCTTCATCATGCAGCAAGAGGCAATGCAGCTGGTTTTTGTATTTTTAATGATTGTGGAGTAGCCATAGAATATTTACGAAAAAGATTTGGTATCCAAAGAATCGCTTATGTTGATATAGACGCCCATCACGGTGATGGTATTTATTACAGCTTTGAATCAGATCCAGACCTAATTTTTGTTGATATTCATGAAAGTGGCAATGGTTTTTATCCTGGAACAGGAGCATCCTCTGAGAATGGCAAGGGTATTGCTAAAGGTACTAAACTTAATATTCCGTTTTCAGCTGGAGCTAACGACCTTGATTTTTTTGAAGCATGGAAGGATGTTGAAAAGTTTTTGGATGAAGCAAAGCCAGAATTTATCATCATGCAATGCGGCGCAGATAGTTTACAAGGAGATCCTCTAGCACATTTACGTTGGACTGAAGAAGCTCATGCAAGAGCATCAGTGGGCTTATGTTCCTTAGCAGATAAATATTGTGGTGGAAAAATTATTGGAACAGGGGGTGGCGGCTATAATCGTCAAAATCTAGCTCGAGCGTGGACAAGAGTTGTAAAGTCGTTCATAGAGACAAATAAATAAACAATCCAGTGCCATCGGAGGCTTTTAACAGGTAGAATCAGTTCTTAATAATTTTATTCTATCACGGAGTACAAATGTTAGATTTATCAGAGAATATCAATTCTTTTGATCCTGAAATAGCAAAGGTTCTCGAACTTGAGAGTCAACGACAGGAGCAACACATAGAGCTCATTGCTTCTGAAAATTACGCAAGTCCATTAGTTATGATGGCTCAAGGATCAAAGTTAACAAACAAGTATGCTGAGGGGTATCCAGGAAAACGCTATTATGGTGGCTGTGAATTTGTTGATGACGCAGAGTCACTTGCAATTGCAAGAGCCAAAAAATTATTTGGAGCAGATTATGTTAACGTTCAACCTCACTCCGGTTCTCAGGCAAATGTAGCCGTCTACCATGCTTTGGTTTCTCCGGGCGACACAGTTATGGGGATGGACCTTGGTGCAGGTGGCCATCTCACTCATGGATCACCTGCTAACTTCTCTGGAAAGCTATATAGCATAGTTCCTTATGGCATTGATGATAATACGGGTCTAATTGATTACGACAAAATACATTCATTAGCTAATGAGTGTAACCCAAAAATGATTATCGCTGGATTTTCTGCTTATTCAAGGGTCGTTGATTGGGGTAGATTTCGTGAAATTGCGGATAGCGTTGGAGCTTATTTGTTAGTTGATATGGCCCATGTTGCAGGGTTAGTCGCGTCTGGACATTATCCAAGCCCAATTCCGTATGCAGATGTTTGCACCACTACTACCCACAAAACTTTGCGTGGACCGCGTGGTGGCTTAATTCTTGCTCGTGCTAATGATGCCCTTACAAAGAAATTTAATTCTTTAGTATTCCCTGGAACTCAAGGAGGACCATTAATGCATGTAATTGCAGCAAAAGCTATTGCTTTTAAAGAGGCCCTCAAACCGGAATTCAAAAGCTACCAAGAGAAAGTTTGTTCAAATGCAAAAATGATGGCATCTGTTTTAATAGAGCGTGGATATCCTATTATTTCTGGCGGTACTGACAATCATTTAATGTTGGTAAGTCTAATAGAGAAGGGAATTACAGGAAAAGCCGCTGATGAGGCTCTCGGCCGTGCATTTATTACAGTAAATAAGAATTCAGTTCCTAATGATCCGCAGTCACCATTTATAACGAGCGGATTGAGATTAGGCACACCTGCTATCACAACTCGTGGTTTTGGAGAAGATGAAACTAGAGAAATTACACATTGGATTGCAGATATACTAGATGATCTTAATAATGATGAAACAATCGAGCTAGTTCGTAAGAATGTTTTAGATTTATGTTCAAAATTTCCAGTTTATAAATGAATGAAAACTAAATGCACTGTCCATTTTGCACTCATGAAGAAACAAAAGTAATTGACTCGCGTCTGGCAGGGGATGGGCGTCAAACCCGTAGGCGACGCCAATGCCTTTCCTGTAATGAGAGGTTCACTACTTTTGAAACTGCTGAGCTAGTCATGCCCTCTTTAATTAAAATGGATAATAGTCGTCAACCATTCGATGAAGCTAAGTTACGTTTTAGTATGGTGCGCGCTCTTGAAAAAAGACCTGTTGCCAGCGAAACATTGGAACAATCAATAGGTCGATTAATTCATAAGCTCCGCACTATGGGAGAAAGAGAGGTTCCTTCACGCTTGCTAGGTGAGCTAGTTATGCAAGAGTTACATGAGCTTGACGAAGTTGCCTATGTTCGTTTTGCTTCTGTTTATAGACGCTTTCAGGATATTACAGAATTCGAAAAAGAAATTAAAAATCTTCAAAAAATCTCAGAAACCACCTCTAATCGTGATCAGATGTCATTGCTGCCAGAATTGATTGGTAGAAAAACTAACAAGTAAATCTTATGCCACATTTTACTACTCAAGATCATATATTTATGGCTAATGCTTTGCGCCTTGCAAAAAAGGGTCAATATACTGCTCACCCTAATCCAATGGTGGGCTGTATATTAGCAAAAAATGGTAAAATTATAGGAGAGGGTTGGCATAAAAAAACAGGAACAGCTCATGCTGAGATTAATGCTTTAGAAGATGCTGGTGAGGATGCTGCTGGATCAACAGCATACATTACTTTGGAACCATGCTCACAATATGGAAAAACACCTCCATGCTTTGAGTCTTTAATTAAAGCGGGTATAAAAAAAGTTATTACTTCAATTAAAGATCCATCGCAAAAATTTTCAGGCAAAGGCCTAGAATCAATGCAAGCAGCGGGCATAGAAGTTCAATACGGTCTCTTGAGTTCAGCAGCTGAAGAAATCAATCGTGGTTTTTTGATGAGAGTTACTAAGCAAAGACCTTTTGTTCAGCTTAAATTAGCCATCAGCACAGATGGTGCGATTTCAATGAAAAATGGCGAAAGTCAGTGGATTACAGGTTCATCTGCTAGAAAAGATGTTCAGCGACTTCGAGCTCGATCTGGAGCGATCATGACTGGGATCGGAACTTTAATACGAGATAATCCTATGCTGAATGTTCGAGAAAAAACAATTGAAACAAATGGCGCCCAACCGATTCGAGTAATTCTTGATAGTAATTTGCGAATTCCTGTCAATGCATCAATGCTTAAATTAAGTGGAAAAACTTTGGTATGTTATAAAGGAAAGAAGGATCCACAACATTTAGAAGATTTAAATATTGAAGTAAAATCGTTTAATTCCAGAGATGGATTTATTGATGTAAGTGAGGTTTACTCAGACTTGGCAAAAAGAGGTGTTAATAACCTTTTAGTTGAAGCTGGCCCAACTCTCTCAGGCTTTCTTCTGGAGAAAAAGCTTGTTGATGAGATTGTAATTTACCAGGCACCTCATATCATGGGAAGTGAAACTATTAACTTTGCAACCACACCCACTTGGAGAACTCTTCTTGATCGGGAGGAAATAACTATTACTGATACACGCAGGATTGGAATGGATACTCGAATAACAGCTTTATTCAATGGATCTAAATAATGTTTACAGGAATAATAAAAGCAAAAGGAATTATAACCGCACTAGATTGGATTGGTGGTGATTTAAGGCTCAGTGTAAAATCAGATGGTCTGCCATGGAAAAATTATGCAATAGGAGAAAGTATTGCAATCAACGGCGTTTGTTTGACTGCAGTATCAATTAACAATGAGGGCTTTAATACAGATATATCTACTGAAACTCTTGATGTAACAGCTCTAGGTAAACTAAAAATTGGATCAATTGTTAATTTAGAGCCATCTTTAAGCCTCGGTGATAGATTAGGCGGACATTTAGTAAGCGGCCATGTTGATTGTATTGGTCGTGTAAAATCTAAGTCAACAGATGCACGATCTATAAGGCTCTCTATGGAAATACCCATTGATTATGCTCATTACATAGCAAAAAAAGGTTCAGTTTGTATAGATGGGGTGAGTCTTACTATAAATAATGTAAACGGAAATGAATTTGATTTAAATATTATCCCTCACACAGCTAATGAGACGATTATTAGTGATTATTACGAGGGTACAATTGTAAATGTTGAATTTGATTTATTAGTTCGTTATTTAGAGAGATTAATTACAAAGGAAAAAGGTGTGACTAAGTGAAATTCATTAAGAGTAAAAATAATGTCAGATAATACAACTCTTCACCCAAGTACTTTTAAAAGCACTTTGGCCAATATTAAGGACATCATTGCTGATATCAGAGCTGGTAAAATGGTAATAATGGTTGATGATGAGAATCGTGAGAATGAAGGCGATTTAATAATGGCAGCCGAAAAAGTACGTCCAGAGGATATTAATTATATGGCTACACATGGTAGGGGTTTAGTATGTCTAACTCTTTCTAGAGAGCGCTGCAAACAACTTCGCCTTCCATTAATGGTTAGTGATACCGATCAACATCATGCAACAAATTTTACTATTTCTATTGAAGCTGCTGAAGGGATTACAACTGGGATTTCTGCTCACGATCGAGCTCGTACTATTCAGGCTGCAGTTGCCGCAGATGCAAAACCAGAGCATCTTCGTCAACCAGGTCATATTTTTCCTGTAATGGCACAGCCAGGTGGCATTTTAACCCGCGCTGGACATACTGAGGCAGGATGCGATTTAGCAAGACTTGCTGGATTAGAGCCAGCAGCAGCAATTGTGGAGGTTCTTAAGGAAGATGGTAGCATGGCAAGACGACCAGACCTCGAAATTTTTGCAAAAACACATAATATAAAGATTGGTACTATTGCTGATTTGATAAGATACCGATTAGATACTGAAAAAAACATTGAAAAAATTGCAGATAAAATTATTGAAACAGAGCATGGTCAATTCAAATTGTATTTGTATGATGACCTAGTAAATAATTCAGTTCATATGGCTTTGGTGAAGGGCAATTTATCTTCAGCCGACAATCCTCTCGTTAGGGTTCATTTGCAAGATACGTTAGGAGATGTCGTAGGGGTTAAAAGTCCATCACTTGGATGGCCATTAGGAGCCGCTATAAAAAGAATCTCTGAGGAAGAGGCAGGTGTTATAGTTTTACTTCGAGATCAGGAGTCTTCTAGAGATTTTATGGATTCCGTAGACTTAATTGGCCAGTATCATGATGATTTAGAATCTCGTCGTTTTGGAAATGAAGTATTACGTACATATGGAATTGGTGCACAAATTTTACGAGATCTTGGGTTACGTAAAATGCGTGTATTATCTGCACCTAAGCATATGTATGGAATTTCTGGTTTTGATCTTGAAATTACAGAATATGTTTAAAAATGGTGCAACTTTATGAACAAAATTAAAACTACTGAAGGTGACATTATTGTTCGTGATGGGCGTTATTCAATCGTAGCCTCCCGCTTTAATAATTTTATAGTTGATTCTTTAATCGAAGCTTCCTTGCATTGCTTGCAAAAACATGGTGCAAGTGATGGTGATATTGAAATTGTTCGTGTTCCAGGTGCATTTGAGATACCTACCGCTCTAGATAAAATAGCAGCTACGAGACGCTTTGATGGCATTATTGCTCTTGGAGCAATTATTCGTGGAGATACACCTCATTTTGATTATGTTGCTGGAGAATGCATGAAAGGTATTAGTGCAGTATCTCATAAATATGGTATTCCGATAGGCAATGGCATTCTCGCAGTAAATAATTTAGATCAGGCTACTGAAAGGGCAGGATCAAAAGCTGGAAATAAAGGTGAAGAAGCTACTTTGGCTGCTATAGAAATGGTCAATCTTTTGCGACTCATAGACTAATGCTTAAAAATCGTAATAAGATAAACGCCGGTTTGCGGACACGGGCTCGCGAACTTATGGTTCAAGCTTTGTATCAAAAACAAATATCAGGTCATTGTACGTCAGAGCTTATTGATCAATTTCAGGAACAAGCTGCTTATAAACGTGTAGATCAAGATTACTTTAATAATCAATTTGAAATTATAAGTAATTCTCAATTAAAACTCGAAAGCAAGATTGAAAAGTTCATAGATCGTCCCCTAAATCAACTTGATCCTATTGAGCTTTCTATTTTATTGATTGGTGTACATGAGCTTAAATCATGTATTGAAATACCATACAAAGTAGTGATAAATGAAGGTGTGAATCTTGCAAAAAGATTTGGTTCAATTGAAGGCCATAAATACATCAATGCCTGTCTTGATATAGCAGCAAGATCTCTAAGGAAACCTGAGATAAAGGCAAAAATTTAGAATATATTTATGGATGAATTTGAACTGATAAAAAAGTTTTTTGATCTTAATAAGATTGATTCTGGGGTAGTAATTGGCATAGGTGACGATGGCGCAGTTTTAGAGCCAAATATAAATAAGCAACAGGTTCAAGTCATTGATACATTAGTTGAAAATATTCATTTTCCCTCGACAATAGATCCCGCAGACATCGCTTACAGAGCTGTAATGGCAAATCTGTCTGATATCGCAGCTATGGGTGCAATACCCAGATGGATGACACTATCACTTACGATAAATAATAAGAATGATAAGTGGATTGAGAGTTTTTCAAAAGGTCTCTTTGAAGCTGCAGAGCATTATCGAGTATCACTGGTTGGAGGTGATTTGAACTTTGCAGAAAACATAAGTGTAACAATAAGTATTTCAGGCGAAGTAAGTCCCAGCCAAGCTTTACTGAGAAATGGTGCTCAAATTGGAGACAGCCTATATGTAACGGGAACAATTGGAGATGCAGCAGGTGGTTTAGAACTTTTGAAAAAAAATAAACCAAATAATGAGCTTACTCAGCGTTTTTTGCGACCAACACCACGAATAAAAATTGGTAGAGAATTAATAGGAAAAGCTACTGCTGCTATTGACATTTCAGATGGCCTTCTTGGAGATTTAAAAAAAATACTTGTCGATAGAAATCTTGGCGTTGATATCCAATTAGATTTACTTCCTATTTCAGAGGCTCTGTCTAATCAATTTAATTCTCATAGGTGTTATAGTTTTGCATTAAATGGAGGTGATGATTATGAACTTTGTTTTACGGCAAAGGATGAAGACGTTTCAAATATCTCCGGTATTACAAAAGTAGGATCACTTAATGATTCGGGAATAATACTTTGCTATTTACAAGATAATATTTATAAATTTGAAGATGAAAGTTACCGTCACTTTAAATGAAAAAATCAACTGATAATTTTGCAAGGTCTGTAATGACTAATCCCATTCATTTCCTAGCTTTTGGTTTTGGAATTGGATTAATTCCAATTGCACCTGGTACCTTTGGATCTTTAGTAGGTCTTTTACTTTTTTTTATTACCCTAGATTTAGGATTTGATATTCAATTAATAATTGCTTTAAGCGCTATCTTTTCTGGTGTTTGGATTTGTGGAGAAAGTGCTAAAAAAATAGGTATACATGATCATAAAGGTATTGTTTGGGATGAAATTGTAGGTATTTATGTTACTTTGTTAGCTACTTCATTTTCATTAATCAACTGGGCTTTAGCTTTTATTCTTTTTAGACTAATGGATATATTTAAACCCTGGCCAATAAATTATCTAGATAAAAAAATAAAAGGAGGGGTTGGAATCATGTTAGATGATTTATTTGCTGCTTTCTATTCAATTGTTTTATTGATAATAATAAAAGTTATTTTTGATGTATAAATTAAATCTTTGTCTGCTAGCTTTAATTCTTTCATTTTGTGCCTTTGGTAATGAATTTAGTGATTCAATTGAAACCGACTATGAAAATCATCTATCAGCTTTATTTGATTTCTTTCATCGTAATCCTGAGCTTTCAACAATAGAGCACAAGACAGCAAAAAGGATGGCTGAAGAATTAAATCAAGCTGGATTCGAGGTCACAGAAGGTATTGGAGGTACAGGTGTTGTGGCTTTGATGAGAAATGGCAAGGGACCGCTTGTTATGGTTCGCGCTGATATGGACGGCCTCCCAATCGAAGAAAAAACAGGATTAGAAAACGCATCTATTACAAAACAGATAAGTCCAGTAACGGGTGAAATGGTAAATACAATGCACGCATGTGGCCATGATGTTCATATAACTAGTCTTGTCGGTACTGCTCGTTATATGGCATCAAATAAGAATATATGGAAAGGCACATTGATGCTTGTTGTTCAACCGGCTGAAGAGCGTGGTCTTGGTGCGATTGCGATGCGAGAGGATAATATTTGGAAGCGATTTGGAACACCTGATTACGTTCTTGCTTTTCACGTTAACTCATTAGATGTAGCGGGTAAAATTAATATCAATGAAGGCAGTCCATATGCTGGAGTTGATACTGTTGATATTGTTATTCATGGTATTGGTGCACATGGAGCTCATCCTTATGCAGGAAAAGATCCAATAGTTTTGGGGAGCCAAATTGTATTAGCTTTGCAAACACTAATTTCTCGTGAATTATCACCTCGTGAGCCAGCAGTTGTCACAGTTGGTTCGTTTCACTCAGGAACCAAACATAATATAATCCCAGATAAAGCACATCTTCAACTAACGGTTAGATTTACAAGCTTTGAAACTCGTAAAATATTACTAGATGGAATTAAGCGGATTGCCAAAAATATGGGCAGAGCTGCAGGTTTACCTGACAATAAACTTCCTGAAGTATTTGTTTCAGATGAGTATGCCCCACCAACTATTAATAATCGTGAATTAGCTGTTCGCCTTAAAGCAGCATGGAAAAAAGATTTGGGAGATAATCGAGTTATATTTAATCCATCAAAAGGGATGTCAGCAGAAGATTTTTCATTTTTTACTAATGATCCATATATAAAATCGGTTTACTGGAAAGTAGGTGGTACCTTCCAAAAAGATTTTGATATACAAGCCGCAGGAGGAAAGCCAGTACCAAGTCACCACTCTGCTTTATTCAAAATTGAACCTAAACCATCTATTACTACAGGCATAGAGTCTACAGTAGTGGCACTAAAAACTCTTATGCCTAAATAAAATTAAATATTAATTATTTATTGAGATTTTCTCATTATTCATAGTTTTAATTTTATGAATCTTCGTCATCTTTAATAAAGCTAGTAACTTTTTCTGATGTATCATCACCTAAAAGTATTTCAATTTTTTGTTCAGCTTCTTTTAAAGCTGTTTGACATTTTCTACTTAGCTTTATGCCTTCCTCAAATTTTTTAATTGCCTTTTCTAAGGAAAGATCACCAGACTCAAGTTCATTTACTAGCTTTTCAAGATCACTAATTGATTTCTCTAAATTTATTTTTTTTGCGGAATCCATTTTAATTTTCCATAGAAGTTTGAATTTGATATTAAATAGCTTTCTAATTATCTTTTAATAATAGAATAGCTTACAAGATAATGCTTGCACTTTTTTTTAAATTTTTTTTGAATCTTTAATTGTATGTGCACACTTTTAATATTCAGGATAAAATAGAATCGAAATCGTTTCTGGATGCTTGATGAGTAAACAATACGTTGCTGCGGATATTGAAGTCCTAAGTGGATTGGAGCCAGTCCGTCGTCGACCAGGTATGTATACAGATACCTCACGACCTAATCATTTGGCACATGAAGTCATTGATAATAGTATTGATGAGGCTCTTGCTGGACACTGCAAAAAACTCTCGTTAACCGTCTTCAAGGATGGTTCTCTTGAGGTTGCTGATAACGGTCGGGGCATGCCTATAGATGTACATCCAAAGGAAAAAATTCCAGGTGTCGAGCTCATTCTGACTCGTTTGCATGCTGGTGGAAAGTTTAATAATGACAACTATCAATTCTCTGGCGGTCTTCATGGCGTCGGAGTATCTGTCGTGAATGCATTATCCTCCAATTTAGAAGTTTGGATTCGAAGAGACGGAAAAGAATACAATATGAGTTTTGTAGGAGGAAAGAAGCAGGGTAAGCTTGAAGTTGTTGGTAATGTAGGTAAATCTAATACTGGAACAACTATCAGATTTTGGCCTGATGGAAAGTATTTTGACACTTCTAAGTTTTCCATAAATCAATTGAAGCATACACTTAAAGCAAAAGCTGTTCTTTGCCCTGGCTTAATAGTTAGCCTCAAAGTTGAAAAACCAAAAGAAAGTATAGAGTGGCTTTACAAAGGCGGTTTAGAGCAATATTTAGTTGAAGAAATAGCTGGGTCAGAGACGCTTCCTTCTGAGCCATTTTCAACTAGCTTCGAAGGAAAAAATGAAGCTATGGAGTGCGCCCTTGCTTGGATTGCTGATTCCATAACAAATGTAACTGAAAGTTATGTAAATTTAATCCCTACTGCTCAAGGAGGGACTCATGTCAATGGACTAAGAACTGGACTAACAAATGCCATACGAGAATTTTGTGATTTTCGAAATCTCTTACCAAGAGGAATTGTCATTGCGCCGGAGGATGTTTGGGATGGTTTAAACTTTGTCTTGAGTGTAAAGCTTGAAGATCCTCAGTTTTCTGGACAAACCAAAGAACGACTATCTTCAAGAGACTCTGCTACTTTCGTATCCAGTATTGTTAAAGACAGCTTTTCAGTTTGGTTAAATCAGTTTCCGGAGACAGGAGACTTAATTGCTCAATTAATTATCAGTAAAGCTCAAAAACGTTTCAAAAATAATAAGAAGATCGTAAGAAAAAAAATAGTTTCTGGCCCAGCATTACCAGGAAAGTTAGCAGACTGCCGTTCTGATCAAGCTGAATTTTGTGAGTTATTTTTAGTTGAGGGTGATTCTGCAGGGGGTTCAGCAAAGCAAGCCAGAAATCGTGATAATCAAGCAATCATGCCGCTTCGTGGAAAGATATTAAACACATGGGAAGTAGATACCACAGAAGTTTTATCCTCAGCTGAAGTGCATGATATTTCAGTAGCCATTGGGGTTGATCCTGGTAGCAATGATATTAGCGGTTTGCGATATCATAAGATTTGTATTCTAGCCGATGCAGATTCAGATGGATTACATATCGCGACGCTTTTGTGTGCATTATTTTTAAAACATTTTCGTGAGCTTATTTTAGCTGGTCACGTGTATGTTGCTATGACACCTTTATATAGGATTGATGTTGGCAAGGAAATCTTTTACGCACTGGATGAATCTGAGCGAAAAGTTTTATTTGATAAAATTGATGCTGAAAAAAAGAAGGGTAAAATATCTGTTACTCGCTTTAAGGGGCTTGGTGAAATGGATCCTGAGCAATTACGAGAGACAACAATGCATCCTGACACAAGAAGACTAGCTCAATTAACTATTGATAATAATGAAAGTACTGATCAAACATTAGATATGCTATTAGCAAAGAAACGTTCTAAAGATCGTCGTAAATGGCTTGAATCAAAAGGTAATCTTGCAGAGGTATAAATAATATGCAAAGTAATTTAAATCTTGAGTGTGTTGAGCAACAAGCTCTAAAGGATTATGCCGAACAAGCTTATCTAGATTATTCTATGTACGTAATTCTAGATCGTGCATTACCGCAAATTGGAGACGGTCTAAAACCTGTACAACGACGCATTATTTATGCAATGAGCGAGCTTGGATTGTCAGCTTCGTCTAAGCCTAAAAAGTCTGCCCGTACTGTTGGTGATGTGATAGGTAAATTTCATCCTCATGGCGATTCTGCTTGCTATGAAGCTATGGTATTGATGGCTCAAGATTTTTCATACAGATATCCAATTGTCATTGGCCAAGGAAATTGGGGATCAACAGATGATCCAAAATCTTTCGCTGCAATGCGTTATACAGAGTCACGTTTAGCACCATATGCAAAAAGTATGTTACAAGAGCTTGCCTTGGGAACGGTTGATTGGGTACCAAATTTTGATGGTACTTTAGATGAGCCTGTAGTGTTACCGGCGCGTTTACCAAATCTTCTTTTAAATGGAACTATGGGAATAGCTGTAGGCATGTCAACAGATGTTCCCCCACATAATCTTAAAGAAGTGGTAGATGCTCTAGTTCATTTTATTGAAAAACCAAAGTCTAAAGTAATAGATTTAATGAAATATATTAAGGCGCCAGATTATCCAACTGGTGGAGAAATCGTATCAATGGCGGCAGATATCAAAGAAATTTATGAGACAGGTATTGGAACACTCAGATTACGTGCTTCATATAAAATTGAGGGAAAGAATATCGTCATAACCTCACTTCCACATCAGATATCTGGTGCGAAAGTATTGGAACAAATTGCAACTCAAATGCGGGCAAAAAAATTGCCTCAAGTTGATGATCTTAGGGATGAGTCAGATCATGAAGAGAGAACCCGTCTTGTAATCACTAAGAAGAGAGGCGTAGATATAGAGCAGTTAATGTCACACTTATTCTTTACAACCTCTCTTGAGAGAACAGTTCGAGTAAATATGAATATAATAGGCCTAGATGGTCGGCCGCGATTGTTTAATTTACTTGAAACCTTAAAAGAGTGGCTTAAATTTCGAAAAGAAACAGTTAAAAATCGTCTTACTTATCGACTTAAGGTCGCCAAAGATCGGTTACACATTCTCGATGGCCTTTTAATTTCTTATCTCAATATAGATAAAATAATTACAATTATTCGCGAAGAAGATAAACCAAAACCAGTTCTTGTCAAAAATTTTAAGCTTTCTGATCTTCAAGCAGAAGCAATTTTAAATCTTCGACTAAGGAACCTCGCTAAACTCGAGGAAATAAAAATTCGTAATGAGCAAGATAAGCTATCAAAAGAATCCGATACTTTAGAAAAGATTCTTAATAGCGCATCACGTTTAAAAACACTTATCAAAAGCGAGCTACTTGAAGATCGTGAAGCATATGGTAATGAACGCAGAACTTCTATTTTTGAAAGACCAGCCGCGAAAGCATTTGATGAATCGCAATTGATTACAAGTGAGCCAGTGACAGTTGTGTTATCAAAAGCAGGTTATGTAAGGGCGGCTAAAGGCCATGAAATTGATCCAAATGTGCTTAATTATCGCTCTGGTGATTCATATCTTGACTCGGCAAAAAGTCGTAGTAATCAAACAGCAATGTTTATTGATAGTACTGGGCGCGTTTACAGTCTAATAGTAAGTTCATTACCATCGGCTCGAGGTCAGGGCGAGCCATTATCAAGCTATTTTAAGCCACCTGACGGTGCAGTATTCTGCGGCACTATGACCGGTAGTGATGAGCAAAAATATCTTCTTTCAAGTGATTCAGGTTATGGGTTTATTGCAACGTTGAGCGATTTGATTTCAAGAAATAAATCTGGAAAATCTATTCTTAAAGTCCCTTTGTCAGGGAAAGTACTTATTCCTGCACTAGTTCCCAGCGGTAAAAAATGTTTTGTTGCTGCCGTAAGTTCCATAGGTAGGTTGTTGTTATTTGGTATAGATGAGATTCCTGAGCTTGCAAAGGGAAAGGGAAATAAATTAATAAATATTCCAAGTTCAAAGTACAAGAGTGGTGACGAGTCTATGGTTTCAGTTGTAGTTGTTCCTGAAAATGGGATCTTAAAAGTACAAACATCATCTCGCTTAATGAAAATCAAATGGAATGATTTAAATAATTACTTTGGTGATAGAGCCTTGCGAGGTACGATGCTGCCAAAAGGATGGCGAAAAGTAGAACGATTAGAAGCTAAAGAGTAAATAATTTTTGTCTTAAATAAATATCACCTATATCAGATCGATCTGTATATTGAGTAAAATTAATGGCTAACTACAATACTAGTGATCTTAAATCAGGTATGCGAATCATCATAGATGGCAGTCCATGCATTGTTATTGAAAATGAATTTGTAAAACCAGGTAAGGGGCAGGCATTTTATCGAGTTCGCATAAAAGATCTCAAGGCAAGTAAAACCTTCAATAAAACATATAGATCAGGTGAGTCAATTGAAGCGGCAGATATACTAGAGATTGATATGCAGTATTTATATACAGATGGTGATTTTTGGTACTTTATGAACCAAGATAATTTTGAACAGTATGCAGCTGATAACTCCGCTATTGGAGATGCAAAAAAATGGATTTCAGACGGTGATGTCTGTGAAGTTACACTTTGGAATGACTCTCCTTTAATTATTAAAGCTCCAAATTTTGTTGAATTAGAAATTATTGAAACTGATCCTGGACTTAGAGGAGACACTGCTAGCGGCGGTGTTAAGCCAGCAAAACTATCAACGGGTTCGGTTGTCCGAGTACCATTATTTATCGATCAAAATGAAGTTATAAAGGTCGATACAAGATCTGGCGAGTATGTATCAAGAGTTAAATAGAATTTTAAGTTAATAAGTTAATTTTCTTTATTTTTTTATATTTAGATTCCCAATTTGCATTCCCATTTTAAGAGAATTTCCTTTTAATAAATTTTCATTTAATGTACAAAAATTCTGAGGGAAAAGAAGAATTACCGTTGACCCCATGTTGAACCAGCCAAGTAAGTCTCCTCTCTTAATGTTTGAGTTATAGTTTGAAAGATCTAAGGCCTCAACAATACCTTTTTTTCTTGGAAGAATTTCACCAGACCATGGAGTTGAAATACTGCCCACATTCAAGGCACCCACAAAAACCAAAGCAACTGGCCCATAATCTGTCTTGAAATGCATCACAAGACGCTCATTTCGGCGAAAAATTCCATTAACACGATTAACTGTTGCTTGATTTACACTAAATAAGCTACCAGGGATATATCTTGCTGCTATAAGCTCACCATCAAGAGGGGCATGGACTCGATGATAATTAAAAGGTGCTAGATATATCGTTATATAGTGACCATCCTTGTAAGCTTTAGCTTGCTCAAGATCAGTAGCGATTAAATCATCAAGTGAATAGTCAAATTTTTTTGCTTGAAAAATCTTATTTTGTTGAATTTTTCCAGCACTACTTATAATGCCGTCTACAGGTGAAATAATTGCATCTATATCACCTTTTATTGGACGAGCTTTATCATTGAGTTCGCGAATAAAAAAATCATTAAAATTCTTAAAATCTTCGGGTATTTTTTTCTTAACATCTTTTACATCAATCTTATAAAAACTTATGAAGTTTGAAATAAAAAAGTCTTTTATTTTCTTATTTGAGATTCGCGATAACAACCACAGAACTTTTGTAATGAGGTATTTTGGAATTAAATATTGCAAAAAAACTAAAATATTTGTAAGCATCATTTAGACCTCAGTGTTAAATTCGTTTTTAAACTAATTAAAAGCTTTTCTTCTTCATAAAAATTAAGAGAAATCATTTCTGAAGAGTTTTTTTTATCAATTAACATTAAATGCTTACCACCATTCTCTAATGCAAGCCTAGATTTTGCTTTGATTTGAAGAGAATCAATACGTTGCATTTTTACTATACCCTCATCTAAAACTGAATCATGTATTTGAATTGATTCAAAATCAGGACTAGTTATTTTAGTAATCTCAATCAATGATTCTGTATTATTTGTTAGGGTAAAGTAACCAGCACTTATTGATTTTCCTGGCAATGGTTGAATTATATTAATATCAGTTATCATAATCTGAGAATCATTTGAATTACTACATGATGAAAGAAAAAAAACAACAGATAATAAAAATAATCTCATTTGCTTTAATTTCATAAATAGTCATCCATAATTTTTTTTAGATCATCAATAAAATCCTCGAGTATGTGTGGAGCACTGAAAAGTGCTGAAAATTCTGCAGCCGGATTTATAAGAAGAACAGCGGCTGAATGATTTACAGTATAATTATCATAATCATCAAAAACCTTTTCAAAAAATATCCCCAATGCTTTTGTCAATTTAGTCAGTTCTTCTATATCTCCTGTTATTGCAATATTTTGATCTCCAAAATAATTTATATATTGACTAAGAACTGGTGGAGTATCCCGCTCTGGGTCAACACTTACTAGAGCTATTCGAAGCGTTTTCTCAAAATCAGATTGCTTGATTTTTTGTCTAATTAGATTAAGAGTATGAATAGTAGTAGGACAAATATCAGGACAATTAGTAAAGCCAAAAAAAATTAAATCCCATTGTCCTTTAAAGGTATCTTTACTTACGGGCTTCTTCTCATGATCTATTAGAGAAAAATCTGGCAATTGAATAGGTTCTTCAAGGATAAGCACTGATTTAAATTCAGACTCATGTTCACTTTGATTGAGCATAAAAGCAGCAATAATCAGCAAAGTTACAAACGAAATTATAATGAATTTTTTTTTGGTGTTCATATTATGGGTATATTATTAAATATGTGACATATTTTACTGTTATTTTTTCAGGCGTATAGCCTTATAGCATGATAAATTCTTGGTTAATTATGAATGTAAATCATCTAATACAAAAAATTACCAAATCTTTTGAAAGATCAGATCTTTATTATGGTCATGGAACAGATAATCCATTTGACGAGGCTACGTGGCTAGTATTTTCAGTATTAAAACTTTCATTTAGTGATATTCCAACAGTATTGTCGAGAAAAGTCGAGGCTGATCAGATTTCGAGCGTCTCGGAACTTGCAAATAAGAGAATTAAAGAACGGAAACCATTGGCTTATCTTCTTAATCAAGCATTTTTTGCAGGACATGAATTTTATGTCGATGACAGAGTATTAATACCTAGGAGCCCGATAGCAGAATTAATTAGACAAAAATTTCTACCTTGGGTTGATGTTAATAATCTTCACAATATTGCTGATCTTGGCACGGGTAGTGGATGTATCGCCATAGCAGTTGCTCATATTTTTCCTAAAGCGAGGGTCGATGCAGTTGATATATCATCTGATGCATTAGAGGTAGCAAGCATTAATATTGATCGGCATAATTTAAAAAAACGCGTTAGTCTCATAGAATCTGACTTTTTTTTGGGGCTTAAAGGTAAAAAATATGACTTAATTCTCAGTAATCCTCCTTATGTGAATCAACATGACATTGTTACAATGCCCGATGAATACCATTGTGAGCCAAAAATAGGTCTAGAAGCTGGCGATAATGGGCTGTATTCTGTTCATAAAATTTTGAATGATGTCTCGCGATTTTTAACAAATGATGGAATACTTATTTGTGAGGTAGGTAATAGTCAAAAAGCATTAGAGGATGCTTATCCGAATTTACCATTTATTTGGATTGAATTCTCAGATGGTGGGTCGGGTGTTTTTTTATTACGTAAATGTGATTTAGAGGGTTTAAAGTAGTGTCTGGAAATACTTTTGGTCGAATTTTTACTGTGACAACTTTTGGTGAGAGCCATGGCAAAGCTCTTGGTTGTATTATTGATGGCTGCCCTCCAGGAATGGAATTATCGGAGGCTGATATTCAAATTGACTTGGATCGCCGAAGACCTGGACGCAACAAGCATACAACTCAGCGAGATGAGCCGGATCAAGTAAGAATTTTATCGGGTGTATTTGAAAATAAAACTACAGGCACACCAATTGGCTTACTTATTAAAAATAAGGATCAGCGCTCACGAGATTACGGCGATATAAAAGATAAATTTAGACCCGGCCATGCGGATTATACTTATCAGCAAAAGTACGGTATTCGAGACTATAGAGGTGGCGGTCGATCTTCAGCTCGAGAAACAACAATGCGTGTTGCTGCAGGAGCAATTGCAAAAAAATACTTAAAAGAGCGTCTAGGAGTTGATATTCATGGTTATTTATCTCAGCTTGGCCCAATTAAATTAAGCGCAAAAGATCTATCTATCATTAATGAAAATGCATTTTTTTGCGCAGATCCAAGCATGATAAATGAACTTGATAAATTCATGACTGAACTCAGGGAGCAAGGCGACTCAATTGGCGCAAAAATAAGTGTTATCGTAAAAAAAATGCCATTAGGACTTGGTGAACCGGTATTTGATAAGCTGGAAGCAGACATAGCCCATGGATTAATGAGTATCAATGCCGTTAAGGGAGTTGAGATTGGTGCGGGGTTTTCCTCAATTTCTCAAAGAGGTAGCGAACATAGAGATGAATTATCAGAGGATGGATTTAACAAAAATGACGCCGGTGGGACTCTTGGTGGGATATCTTCTGGCCAAGACTTGATTGTCAGTATGGCTTTAAAGCCGACATCGAGTATTTCTGTGCCAGGTAAGACAATTGATAAAGAAGGAAAAAATACAAGTATTTCTACCAAAGGTCGCCATGATCCTTGTGTTGGCTTGAGAGCAACACCGATCGCTGAAGCAATGGTATCTCTTGTAATAATGGATCATTATTTGCGAAACAGAGCTCAAAATTCAGATATAAATACGAATAAATTAGGAACATAAGAAATGTCAAAATCTTTTGATATAGCAGTTGTTGGGGCAACAGGAGTTGTGGGTGAGTCAATACTTGAGATACTTGATCAGCGTAATTTTCCATTAGGTGAAATACATGCTCTTGCAAGTGAAAGATCAGCAGGTAATCAAGTTAGTTTTGGGAAAAAAAAATTAATTATCCAAGATCTTGCAACTTTTGATTTTTCCAAAGTTCAAATTGGTTTATTCTCAGCAGGCGGCTCAATTTCTGAGGAGTTTGCTCCAAAAGCTGCTTCTGCTGGATGTGTGGTAATTGATAATACATCTCACTTTCGCTACGAGGATGATATTCCTTTAGTTGTTCCAGAGGTTAATCCCAATGCAATTGCCAGCTATATAAATCAAGGAATAATTGCAAATCCAAATTGTTCCACGATACAAATGGTTGTTGCATTGAAACCAATTTATGATGCAGTTGGCATTAAAAGAATTAATGTATGCACTTATCAAGCTGTATCAGGTGCTGGAAAAAGTGCACTCGATGAGCTCGTTCGGCAAACAAGCACTCTTCTTAATGGTCGACCGTTAGAAATTGAGGGTGATGCAAAGCAAATTGCATTTAATGCAATTCCTCATATTGATGTATTTCTTGAAAATCGCTACACCAAAGAAGAAATGAAAATGGTTTGGGAAACACAAAAGATACTTGAGGATGACTCAATTGTTGTAAATCCAACGGCCGTAAGAATTCCAGTTTTCTATGGACATTCTGAAGCCATTCATATCGAAACCAATGAGAAAATTTCTGCTGAAGCAGCTACTGAATTACTTACCAATTCTCAAGGCGTCCAAGTTTTGGATGGCATGAAGATGGGTGCATATCCTACTGCTGTAACTGAAAGTTCCGGTTATGATCCAGTATTTGTCGGTCGTATAAGAGAAGATATTTCTCATGCAACTGGCTTAAACATGTGGGTGGTAGCTGATAACATTCGAAAAGGTGCAGCTCTTAATAGTGTTCAAATAGCTGAAATTTTGGCAGAAAAATACCTCTAAATTAAAAATCGAGATAAAGATTAAGATTTTAAAAAAAATTTGTAGGTAGATATTTTAAGTAAGGTGTAAATAAATTATGTTGCAGCGCTTTATTCCTCTCTTTTTCATAACCATTATCATTCTGAGTTCTAAGGTTTTAGCCAAAGACCTTCCAATAGAATATTCTAATTTTAATGATGATATTCTTTTGTACGATTCTAGTAGTTCTGGCACTAACGTACACGTAGATGAAGGAGATACTTTATGGAATATTGCATTTAAATTACGTTTGGACCTTAAAGTATCAATGAGCCAAATGATGCTAGCAATTTTTAATGAAAATCCTAATGCTTTTGAAGGTAATGTTAATGTATTAAAGAAAAACTCTACATTAATGATCCCATTTTCTTCACAAGTTATTGATATTAATAGTGAATTTGCATTTAATGAGGTTCAGCGCCAACATGCAAATTGGAACATTATTGAAGAAGATATTTCTCACACATTACCTTCATTACCAACTGATTTAAAAGAAACAGCTGATATCAATAGAGAGCTTGATGCCACTTTAATTATTGAGGATGAATTTCAATCTCAAAAGACAAATTTTTTAAACGGAACGGATGATTACGATTTTGAAATTATAGAGTCAGCTCCCGAAAATTCTTCAGTAATAGTTCCAAAAAAAGAGAGTAAATCTGATTTGTCGCATAAAAATAAATTGAATTCAGGCGGCTCTGAGATTAATAGTAATACTGTTGTTGATCAAGATGGTGATCCTCAGTCAAAAAACAGAATTAATAGCAATGAAGTATCATCAATTGATATTGTCAATTCAGCTTCAAAAAGCGCACAAGAAAAAACAATAAAAACTATTGAATTAGTATCAATTTGGACAATCATATTATTCATTATAATTGTGATCGTTGGTGTAAGCAGGTTTATGAGAGAAGATTCGAGTTCTAAGCAATCAACTGAAAAGAATAAGGCTTCTCAGAGAAAAATTAGTGAAAAAACAAAATCAGAAGCTAAAGATCCTGATTTATCTTCAAATGGAACGATCTCTATCATTGGAACGAAACTCGACTTAGCTCGCGCTTATGTGGATATGGGCGACCTAGTGAAAGCACTCACTATTTTGGAAGAAGTTTTAGATGAAGGCAATGAGCTTCAGAAAAAAGAAGCTAAGAGTTTGTTAAAAAATATTTCAAAATAGAAAGTTAATTTAAGGTAAAGAAATGCGCATTGCGCTTGGCATTGAATATGATGGAACGGCCTATAATGGCTGGCAAAGACAAAATTTTGGTCTAGGTGTTCAAGAGATAATTGAAAGGGCGCTGGTGAAAGTTGCTGATCATGAAGTAGAGACCTTTTGTGCCGGCAGAACAGATGCCGGCGTTCACGCAACTGGGCAAGTAATTCATTTTGATACATCCAGCGAGCGTCAAAATCGAGGTTGGTTGCTGGGTGTCAATAGCTATCTTCCTGATGATATTAGCGTTAGGTGGGCTAGACATGTCGGTGAAAATTTTCATGCTCGATTCTCAGCAATATCAAGAAATTATAGTTATTTGATTCTAAATAGACTCGAAAGATCCGCTATTTACAGAAATTGCGCATGGTGGGTTCATAAACCACTTAAAGTAAAAGATATGAATATTGCTTCCCAGTATTTATTGGGAGAGCACGACTTCTCCGCATTTCGCGCTGCAGGCTGCGGTGCAAACTCATCTGTGCGAAAGATAATGAAAATTAGTATTGAACGAGAGGGTGATTGGATTAAATTAAATGTTACAGCAAATGCTTTTTTACAGCATATGGTTAGAAATATTGTTGGCACTTTGATTACAGTGGGCGAGGGAAATAAAAGTGCTGATTGGTTAAAAGATATACTTAATAGTGGAGATAGAAAGAAAGCGGGAGTAGCGGCGCCTCCACATGGACTAACATTGGTCTCCGTTGATTATCCATCATCAGCCGGAATTCCAATTTTTATAGAAGATGACTAGCTGTAATTAAAGTAAATATATATTATGTAAGCATGAGTTGGTTTAATAAATTGATGCCTTCACGCATCAGCACAGAAAAGCGCACGAAGTCGGTGCCAGAGGGTGTTTGGGTAAAGTGCGAACGCTGTGACGCACAGCTGTATCGTAATGAGCTTGAGCGAAATCTTCAGGTCTGTCCAAAATGTAGTCACCATATGCGCATCAACGCTCGCAAGCGGCTTGAGTACTTTTTAGATTCACAATCTCAAATTGAGTTATTCAATAATTTGGAGCCTAAAGATCCTCTCAAATTCAAAGACACAAAACGTTATAGTGATCGTATTGTTTCCTCTCAAAAGAAAACGGGTGAAAAAGATGCGTTAATTTGTGTCAAGGGAACACTATATGACAGATCCATTGTGGTTGCTGCCTTTGATTTTTCATTCATGGGCGGATCTATGGGTTCTGTTGTAGGAGAACGATTCGCTCGAGCTGCAAATTATGCCGCTGAAAATAGGTTGCCAATGATTTGTTTTTCAGTAAGCGGTGGCGCTAGGATGCAAGAAGCACTGTTCTCCTTATTTCAGATGGCCAAAACTGCTGCTGCTTTAGCTAACCTGGGAAGAGTCGGTATTCCTTATATCTCTGTACTTACAGATCCTACTACTGGAGGTGTATCAGCTAGTCTTGCAATGCTAGGCGATATAAATATTGCAGAGCCTAATGCTTTGATTGGTTTCGCTGGTCCTCGAGTAATCGAACAAACTGTTCGTGAACGATTGCCCGAGGGATTTCAGCGAAGTGAATTTCTACTTGATCATGGAGCAATCGATATGATCATTGATCGTCGAAAATTACGAAAAGAGATACATATGTTACTTAATAAATTTGAGGGTTGCTCAAGCCCCAGTAAAGAAAAGTAGTACTAGATATGTTTCCTGCAGGTACGCCATTATCTGTTTGGCTTTCTTGGCTTGAAACTCTCTCTCCAAAAGAAATTAATCTAGGTCTTTCTCGCGTCCAAGCTGTCTTAAAGAAACTAAAAATTACATTACCTAAAAAAGTAATACTAATTGCAGGCACAAATGGCAAAGGCTCCTGCGTCGCAATGACAGAAGCCCTTCTGAGGGAGTCAGGGTTAAGAACTGGCTCTTATACTTCACCTCATGTAATTAAATATAATGAACGTATCTGCTTGCATGGCAAACCTGTAGAAGATTCTAAAATTATATATGCATTCAAAGAAATTGAGAAAGTGAGGGATGGAATAGAGCTAACTTATTTTGAGTACGGCACTTTAGCTGCATTAGTAATTTTTGCAAAATCTAAACTTGATATTTGGGTGTTAGAAGTAGGTTTAGGAGGTAGGTTAGATGCAACTAATATTATTGATCCATCAGTAGCATTAATAACTAATATATCATTTGACCATTGTAATTGGCTTGGTCATGATATTGAGAGCATTGCTACTGAAAAAGCTGGAATCATGAGAGCTGGAATTCCTGTTATCTATGGTGATAAGGAAGTACCTAATCATATATTACAATACAGTAAAGAAATTGGAGCTAAGCTCTCTTTGGTAGGTAGAGATTTTGAATGCAATGTTAATTCTAAAGGGAGCTGGTCTTGGCGGTCTGACAGTGTTGAATTTCAGTCGCTAAAACCTCTAAGTTTATTAGGTAAATTTCAAATACAAAATGCTAGCGCTGTATTAGCTGCAATAGATGCAATGGGTTTATCAGAAAAATTAAATACAAATCTTATAAATCGTGCATTCACTTCATTATCAATTATTGGTAGATCTCAAAAACTTGTTATTAACAAAAAAGAATGGTTTTTTGATGTTGCTCACAACCCAGCTGCAGCTTTGGAACTTGCAAAAATCTTAGAAGCATCCTTACCAAAGAAGAAAACCCTCGGAATAATAGGAATACTTGATGATAAGGATGTTAATGGTATTATCACTCCATTAATTGAATCGGTTGACTCTTGGGTTGCTGTTTCAGCAATAAGCAAACGTGCTATTCCAAGCTCAAAGCTTGCAAAAAATATAATAAATTTAACTGGTAAAGAATGTTTTATTGCTGATTCTCTTGATGCTGTTATTAAATTTGTTCAACAAAATACTTCAAAAAATGAAAGAATATTAATTACTGGGTCATTTTTTACAGTCGGTCCAATGCTTGATAAATTAACAATGTAATTTCGGTTCAATTTTATGATGGAAAGAGCTCTAAAAGAAAGATTAATTGGCGCAGTTGTTTTGGTTACCTTTGGTGTGCTAGTAGTGCCAATTTTTCTTGATGGATCACCAAAAGATAGTATTACTGTTTCTGAAAAAATCCTTTTGCCTGGTCAGAAAAAGCAAGATCTTAAAACTATAGTCTTAGAAAGGGAGCGCATAAATCCTATACCATCAATTAATAACACTAATTCAGAAAATACAAAAATTGAGGCTACAAATTCTCATACAGTAAGTGATTTATTGACTGAATCTAATTCAAAGATTGATTTCAAAAATGAATCTTCAATTAAACAATTAGAGGAAATAGAACAAAAATCTCAAATTAAGGTCTTACAAAATACTAAGTCTTCAACTGGTATGTGGACAGTTCAATTAGGTAGTTTTGCAAATAAAGAAAGTGCTGAAAAATTATATGCAGATCTCAGAAAGCAAGGTTACGCCGTATTTTTGAGTGCATTTAAAAATGACATAGGACAGTTTCATAGAGTGCGCATAGGCCCACAAAAAGACAAAAAAAGTGCCGAGTTGATCGCAGAAAAGCTCATCAATGTCGGTCACAAAGGAGAGGTATTACCATACCCCTGATGAATTATATTGATTTAATTTTTTATTCCCAAATTGAGATAGCGTTTTAAATGCCAATCATTGACATTATTATTATTACCGTACTTTCAATATCTATGATCATTGGATTTGTTAGGGGTTTTGTTAAAGAAATTATTTCTCTATTTACACTTTTATTTGCTATTTGGGCTTCATCATATTTTGGAGCCACTATGGGGAATTATTTTGATCCCTGGATAGATTCTTCTGAAATACGAATATGGTCGGGTCGCGTTTTTATTTTCGTTTTAATTCTTTTTTCGGGAAGTATCTTAGGTTGGCTCTTTTCGAAACTTATAAGATTAGTAATGTTGGGTGGTATAGATCGCTTGGTGGGATCTTTATTTGGAGTAATCCGTGGACTATTATTTATCGGATTATTTGTAATTATGAGTCAATATTCTGGTTTTGATAATGATGTTTGGTGGACTGAGTCAAAATTACTTCCACATTTTGAAAAATTGGCAGATTGGATTACAGTAATTGCCCCCAAGGGATTTGAGTTTATAATTTCAGATGATTTAATTGAAAAAATACCTGAACAATTACCAATGGATTTATAGAGAAATGATATGTGCGGTGTTGTAGGAATAGTAAGTAATGGGCCCGTTAATCAGGCTATTTACAATGCATTAACTGTTATGCAACATCGAGGTCAGGACGCTGCTGGAATTGTAACTTGGAGCGAGGAAAAGGGACTTAAAAATCGTAAAGGTAATGGTCTAGTTCGCGATGTTTTTCATAACCGCCATATGAGAGATATGGATGGTACATCTGGTATTGGCCATGTAAGGTATCCAACCGCAGGAAGCTCTAAGTCTTCAGAAGCGCAACCATTCTACGTAAATTCACCTTACGGCATTTGTCTTGCTCATAACGGTAATTTAACTAATTATGACGAACTTTCCGAGTTGCTTATATGTGATGATCGACGCCACCTTAGCACCAATTCTGATTCAGAAGTTTTGCTAAATGTATTAGCTCATGAATTACATACAAGGGTGAATGGCAGCCTTACTACTCAGAATGTATTTGATGCAGTTGAGGCTTTGCATGAACGTTGCAAGGGTGGTTATTCAGTTGTTGCGTTAATAGTTGGATTTGGAGTCATTGCATTTCGTGACCCAAATGGAATTCGCCCTCTCATATTAGGTGAACGCAAAAAAAGTATAAATAATGATTATATGGTCGCTTCAGAGAGCGTCGCTTTAGATGTTTTGCAATTTTCTCGTTTAAGGGATGTAGAACCTGGAGAGTGTATTGTCATCAAAAATGACATGTCATTGCATTGCCATAAGGCTCCAAATCAAGCTGTACATACTCCCTGCATTTTTGAATACGTATATTTCGCAAGACCCGATTCAATTTTGGATGGGTCATCTGTTTACAAAGCGAGATTGAGGATGGGTGAGCAATTAGCAGGAAAGATTGTAAGGGATTTTGAAGATCATGATATTGATGTGGTGATACCAATACCAGATACAAGTAGAACTGCGGCGCTTCAAGTCGCCTACCATCTTGGTGTCAAATATAGAGAAGGTTTTATAAAAAATCGTTATATTGGCAGAACATTTATCATGCCCGGACAGGAAGAGCGCAAAAAATCTGTTCGACAAAAGCTTAATGCCATTGCACTTGAATTTCAAAATAAGAATGTTTTACTGGTGGATGACTCTATTGTTCGTGGCACAACATCAAAACAAATAATTAAATTAGCAAGAGAAGCGGGTGCAAATAAAGTTTATTTTGCATCTGCAGCACCACCTGTCAGGTACCCAAATGTTTATGGTATTGATATGCCTGCTGCTTGTGAACTAATTGCTAATGGACGTTCGGTTGAAGAAATTCAGAATATTATCGGTGCAGATAAATTGATTTACCAAGATTTAAGCGGTCTTATACGATCAGTTAGGCATGGTAATTCAAAAATTAAAGATTTTGATACTTCATGTTTTTCTGGAAATTATGTGACTGGAGACGTAACTAAAAAATATTTAGATAAGCTTGAAAAGCGTCGCAATGATGCTGCAAAGCAGAAATTGATTAATAATTCCGATAAAGATTCAAATGTAATAGCTTTATAATAATAATCATATTAGGAAATAGCCTTCTAATACGCTTGCTCACTCTATAAATTATTTAGAATCAAATGATGGATTAAGATTTCATTTGGATTTTTAGCGAGTCATAGTTTCCAATTTAAGACCGTTTTTATCCCATCTAACGACACTTCCTTGCTCAAACCAGTCCCCCAATACGATTCTCATGGCATTTACACCGTTAATTTTAATTTTATGTATATTTGGACGATGGGTGTGGCCATGAAGTAAAATATTTGCGCTGTATTCAAGAAGTATCTTTTTTACAGCATCTAAATTTACATCCATTAATTCTGGAACTGTTAATTCATTGTGTATTTTACTATTTTCACGGGCTTTAGCAGCAAAAGCTAATCTTTCTTTCAATGGCCTGGCTAACATTTTGGCCTGCCAATATGGATTTCGGGTGGTTTTTCGCATTTCTTGATATTCAGTATCATCTGTACACAATGTATCTCCATGACAAAGCAATACATCTTGATTATTTAATCTAATGACAGTCGGATCGCTAATAATTTTAACACCTGTTTCTTGTGAGAAGGTGTCACCAATCATGAAGTCACGATTACCATGCATAAAAAAAATAGGTACTCCAGAGTTAGTAATTTTATGTAAAGCCATCTTTATATGGGCGTAATAAGGATCAGGATCATCATCACCTAGCCAAACTTCAAATAAATCTCCTAAAATATATAATGCATTCGCCTTTGATACTTCTTCTTCTAGGAAAACTAAAAACTGATTACCAATTTCAGGTTTTTTAGCGTCTAGATGTAAATCTGATACGAAAAGAGTAGTCATATTATTAATAATTTATTCGTGATATCTTTTTTATAACTATTGGAACAATTGGAGCAGGTGCGCCACCAGGGCCATTTAATTGCGTTTCCGCATTTACTATTTTATCAACTACTTCCATACCCTCGAAAATATGTCCAAATACAGCATATCCCCATCTTGATTGAAATGAGCCTTTTACTGGATCAAGGTTAGCTGAATCAGCAGACATTCCATTATTGTCCACTACATTAATAAAAAATTGTGAAGAGGCAGAATGAGGATTGTTTGTTCGAGCCATTGCAATTGTCCCACGCAAGTTACTCAGTCCATTACCAGATTCATTAATAATAGTATTTTTAGTATTTTTTCTCTTAAAATCTGAAGTGAATCCTCCACCTTGCACCATAAATCCTGGTATTACACGATGAAAAATCGTGCCATCGTAAAATCCTAAATCAACTAAATACAGAAAATTTTTGACTGTAATTGGTGCTTCTTTAGTGGTTAATTCAAGTTTGATAATACCTTCCGTGGTATCAATCTTAATATGAGGATTAAAATGAGTTTTCTCTTGGGCATAACAAATTAAGCTGCCTAAAATCAGTAAAAATGTAAAAAATATTTTTTTCATAAGTTGATACAACTTTTCCTATTTTTCTAAATTATAATATACATGAGTTAAATGCTTGATTGCCATGTAAAGCGTCCGTATTATCTCTTCTCACATAACAATCAATATTTGATTTTTATGATCAGTTTAAAACATAGCATCGTCGGGGCATAGCGCAGCCTGGTAGCGCATCTGCTTTGGGAGCAGAGGGTCGGGAGTTCGAATCTCTCTGCCCCGACCAACTGATTTCTATCAT
>MDTC01104964.1_pt1 | contig 44241 bp, 53 predicted proteins | sample 811181 | NCBI WGS metagenome assembly MDTC01 (sample SAMN05326644, study PRJNA326480) | marine metagenome | isolation source: seawater | place: Pacific Ocean: North | collected 2011 | reverse complement strand
TTAAAAAATATAACCCTGATGGTCCAATAATAACATTCCTCTGTGATAGAGGAGATAGATATTTTAGTTGTTTATGATAAAAAAGATAGTACATTTTTCAGACCTACATTTAAGGTTATTTAAAGACCACGATTTATATAGACGTATTATAATTGATATGTTAAATAAATTTAAAGAAATTAAACCTGACCGTATTGTTTTTACAGGTGATTTAGTTCACAGTAAAAATCAAATGACCCCTGAACTTATTGAAATTGTTGCGTGGATACTTACTGAATGTAGTAAAATATCTAAGACTGTGTTAATACCTGGTAATCATGATTTCTTAAATAATAATCTTAACAGGTTAGATGCTTTAACACCAATTATTGATTCACTTAAAAATTCAGAAATTGTATATTATAGAGACCGAGGAATCTATGAAGATAAAAATGTAAGTTGGTGTGTCTATTCTCAATTTCAAGGTAATATACCTCCCGAAATATCTACAGCAAAAGGATATAAAGTAGGTTTATTTCATGACCCAATACAAGGTTTAGTTACTGATACAGGTTATGGATTTGGAGACCATGCTTATGATATAGAAAAATTTAAAGGTTTAGATATATTATTATGTGGTGATATTCATAAGAGACAAGTAATTAATATTCCTAATAATAAAAAGGCTTACATGGTTGGTTCTACCATTCAACAAAACTTTGGTGAAAGTATAAGTAAACATGGTTTTGGTACGTATGATTTAGAAACTGATAAATATACATTTGTTGATTTAGTAAACCCTAGACCTTTTTTATCTTTTAAAATAACCGACATTGAAGACTTAGAACATGGCAAAGAAGAGCTTACCAACTATTAATTTAACGAGTAAAGAACTTAAAGATATAAAATCTTTTTGTGATTTAAACAAACTGAATTTTGACAAGTTTATTAATTCATGTTTTAGTAAAGGATACCAAATTGAAAAATATGGGTTATTAACTACCGAAGATGGTCGTCAAGTTATTGTTGAAGAGAAAGAAGTAATTAAAGAAGTTCATATCGAAGTACCTGTTGAGGTTGAAAAAATAATTGAAAAAGAAATAATTGTTGAGGTACCTATAGAAGTCGAAAAGATAGTTGAAGTCGAAAAGATAGTTGAAGTCGAAAAGATAGTTGAGGTTGAGAAACCTGTAAAAGTTTTTGTAGACAAAGAAATATACATTACGGATAATGAACAAGTAAAAGGACTTACTAACAAAATTGAAGAATTAGAATTAAAACTCAAAGATAAACCTAAGGAAATCATCAAAGAAGTAATAATTGAAAAACCTATTGAAGTAATTAAGGAGGTTAAAATAGAAAATAAAGATAAGTTAATATTACTTCAAGAAACCATATCAAAAATGAAAGATGATATAAGAAAAAAAGACGAAATAATTTTACAAATTGAAAAAAATGTTGTAGAATTAGAAAAAGTAAAAGGACCTATTAAAGCTAAATTTATGGGTTCAACAAATTTAAACGATAATATATATAAGTAATGGAATTAGTAATTTGGTTAATAGCAGCATACGGAATGAGTCAGATATTAGTATATGGTTCAATTTTTAAAGGATTAAGAGATGGTTTACATAGATGGGGTGAAGATAGACTATCATTATTTAACTTCATGGGTGTATTTCTATCAGGATTAATATCCTGTATGATGTGTACTTCAACTTGGGTTGGTTTTTTGATGAGTTTTATTTGGTCACCATTTGTTAATATTTTAGATACGAATGTAGTGTTTGGGGTATTTTTTGATGGTATGTTAGCGTCAGGTGGTGTGTGGATAATTAATACTATTGTTGAGTGGTTTGAAGAAACTAAAGGTAATGAATGATGAAATAAAGGAAGTTAGGTATTACTTATTACCTAGTGATTGGAGAATGGTTTACAAAGTATTGGCTATTTTAGTAAGTTGGTATTTTAATAAATCATTACTTTGGTTAGTAATTCATTATTTATTTGGTTGGATATACTTAATTTACATACTTTTAATGGGTGGATTCTCTAATGGTGGTATTACAGATATAATTAATTTTTATTTTAATTAAAACCACTTATTTTTTTTAAAATAGTAAAACATACCAAAGATAGTTAGTATAGTTAGTGTTAAAAATACCCAAAATCCATGGTCACCTGTCAATAATGGTACGTCATCGAAGTTCATACCCCACATTCCAGTATAAAAAGACAATGGTAAAAAAATTGTTGACCATATAGTCAATAAGTTTAATTTATGATTCATTTTTTCAGTTTGGTCCTTATCAAAAGCGGTATCTAAATTATCCATTAAAGATAGTAAAGTATCAATATTAGTGTCTTTAGGATTTGACAACTTATATAGTAACATCTCTTTTTTAAGGCGGTATAAATCCATCTCATCAAAGTTAGGGTAATTACTCTCTAAACTAGATTCTAGTTCTTCGATTTGTTTTTTAAATAAATCTATTTTTTCCATATATCCATAATCCATAGTAAACTTTCAAGTCCATACATAATCCCTACAAACATTAATCCATAATGTGTGTAACCATTGTTGACTACTCCATTAAAATCTTGTATAATTGATGGTATAGTAGAAACAATAATTGATATTGAAAATAAAAGTTTTATTAGTTTATTGGAAAGTATTTTGGTTATTTGTTCTCTCATATTAATAAATACATAAATAATTAAAATTATGCCAAAAAGTAAAACAAGAGGTGGTGCTACTGCTCACCGCAAAAGAGTTCAAGCGAGAAATACTAAAATCGAAGGGATGAAGAAGAAAATGCAAGAACAGTATATGGAAGAAATGACTAAACGTATGGAAGAATATAAAAAGTCATTATCTGCTGAAACTGAAAATAATGAAGTTGTTTCAAGTGAACAACCCCTTAATATTAAATTGTAACATTAATAATGGATTTGTTTAATCCACCAAAAGAGTTAAATTATACTTATATGAGTCATACATTAGATGTTGATACTTTAGAAAATCCTTATATACAAGTTGTTTGGGAAGATACTCCAGATAATTTTACTCAGGAGAGACTAAAGAGAGTTAGGTCTTATTTTGAAAAAAAATATAAATCTAAGAATGTAAATGTGATAACGAAAGTTAAAACGGAAGATATGGATGTGCAATCCGTAGATGTTTCTATGAATATATTAGATGAAAATTTCCAAAAAGAGCTGATAAAAAAATATCTAATAACTAATGGGTATGAAAAAAGTTTGGATGAAGTATTAAATATTGATTTATTAGTTGAAGATAAAATCGCCACAGAAAAGGCAGATATAACACCATTCAAAAAGTGGTATATAAAAAATATTGAATTCTCTAATTTTCTATCATTTGGTGACAAACAAGTTTTAGATTTTGAAAAGGTAGAAGGTATTACTGCGGTAGAATCTAATCCACCTAACTTCGGTGGTAAAACAGTTTTAACTGTAGACCTTTTACTATTTTTATTCTTTAATACTACAACTAAGACTAATAAGGCTGAAGAAATATTTAATCGATTTAGAAATAAAGATAAAGTAGTAGTTAAAGGTGAAATACAGATTGATGGTGAGGATTATATTATAGTTAGAGAAGTTAATCGTAAGTTAAAAAGAAATAAAACCGATTATACTGTTAGTACTAGTTTAGAGTTCTTCAAAAAATTGTCTGATGGTAGTTTACAAAATTTTACAGGTGAACAAAGAAGGGAAACCGAAGAGTTTATAAAGAAATCTATAGGTACTATGGATGACTTCTTAATGACTATACTAACTACTTCTACTAATTTAGAGGAATTAATTGACTCTAAACCAACCGCCAGAGGACAAGTACTATCAAGATTTTTAGGTTTAGATTCACTTAAGTTGAAAGAAGATGTTGCTAAAGAAATTACTTCAAACTACAGTAAGGGAATGATTTCAAATATTTATAATATTGAATCACTAAAGGAGGAGATTGACATCGCGAAAATTGATATTGAACAAGAAAATTTAAATATTCAAAAGTATATTGATGAACTTAATGATGTTAATGGTCGTATTGAAAAAGGTCAGGGATATCGAGACGAGTTAATCAGAAAAAAACACATAGGGTTAGATGATGAGTTACTTAGAATTAATCCCGAATCAATGGAAAGTGAGATTAAAGAATATGGTTCAAAAATAGGTACAACTCTTAAAGAACTTACATCAATTAATGTTATTGAACCATCAAAATATTACCATGAAGACGAGCATGACCAAATAAAAGAAAGTTTATCGGATGAAAGAGTTAATATGGGTACCATGTCTTCAAAAAAAGAAGATATAATTGAAGAATTAAAAACTTTTGAAGGTGGATTAGAGTGTCAATATTGTGGTATAGTTTTAGCTCAATCTACTTACACAGATAAAAAGAAAGTGGAGTTAAAAAAATTAACTAAAGACTTAATTGGTGTTATTGATAGTGTTGATAGTTTGGTAGTCAAAGAAAAATCATTTGTTGAACTCAAAAGAGACTTTGACCAATATGAAAAAAATAAGTTAATTAAAGAAAAATTTGAAATTCAACTTGAAACTTTGGAACTTAAAAAAGGTGGGTTGGAAGATAAACTTAAAAGATTCAAAGAGGTACAGATAAAGTTAGAAGAAAACAAAAAAATTGATGAAACCATTCTTAAGGCGGATATGAGATTGGACGTTTTAACCGTTGAAAGAGATGGGATTAATACTAAGATAAGTGATTCAAAAAATAATATTAAAAATCGTAATTCTAAGATTGATGAAAATAATGATTTTATTATTAGAATAAAAAATGAAGAAAAGAAATTAAGATTATATAAAATTTACTTAGAATTATTTGGTAAAAAAGGTATTACTAAAATGATTATGAGGAGTATGACACCGGTAATTAATTCAGAATTACAAAGGTTATTAATTGACTCCGCTGAGTTTAAATTAGAGGTTAGAATATCTGAAAAAGATGAGGTTGAATTTTGGATGATAGATAATAATACTGGTATTGAAAAATTAATGAGTTCAGGTTCAGGTTACGAAAGGTCCATAGCGTCATTAGCCTTAAGGGCTGTTTTAAGTAAGGTTTGTTCCTTACCTAAACCAAACATCGTAGTATTTGACGAGGTATTTGGTAAAATATCTAATGAAAATTTAGAAATGGTATCACAGTTCTTTCAAAAAATTAAAGAGTATTTTGAGAAAATATTTGTGATAACTCATAATCCATTAGTTAGTCAATGGGCGGATAGTGTTGTAAAAATAAATAAAGATAATAATGTTTCAAAAGTAGAACAATGATAAGAATAATAGTTACAGGTGGAATGGGATTTATAGGTTCACATTTCGTAAATAAATTAAATAGTGAGATAAATAATTGTGAAATTACAGTTATTGATAAACTTACATACGCATCCAATCCTAATAATATTAATACTCAAGTTAAATTTATTAAAGAAGACATATGTAATTTAACTGAATTACCTAACTGTGATTATATAGTTCATTTTGCTGCGGAATCACACGTAGATAACTCAATCAAAGACGGTAGACCATTTGTAAGGACTAATGTTGAAGGTACGTTTAATATGGTTGAGTTGGCGCTAAAGGTTAAAGGTTTAAAGAAATTTATACATATTTCTACAGATGAAGTATATGGAGATATGATAGATTATGGTTTAGAGGTGTCCGCTGATGAAGAATTTTCATTGGTTGGGTCATCATACTATTCTGCAACTAAAGCTTCATCAGACTTAATAGTACAGTCAGCTGGAAGGACATTTGGTTTACCTTATGTGATTACTAGAACCTGTAATAACTTTGGGGAAAACCAACACTCCGAAAAGATGGTACCTAAGATAATTAAAATGATTAAAAATGATGAACCTATTCCGGTCTATGGTGATGGTGAACAAATTAGGGAGTGGATACATGCCGATGATAATGCTAAATCAATAATTAATATAATGTTATCAGATGAGGTTAATCAAGTTTTTAATATTGGTAGTGGTTATCGTATTACTAATAATCAATTAATTAAAATTGTATCAGAGATAGTTGGTAAAGACGTTAAGTTTGAATACGTAAAAGATAGGTTAGGTCATGATAGAAAATATGCGTTAGACATATCTAAGTATAATGATAAATTCGGGACTTTGGATTACATCGACCTCAAAGAGTGGTTGACAAAAATTATAGGGTAAAATGGAATGGGATAGATATTTTTTAAATATTGCAGAACAGGTAAAAGAAAAAAGTAAGGATAAAAGGACACATATTGGTGCAGTAATAGTCGGAAAAGATAATGAAATTGTATCAACAGGTTATAACTCTTTTCCTCGCGGTATCAATGATAATATTGAAGAAAGACAGGAACGTCCTGAAAAGTATTATTGGATTGAACACGCGGAAAGAAATGCAATATATAACGCGGCACGTATAGGTGTTAGTTTAAGAGAAAGTACAATGTACTTAACCTGTGGTATTCCATGTAGTGATTGTGCTAAAGGTATAATAAGTTCGGGGATTAAAAGAATACACTGTAAGATAAAAGACACCACTAGAAATAGAGAATATTGGGACGAACACGCAAAGAGAAGTTTACAAATGTTTAAAGAAAGTGGTGTTGAGGTAATTTTTTACAATGATAACGTTTAATTAAAATTTTTTTATTATCTTTGTACTCTAAAGATACACAAATGGAAAAAATAGATTTAAATAAAGAGATGGCTTGGGTTACTTTCCTTAATGATGGGTGGGAGACCGTATGGCATCCAGTAACAGACGTTTCTGGACAACAGTTAGAGTTTGATAGTGAAGATACGATGAACCATTGTAGAGAACAGTTTAATAAAGAAGATAATTGGGTTAGCTTTGGAATCGCACCTACTAGTCAGATGTTACATAAAAATTCAGTAAGGGACAACCTTTAATACCAAATAGAGATGAAAAATATAAAAACAATAATTGAGAAAATTGAAAGTGTTGATGTAGTATTAATTTTAGCCGCACTATTATATGTGACTTTCTTATGTTTTCAAATACCTAAAATGTTTTAAAGTATGAAAAGTATTATATTTGATTTAGACGGGACATTAGCTCTTATAGATGATAGACGAACACTATCAACTAAGGATAATGGTAAAATTGATTGGGACATATTTTTTGACCCTAATAATATAAATTTAGATAAACCAAACCATCCAGTTATAAAGGTTGCTCAGATGTTTAAAGATAACGGATTTAAGATTGTTATTCTTAGTGGAAGATTAAAGACTACTAAAGACGTAACTAAAAAATGGTTACAAAAATTTAATGTACCTTTTGACGTTATAAAGATGAGACCTGATAGTAACCAATTTAAGTTTATGCCTGATGATGATTTGAAACAAGGTTGGTTAGATACTTTATTCGCAAATAAAGAAGATGTATTTGCGGTCTTTGACGATAGGAATAAAGTGGTTGACATGTGGAGAAGCAATGGGTTAAACGTATTTCAAGTTGCGGAGGGAGATTTTTAAAAAATATTAATTTAAAATAAATAAAATGATAAAAGAATTAACGTACAAAAAAAGAGGAACCGATGAGTATTATCTGCCCCTAAAATATTATAAGATGAAAGATGGTACACATATTGCCACCTATCAAGGATTTAGAGGAGATAATCCTGATTTAGACTTTATTGTAAAATATAGGGAACCTGGAAAACGATTAAGAACCCCAAGTCATACTCATTGGATTGTTGATTTACTTGTTAAATGTGAATACAATAAAGGTTTGGTTAGAGGTTTTGTATATAATATGTTAGATAAGTACGACCAAATGGAACCATTTAAAACTACGGATGAACGGGATAATTACGAATTAAAAGTTAAAGATGAGTTGGATGACGTATACAATGAACTAAACGGTCACGGATACTATCAAATGGATACCTTAACAACATTTATTGAACTATTTATTAGATGTGAAAAACAAAGTGAAGGTGCGTTTATGTTTAAAACCCTATTACAGTTAATCTTAGATTACTGTGATGGAATAAAAGATTTTTACCAAATAGTTGGTTATTCAAAAAGAGTGTAGTATGAATATATTAGTTACAGGGGGTGCTGGTTTTGTCGGTTCTAACCTAATAAAAAGTATAGTTAAGAAGTATCCTAACTATAAAGTAATCTCTGTTGACAACTATTTTACGGGTAAAGAAGAAAATCATATTGATTCGCCAAATGTGACTTACATAAACATATCAGTTAATGAGTACATCGATAGTGGTGGGGGTGTTATTCCCGATGTAGTATATCATTTTGGTGAATATTCAAGAATAGTTAAATCTTTTGATGATGTTGATTACCTTATTGAGACTAATTTATATTCAACATCTAAGTTAATTGAAAAGTGTAAACAATGGGGTAGTAAGTTAATTTATTCGGCATCATCATCAAAGTTTGGAAATGATGGTGAAGATGAAAACTTATCCCCTTATTCTTGGGTTAAAGCTAAGATGGTTGAGTTAATCAAAAATTATGGTAAGTGGTACAATTTAAATTATGAAATTGTTTATTTTTATAATGTTTACGGTCCGGGTCAAATAACTGATGGCGATTATGCGACTGTTATTGGTATATTTGAAAGACAATATAATAATGGGGAAAAACTAACAGTTGTTGAACCAGGTAATCAACAGAGAGATTTTACACATGTTGGAGATATTGTAGACGGTTTAATACTAATCAGTGAACAAAATAAAAACCATGAATGGCATCTTAGAAGTGGAGTTAATCATACTATAATTCAAATTGCAGAGATGTTTGGTGATTGGGAATTTATACCTGAAAGACGAGGAGAAAGATTCACTAGTGAGGAATTTAAAAATGATACCGAAGATATTTTAAATTGGAAACCAAAACATTTAATAGGTGATTATATTAATCTAGTAAAATAACGTTTTTTATTTTTTGTAAATTGAATTTATTACCGTATATTTGTAAAACAAACAAGGAAATATGGTTAATAAAAACGACATCATTGAAACTACAACTATTGAAACTCGTTGGGGTGAGCAAGTTACTAGAAAAAAAATCAAAGACACGTATTTCAGGGACTCAAACGTTATCGCTCAATCACAAAGTAAAGTTGCGAAGTCTGAACGTAACGATTGTGTGGTTAGAGCATTTATGATGTCATTAGACTTACCTTACGATAAGGCTCACAAATTTGTCTCTGACAAATTTAATCGAACAAATCGTAAAGGGACTTACACTTCAACTTATCTTACAAATATTTTAGGTAAACAAAAAAATGGTAAGAAAATGAGACTTATGGGTTACCATCCAACAAAATCTTTCGGAGGTAGAAAAAAACTTACCAACCCTAAATATAAAAAAGAAACGGGGTATACAGTTAAGTCCTTTATGGAACAACACCCAAAAGGTAATTACTTTATGATTGTTAAGGGACACGCATTAGCTTTGGTAGATGGTATTCTTTACGGTAATTCGGATGAACAGTACAATGGTTTTCGTAGACAAGTACATTACGTAATTAAGTGTCAGTAATTATATGAGTGTTGATATGTTTGTAATTGGTGAAATAGTTAGTTGGTTAGATTCAACATACTTTATTCAGGAAGTTAGAAAAGATGGTTTAATTTTAAAACAAAATTTTAGTATAGGTACAGTATTGACAAAACCAGTAAAATTTAGCGAAGTTGTAAAGATATAGTGTTAAATATTTTTTTTATAGATAAATCCGCCGTATATTTGTATAACAATAAGGGTTTAACACTATAAAAAAAGAAAGATATGTATATTAAAGAGTATGACAACGTAATGGGTAAAGGATTTTCAGTAGAGCAAACAGTTAATGGTAAAGTATGTAAGTTCATGGTAACTAATAACAACTTTGACTGTGAAAAAGAGTATGAGTACAGAGCAATTATTAAATGTGTAGCTGGATTCTTAACAATTGTCGAAGGTAAAGGTAAACTTTCACAGATTGCTACTCGATGGGAAAAGAACAGACTACACACAATTGAAGTGAAAAATCAATACGGTAACTATCAAATCGTATTAACAATGAAAGGTGGTAAGTTCTACATAATTGAGAAATCCATTATTGAAAGTTTAACGGTTGGAGATATCCACTCTAGTTTTCCTAAAATGGCTGACCATAGACATTGGAAAAATATTGGTTCTAAAACATGGGCGGACCCAGCTTACGGAGTGTTAGTGGATAGTTTTAAAAACATAACTCTTCAAATGGTTTAAACCATAAAAAAACCCACCGATTGGTGGGTTTTTAATTTACATATAATTAGTTTTAGAAGTCCATGTTATCGTATGGGTCTAACAAACTTCTTTGTTTAAAACCTACACCTCCAACATATGTTTCTCTATTTCTAATTTGACCTCTGTAATATTCTAACATTTTTTTAGCAACCTCTCTATCATACTCTTTATCATCTGTTTCAGGTACCATATCGTCAATATATATTGAACCTCTGAATCTTCTTAACGGTCCTTTATGGTCGTATATATCATTAATGTCAGACTCATCCATTTCAAAATCAAAATCCTCTACAGGGTATTTAATAAATTCTTCCGTTTCATCATCATCATCATCTTCTAATTGTTCTGAAACCACATTGTTATGAAAATCAATCCCTTCTAATGATTTAAAGAAATCAACAAACTCACTACGTTCATCATCCATTTTACTTATATACTCTTCTGTTTCCCTATATGGTTGAAGTAATTCAGGATTTTCACAATGAAAATCAACATGTGCCGCGTAATCTTCCATAGTTACTACCCCATCATTATCTAAATCAAAGTGTTTGTAAAGTTCATTAGGACTTATAATACCATCTTTATTTTCATCGGCAGAATCTTCATTAATAGGTTCAGTTTCATCTTCAATTACCATATCAGTCATATACTCTAACATTTTAGGTCCATAGATATCTAATAAACGATTTATAACTGTTTTAGGGTTTTTTCTCATATATCTTACGACATCAGTTGGTATCTCACCACTGTACTTACCAAATACATTCTCCAATTCAGTTTCTCTTGGAGTTTTACTAATTTTAGGCTCAACAGTAAAATCTTGTTCAATAAGTTTTTTTTCAACGGATTTTTTTATTATATTTGTGAGCTCAGTTTGGGAAACGACAAGTTTTTTCATAATAATTTGTTTTTTCTTATAAATATAAATAGAATTAAAAAAAAGTCTAAATGAAAGAAAAGGAAATACCTTATTTACTGTTTATCTTCGCAGAGTTTGAAGAAGGGTCAACAATATTGAAAGAATTACCATTACAATTAACTCCGGTAATCTCTTCAAAATATATTAAATATAATCATGGTAATTCAAATGTTATTTGTAACTTTGAATCTAAATTACCATTCAATGATTTAAGAGAGTTTATTGATAGTGTACTTGGACCAATTGTTAATCAATGGTATTTGATAGAACATACAGATAATATGGCGGTACATATTGATAGTAATTTAAAATTGAATTTGTTTGATTTAAAATCAGAAAATAAAATACATGACAAGTTGTCTGATAAACAAGGGGATGATGAACTATATAAAGTTATGGACTATTTTTTGACTGAGTCTATGAAAAACATTGACCCTAAAGAATTAGACCAATTATTCATGGATGATAGAGAAGATTCACTTATAGCTAAACTTAAATTAAAAAAGAACAACTTATTTTCAAAACCAACGTTAAATAGTTTACTTGAAAAAATTAAAGAAAAGGGAATAGAAAAATTAACAAAATACGAAAAACAAATATTAGACGAATATGCGAGAAATTAAAGAAAACAATAGTATGTATACACTAAATCAAGATGAAATACAAATGTATTTAAAAGACCTTAGAAAAATTGATGTAATGACTCCCGATAGGGAAAGAGAATTATCAAACATTATTTGTTCAGATAATTGTACCGATGAGCAAAGGGAAAAGATACATAAAGAATTACTAGAAGGTAATCTTAGATTTGTTATTACAGTTGCAAAACAATATCAAAATCAAGGATTAGATATGTCCGATTTAATTGCTGAAGGTAATTTAGGATTAATGAAAGCAATCAAAAATTTTGATTGGACTAAGAAACTTAGATTTATATCTTATGCGGTTTGGTGGATTAAACAATCTATACTACAATCACTAAATGAAAATTCAAGGACTATTAGACTACCTGTTAATGTAGTTCAAGATTTACATAAAGCTAAAAGACACGCACAAAAAACTAATACCGAATTAGACGATAAGTTTACTACCCTACCTAAAACAACCTCAGTTGACAATTATATTAACGATGAGGGAGACACTCTAATCGATTTAATTGAGAATAAAGACTCCGTACAACCTGATGAAGGATTTAATACTGAGAATGAGTTAAAAAGTAGGTTGTTAGGTATAATGTCCATTTTAGATAATCGTGAAAGAATAATCGTAGAAGAATATTATGGTTTAGTTGGTACACCAAGAACACTTGAAGATATAGGTGGAGATTTTAGTCTAACAAAAGAGAGAGTTAGACAGATTAAAGAAAAGGCGTTACGTAAGTTACGTAACGAAAGCTCTACACTTTTTGACTACTTATAGGAGTTTTAACTATTTATAGATAGAAAAGTTTTAAATTATGTCAGTATTAAATGAAATAAAAAAACGTATATTTCCCACGATAGTCGCACTTTCAGCTTTATCTGTAAGTGCTTCTGCTGCGTTTTATTCAGTATCGGGATTAAGTAAATTATTCGCCGGTGCCACTTTTGAAGTCATAATAATGGCGGGCTCATTAGAAGTATCTAAATTAGTTATTGCGTCACTACTATATCAATACTGGGGTAAGATTAACAAATTATTAAGATTCTACTTAACTTTAGCGACCATTATATTAGTACTTATTACTTCTGCGGGTATCTATGGATTCTTATCCGCGGCATATCAAGAAACAGCAACAAAGTCAGGAATAGTAGATAAAAAAGTCGAAGTTTTAGAACTTAGAAAGAGTAGATTTATTGATAGTAGAGATTATTTTATTACTGAAAAAGGAGTTTTAGATAAAAGTATCTCAAGTCTTAGAGAGGGGTTATCTAATAATGTTATACAATATAAAGATAGTGAAACAGGTCAAATAATTACCACAACTTCTTCAAGTACAAGAAGAGCGTTACAGTCTGAATTAAATAGTGCGGTCTCCCAAAGAGATAAAATATCAATTAAGTTAGAAACCGCAACAGATTCAATCAATAGTATCGACATTAAGATTTTAGATACTGAAAGTTCTGCGGAGTTGGCTAGCGAATTAGGACCTTTAAAATATTTAAGTGAATTAACAGGTAAACCTATGAATATAATAATTAACATACTTCTATTAATTATTATTTTTGTATTTGACCCATTAGCGATTTCATTAGTGATTGCGTCTAATTTCATGTTTAATCAATTAAAAACTAAAAATAAAGATGATAAGACAGAAGAAGGTGAAGTGATAAGTGACCAAATAGATATATCAAAAGAGGCGGGGAAAATTGAAAAAGAGAGACTTATCGGAGAACCTAAACCTTTAGAGGTATCGGATGAATTATTAAATAGATTAGAAAAAGAATTAGGTAAAATAGATACCAAAGAGACCGAAAGTGAAAAAAGTATGTCGACAACTGATGATTTATTAAAAAAAATTGATAAACTATCAAAAGTGATTGATTTGGAAAGTGACGATGAAAAACAATCAGAGAATATAGAAATAACAGATAATAAAGAAAAACTTAAAGTCACTCCACAACCAAATAAACGAATTCTAAAATATAGAAGGAGAGATGGAGGTAAACATACAAACACTAACGGATTTTAAACCTGTTGGTCAATATAAAAATAAAAAACAAATTCTTTTAACTCACACTTCAAGAAACATAAGAGATTATGTTATGGGGTTAAAACACAGATATAACGGTAATTATAAAAAATTACCACATTATATTATTTCGAGAGAAGGCATCATAAATCAATTATTACCGGATAATACTTACAGTGATTATATGAAAGTTAAGTCATATAATAAGTCTACAATTATAATATCTTTAGAAAATTTAGGATGGTTACGTAAAAACCCGCTTCAAGGAGGTTATATTAACTGGATTGGTAATATTTATAAAGATAGGATATATGAAAGAAAATGGAGAGGTTATTTTTTTTGGCAACCGTATACTGAAGACCAATTAGACTCGTTGTCAAAATTAATAAAAAAACTCACTAATGATTTTAATATACCTGAGACCTTTATTGGTCATAATGTTAAAGTGGAAAAAATAGAAAAATTTCAAGGAATAGCAACATATAGTAACTATGAAACTGACAGAACCGATTTAAACCCATCTTTTAACTTTGAAAAATTTATAAAAAAAATAAAAAAATGAATAACCAATACGATGAATTAAAAAACTTACTAAATGTATCTAGAAATATGTTAGGTAAGAATGACCTTACAGAGTCAAGAAAAGTTTTAAAAAGAAAAGGAATTATTAATGAGCAGGAAGTTGATGATGACGGACCAACAAATATTGATATTGATTCTGAACAAGAAATCGAAATTGAAACTACGCCGGATGAAGATAAACAAAAATCTTATAGAGTTTCCGGAGGTTTAATAACTTTACACGGTAATACTAAACAAGAACTAGAATTATCTACAGACGAAAAAACATCATACCAAGAGACTATGGATGAATTTGTAAATGAAGTTTCGGATTTATCTGATTTTGGAACATTAAATGTATATCCAAATAATGTAGATTGGTCAGGTAAAGTAATTGACTATGACGTTGAGTTTTATTTTTCAATCGGTGAAACCAATGGAGTATATATTAATGGTGATATGATTAAATTAGATGATGGGTTAGTAGAGCTCATTAATAAATTAACTTCTTACTATGATAAGTTTAAAGCTAAATGGGCTAAAGTACTTTCACAGAGAAAGAAAACAAAAAATATTGATGAAGAATGATATTAACTTCAATTTTAGATAGTATAAACGGAATCTTCGGATTTATTAAAAAACACCCTAAATTTTTCTTAGGTGTTATTTTTGCGTTATTAATTGTCTTACTATTTAAACAATGTGATAATATTAAAGGGTTAAAAAATGAAATAGAAATTAAAGAGGTAGAATATGAAAATGAAAAAAATCGTTTTTTCAATAACATTAAAAACTTAAAAGATTCAGTAGAATTTGTTGAAGAAGATAACATTTATATTAAATCGCTTTTACGAGTTAAGGAGGGTGAGTTAAAAATACTAGATAGTAAATTAAATGATTCTAAAATAAACATACAGAATTTAGTTAATAAGATTGATGAAAATATTGAAATAAAAAATGTATACGTTACTGATATAAGTTCTGAAATCATTACTAATGATGTTATGACCAACATTGAAAGAGACAGTGTTGGTAATATTGGTTTAGGTATAAAAGATTCTAATCAAATATATAGTATTGAAACTCAGAGCTGGTTTAAATTAAGACCATTTAAAGATTCATTAAAGTTAGAGTTAGTGGATAAATTTGGTTTAGGGAACTCATCACTATTAAAACACAATTTAAATTTTTCACTCACATTATCGCAACTTGAAATGGAGAACGGTTTAACTAGAGTAGTTGTACAACCAACAGACACCTATGGGAAACCAATACCGCCAAGTATTCTACACATACCATTCGTAAATGGTGTAGAATTTATGGATATAAAACCTAATATTATAGAATCACCTCCCATACGTAAAAGTAGGAGGGGATTTGGAATGTTAATCGGTCCATCATATGGATTATATAGTGTTGATGGAGCATTTCAACCTACATGGGGTATAGGTATAAGCGTAGGTTATAAGATTTTCTAATATTTATTAACATGGGACTAACACAAGCAGATAAAAACGACATTGAAATAATGATTAGAAAAGAGATAAAAGACTTTTTGGGTTCAACAACAATCAATCAATTTGAAAAAAAGATAATTGATAAGATACAAGATGAAATACGTAGAGGTAAGATTACTAAAGATGTAAGTGAAATAGTTGCTAAAGTCATGAAAGAATTTTATAAAATAATGTGGACTCGAAGAAGTTTTTGGGAACCAACTTTAAAAAATGTTAAATAATGAGTGACGTATCAAATCAATTAAAAAAAGCAATAGGTAAAGAAATGACTGCATCGATGAGTAGTAACTATACCGCTCATGGAGATAGTAATTCAGTTTCTGACTTTATGACATCAGCAGCAAAACTTAAAAAAGAAGTTCAAGAAGACGGTAAAAAAGGTCATTCACCTCAAATAGGTAAAACTGATGGGTTATCCAGTGAGACACTAACAAAAATACTAACTAAAATAGCTAAAGATTTAGACGATGAGGTAGAAATTACTAAAGGTGAACCTAATGAAGCTATGGGGGCATCATCTGCAGGTGCATATGTTGGTCCATTATTTGGGAAAATTGAAAAAAGAAAAATTAAGAAAAGTAAAATAAAAGAAGAAAAATTAAATAAAAATTTATCTAGTAATATGAGTATTGAAAATTTAGCTACTCATCATAATGTGAAAGTCGATAAAGTTATTGATGCGTTAGAAAAGGGAGTTAATTTTGAATTTAAAAATACTACTGAAATGATGGTGGCTTTTGAAATGGCTATGGAAAACATATACGAAGATTTAAACTACTATGATAAGTTAGAAAAGATTGAATCTAAGGAGGCAACAACATCTTCTTCAGCGGGAGCATACGATGTACCATTCGGAGCACCTAAAAGAGACCCACTACAAATAGACACACCAAAAAATGTATATTCAAAACTAAGGTCAGTTACAGATAAAAACTTTCCAAAATTAGGTGGACCTGGAAGTAAGTACGTTAAAATTAAAGATAAGTGCAAGAAGTTTCCTTATTGTAATCAAGGTGACATAAACGCTTTGGAATTCTTTGAAAATAATATAGTTAAAGAAGCCATAAAACGAGTATCTAAAAAATATAACTTAGATAGTTCCTTTATAAAGGGAGTTATTATGGAGAAGTTAAATAAATAATTGATACTTACTATATATTTATAATAAAAATACTGATATGAAAGATATTGAAAATATGATTGAAAACCTTGTTGAGAAAGTACTCAAAGAGGAAGTCAACAAAAAAATTAATAACATTACTGAAACCGTTTCAACAGAACTTGATGAAATGGAAGAGTACTATGAAGTAGCCAAAAATCGTAAACATGATAGAGAGGCTAATAAAGAAGAATCAAACGAAAATATGGGTAAGATGCCTGAGGATAGAAGTGAGTTTGATGGACGTGATTCTGAAGTTGTAGGAGTTTACTCTAATATTAATAAACAACGTAGAGAAATGGGTGAGGACGAAGTAGAAGAAGGTAACGAATTTAGCGGAGCAAGAGCTAAAGCGATTGAAAACGGTGAAAAAGAATTCACGGTTGACGGTAAAACTTATCCTGTGGAGGGAGAATCTAAAGAAATGACAACATCAGGTTCATCAGGAGCTTTTAGTGCACCTTTAGGTGAAAATAAAAGTAAAAAAGGAAAACATACTTTAAAACTTACTGAAGAAGAAATGATTGAACTCATTGAAAGAATAGTTAAAGAACAAAAAATCGAAGGTATTTCATCAGAAAGTAAAGCAATGAAAACTACTAAAAAAGACAATGAAGATTATATAAAGGATGTAACTAAGAAAATGAAAAAGTATCTTAAAGATGCTGATGAAGGTGAATACGTTGCTGACCCTAAAGAATTCCCAAAGGGTAATGGTGATAGAAAAGATGATAAAATGATGTACACAGCATCTGATGGTGTTGAAGAGTATATCGACCAAATCGCACGTTCAGGTGGTATGGAAAATTTAGATTACGACCAAATTAAACCTGATGAAGAGTGGTTAGATATGAACATCTTAGGTTCTTCTGACACTGGTAACAACCCTGAATGGGCAAATGCAGTTAAAACTGATACAGGTGAAAAAGTTAAAGATAGAATGGATAAAAACATTTTAGCTAAACTTAAGAAACAATCATATAATAAAGCACCTCAACCAGTTACTGATTACGCAGGTAAGAAAAAAAACAGTGAAAAATTTGCAGGTATTGAGGTTGCAGAGTCTGTAAATACAGATAAGAAAAAAGTAAAAGTTAATGAAGATATTAATAAAATAAAAAAATTATTTTCACATAACTACAAAACTCAATAAATAATAAAAGACTTTATATTTTTTTGGTCCATTCTATATTTTTAATATGAAAAGATATAGTATGGACCAATTTTTTAACTATCTATCTAAACCTATGAAAAAGGAAGATGTAGAAATATGGAACAGTGCCAATAACATTATACCTGAATATTGCGATTTATTTGAAGACTTTAGTTTTTCTTTATATTATTTAGTGACCAGTACCTATTTAGGTTTTAGTCATGAAGGTAGTAATGTAACTAAGATTGGTGTAAACAACACTGAAAAAATTAATCATTTTAATTGGTGTTGGAACAAAACTATAGAAAATTTTAGTAAAGAAAGTATTATATTTAACTTTAGTAAAGATGGTTATAATTATTTTGAATCATTCTACATGGAAATTTTTTATGACCAGTCAGACCGTTCAGTTAGAAACGCTTTAGAAAAGTTTTTAAAAGACTTATTTAACCGAAAAAGAATTATCTCACAATCGGATATGGAAATGTTTACTGACCTTTACAAAACATTAGAACGCTCACTCAAAGTATAATTTTTCCCTTATCTATTTACTATGAGCAATATAAAATTAAGTTTCTATTAAAATAAACTAAATTAAGATTTTTAAAAAAATGGAAACATTAGAAACAATTAAAGGACTAGTCGAAGAACTTTCAGTAGATACTTCCAAGTTCTATGCTGGTAACAAATCAGCGGGCGTAAGAGCTAGAAAAGGTGCACAACAATTAAAATCACTTCTACAAGATTTAAGAAAAGAAATTTTGGAAGAAAAAAATAAGTAATTTGATGATAGAAAATGTAATTACAAATATTACTATTTTTATTGCAATATTTGCGACATTATCGATTATAAGAGTTGCAATTAATTTCATTAGGGCTCTCCTTTCCAATCCTCCTAAACAGTTTGAGATTGGTGGGAGAGCAATAATTTATTATGGTTTTTGCTTATCATATTTAATAACATTAATAATAACATTACTATGAACACATATTATGATTTTTTAGAAAAAATACATCCGTATTTAAAATCAGTAAGAAAATTGAATACACACATTAGTTATGATTTAACTTTTTCGGATAGATGGGTAATGCCAAAAACTAAAAGTCAGGTCATTGAGGTAGTTAAAAATGGAAATGAAAATGGAAACATACAGTTATCATTTGTTTGCCCAATTAATAGGGTTAATGTAAACGAAATTGAAAAATTAATTGATAATATAATTAAATCCAATAGGGAAAGAGAAGAAAAGGAAAAACTTTTTAGAAGTAAAGTACAAGAGTTAAAAGGTATTTTTGAAAAACAAAAACTAGAAGATTTAAAGGGTTTAAAATTTGATGTTGATGAAATAACAAGTATAATTAATTCAAATGGAGAAGAAGACAACGGACCAAGAGATTCAAAAGGAACTACAACTATTGAAGACTCAGCAAAAAAAGTCGACTAATGAAATTAAAAATTCTAAACAGTCACTAATAAACCAAATAAAGGGTATTGATAAAAATTTAATAATTAATAGTCCAGTGATTGAAAAAGAATATACGATATGGGAAAGAGTAAGAAAAGTTTTAGGGATGAGTTAGAAAAACTAGCTAAAATTTCTGAAATAGTAGAAGATTCACTTCTATCCGAGGGTGAGGTAAGTATTGTAATAGTTTTAGAACCTAAAATATTTAAAAAAACTCTATCTCATTTTGCTGATATATACAGAGCTAAAGAAGAGTTCTCTATAGATATTTCAGGAACGAAATTTACTTTCGTTTTGAAAAAGTAGTTGTTTGTCTATATAATTTTTTTTTGTCAAATCCATTATCTACTAATAAATCATACATCCATTTTCTTTGAGTGGTTGAAATATCTTTGACAAATATAGAGTCACTTCGATTATTATCTCTAAAGTATTTTTCCATAGTTTCTATTAATCTATGGGAATCATCAATATTCTTTAAACTAAATAAATTAAAGTTATCATTTATCTGTATAACTAATTTATTATGAAGAGTCGAAATACTTTTCATTTCTTTTTTAATACAATAATTTTTAATTAATTCATCAAAAGTTATTCTACTATTACTTTGCCAATCATATATTTTTTCCTCTAATTTATATGGTTTAATTTCTTTTATTATGTAGTCGGTTTTAGTAGAAATAAATATTTCTTCATTACGACCCATATCATCTTCTTGAAATAATGGTATTTGAAAAGAATCTTGGTTGCTTAATAATGCTATTTCATATTTAGATTCTTCTGCGTTTTCGTATTTTACACTAAAATAATAATTATTATTATTTATAAGAGATTTAAATTTTTGAAAAGCGCGTTTCTCTGATTGATAACCTTTGATTATCTTTTTCTTTTTCTTATTCTTAAATAATACAATTATATAATTCTGCATGAAGAACTATTATCAAATTTTAAACATTAATAAAGACGCTTCTCAATCCGAGATTAAAAAGGCCTATAGACAATTAAGTAAACAATTTCATCCAGATGTAAACCCTGGAGGTGAAGATAAATTTAAAGAAATTGCTGAAGCTTATGATGTTTTAAGTGATGAAAAAAAACGAAAACAGTATGATAACCCTAATCCTTTTGGTAATGGAAACCCTTTTGATATGTTTAACGATATCGTTAATAAACAACGAAGACCAAGAAAACCTACAACTAAAGATAGAGTAGTTAAGGTAACTTTAACACCTGAACAATCATATAAGGGAGAGGATAAAGAAATGACGTATAAGGCTAAAGAATCTTGTGAATTATGTGCGGGAACTGGTGGTAATAAAAATATTTGTACGTCTTGTAATGGTAATGGGGTACATCAACAAAGAATGGGTACGGGGTTTTTTTCTCAGATAGTTGAAACACGATGTCCTTCGTGTCAAGGGAGAGGACAAATAGTTATCGACCCGTGTATGAATTGTAATGGTATAGGTTCAGTAGATAGGTTTAAGAGTATAAAAGTTAATATTCCAAGAGGAGTAGATAATGGAGATTTTTTAAGGGTAACCGGTAAAGGTGATTTCATTAATGGAATACAAGGAGACCTATTAGTTCAAATTACTTTATTAAAAAGTCAATATGAAAAAGTAGGTAGAGATTTAGTGTATCAACTTATTATGTCACCTGTAGATATGATAACTAATCAACAAATTAATATACCTCATCCTGATGGTGAGTTACAAATTAACCTACCACCTATTTTAAGTACGGAAAAACCTCTGAGAATAAAATCCAAAGGTTTTGTAACAAATACAGGTATTGGTGATTTTTATATTAAAATTGCGGTGATAAATAAAGAAATCAGTGAAGATGAAAAGTCTAAACTTAAAGAATTATTAAAATAAATTAACAATAAGTTCAATTAATTTTACTGTACCATATATACTCGTCCCAAACATATATATAGAAATTAATACGACAAATTTTTGACTTACATTAAGACCTTTAGCGCATGATTTACATTCTTTTTCTTTACCTATTTCTGTTCCGGTAACATTATATTCTTTTGACATAGTAATTATTTTATAGGATTAATCTAACATAAATATATGTGATTGTAAATTAAAAAATAAATAAGATTATGTAATAATGTTATATTTATAGTAAAAACATATTATGAAAAAAATTTTAGATTTTATTAAAAAAGTTTACAACACCATCAAAAAATGGATAGTTTTAAACGGTATTGAAGGAGTTGTTGGACTAATAGCTGGTTTAATATTATGGGTATTTGGTTTTAAAATTTACGCAGGATTCGCTTTTGGTGTTTTTGCTACAGTAAATTGGAATTTATTTAAGACTAAAGTTCTTAAACTAAAATATCGATTAGAAAAAATAAAAAATCGATTAGAAAAAATAGAAGATAAATTAGCTAAATTCTTTAAGAAATAAATTAAAACCTCACTTATGTGGGGTTTTTTTTTGATTTACATTTGCCTTTTACTTATTTTTTCCTATATTTGTAAAAAAGAAAATTATGTTATCATATATAGGAGGTAAAAGTAGAATAGGAAAATGGATAGTAGAATACTATCCAAAGGATATGGAAGTCTATGTTGAAACATTCGGAGGGATGTTTTGGTGTTTTTATAATATGGACTTAGATTTATATCCAAATTTAAAGAAAGTCGTTTATAATGACTTTAATCCACTCAACTACAACTTGTTTCTATGTATTCAAAACCCTACAGAGTTACTTAAGGCGGTTGACAACATACCTTGTCAACAAAGAGGGGTTTTTCCAACACCACCTCACTATAGAGAGTTATTTAATGAAATACAAAAGGAGATATTTGTAGATACCTACACCGTTAGTACTAAACCTAACTATGAATTAGCAGCTAAATACGCATACATACTTACTCAAGTTTTTAGTGGAAGTAAACCTGAGACTTCAAGTTATATTGATTTAAAAGGTAAATATAAATCAAAGTATCTCACTTTTAGAGATAAATTAAAGAATGAAAAATGGGTTAAAAAATTCTTAGCGGTAACTCATATTGAAAATATGGATTTTGATGATGTTATTAAAAAGTATGATTCACCCACAACATACATCTATTTAGACCCACCTTATTGGAAGACTGAAAATTATTATTCTAATCATGATTTTGATAGAGATGACCATGAAAGATTAGCTAACTCACTTAAAAATGTAAAAAGTAAATTTTCTTTATCTTATTATGATTTTGAATTATTACACACATGGTTTCCTAAAAATAAATTCGTATGGGTCGAAAAAGATTTTGCTAAAGCTGCAGCGGCTTCTAAAGGTAAAAAACAGAATAAAGGTACTGAACTTTTAATAATGAATTATGCAATACCTAATTTTACAACGTTTGAAGATGATGTGGAGACAGAACTTAAAGACAGTCAACTTACTTTAGATTTGTAATACTAATAGAGGTATAACCCATATAAAAAGAGAATATTTTTAATTTTGGATATATTTATAAGAAAACAAATAGAGATATGAAGTTTAATCAAATCATAAAAAGTATTATAGTAGAACAGGGTCGTTACGAGATTCTAAAAAAGACTTATACTCAACCTAAACAAAAAGGGGAAAAAGTTAAGCCGGCAAGAATGTCACTTGAACAACTTAATAAACTAGTACTTGCCGACCCTACAACTCGTAGAGATGGTGAAAATATTAAGAAAGCAGGTAAATATGTTAATTGGATAATTAAACAATTTTTACAGATAGAACCTAAAATAGATGCTCAATACGGTACTCCTCAGTTTAAAAAACAACTGAAAGAAAAATTAGACTTATTTTTTGAAGACTTATATAAAACTACTGAAGACTTAGTTAAATTTGATAGATTTAAAAGTCAATTAGATGATGAATTGAGAGATATTAATAAATTAACAATCGACACATTATTTAATTCAGTTAAAGATTTTAGTTTAGAAAAGGCTAGTACCACTAAAGCCGAAAGGAAAGAAATGAAGGTACATCCTGGTGCCGAGATAGTATATAGTGGAAGTAAGTACGATGTTTACATGATTGAAGACCAAGGAGATTTAGGTAAAGAGGCCGCATGTTTTTATGGTGGTCAAAATAAAGAAACTCGTTGGTGTACTTCAGCTCCCGGATTATCATATTTTAATACATACATTAAACAAGGTCCACTTTATGTTTTAGTAGACAAGACTGATACTGAAGTAGGTGATATTTCTGGTTTACCAAAACATAGGTATCAATTCCATTTCCCTAGTAATCAATTTATGGACGTTAATGATAGACAAATTAATCTAGTTGAGTTCTTACTTAAGGAAGAAGAAGGGTTAAGAGAATTTTTTAAACCTGAGTTTATGAAAGGGTTATCAAGTGCTGATGGTACAGAAGTTACTGTAGAGTACCCAAGAGACGCGGCGTCTAAGTATATTGCTTTATATGGGTTCGACAAATTCTTTGAAGGATTACCAGACAATCTAGGTAGATTAGATTTTATTAAGTCATCATCAGGAGGTTATAGAGGGGACTCAAGTAATGTTAAGGACTTAATCGTTAAAATACCATCAACTATCGGTAGGTTTAATAAAATGTATGCTTTACATCTCGATGGAATACTTGATTCAATACCAAAAGAGATATCAAACTTAAGTGACCTAATGTTTTTATCATTACCAAATAACCCAAATCTTAAATCTTTACCAAAAGAAATGGCTGATAAAAATGGTCAAAATTATAAAATGGATAATTTAGCAGTAATAACTTTAGCGGGTAGTAATCCTAATATTGAAATACCTGAAGAAGTTCAACAAATGATTAAGGACAAAGGAATTAAAGTTTTCAAATAATATTGAAGACTAATAGAACACATAGGAATGAACCTATGTTAGGGAAGAAACTTTTCCCGATTAATTAAATAAATAAAAAAAAATTTTAAAAATGAAAAAATTAATTTTAAGTTTGGCATTTGTAGTCGGAATAGTAATTTCTGTAACTGCGCAAAATGCAAAAGGTGATTGGTACGTTGGAACAGGTAACATTGCAGATGTTGCATGGACTGATTGGTCAGTTTCACCTACATTAGGATACGCAGTATCTGATAAAATTATGGTTGGTTTATCATTAGCACAAGCTGATTCGTCTGAAGACTTATCAATGGATATACACGCTAGGTACTTTATGACTGCCGCAGGACAAGATTTTTTCTTGTATGGGGCTATGGAAGACATGGAAACTGATAATCTATTATTAGGTTTAGGTAAAATGTTTACTGTACATAAAGGAGTTTTTATTGAACCAAAAGTTGTCTATCACACTGGTGAGAAAATAACAAATATGATGTTAGGTTTCGGATTGAAATTTTAATAACATAAAATTAACTTTAAAGAAGCCGAGTCAAGGTGATTCGGTTTCTTTAAATTAAAAAACACTTTACATGCCTAACGTAGATATTGAAATATACTTTTCCCAATTTAAAACATTCTTTGTGGAAAACCCTAAAGAATTAAAAAAATTAATTGGTCGTGCTTCTGATGAGGATTTTTTCAATGAAGTGTATTCTACAATTCATATTAACCATGAAAAAGGAGAAGAACTCCCTCTTACTCAAAAACAAATTATGGATATAGTAATTATGTTAAATAAAACTATAGAACATAAAATTGATACATATGATAAGAGAATATTCAAAAAAACTGAATTTGGTTTTATATGTTTAAATTAATAACATCTTTTTATCCCTTTATTTATTTTTCTAATTATTTATTTTTTCTATTATAATAAACAACTAATCCGTTAAAACGTGTATTGTAGAGATAATAGTTATAGTGATGGTATTGATAGGTTTATCGTAATTACAGTCGCAACTGAAAATAACATAGAATTAGATAGATTTAGAGACTCTTGTCATTTACATGACATACCTTATAAAATTATAGGTTTAGGTCAAGAGTGGACAGGTGGTGAAGCTAAAGGTGGGGTTTTACTACAACCTGGAGGAGCACAAAAGATTAATTTACTTAAAAAAGAGATTGAAAGTTATCCTGATTTAGAAAACCATATAATTCTTTTTACTGACTCTTATGATGTTATATTTAATGGGACTTCAGAAGAAATTGTTAAATCATTTAGGAAAATGAGTTCACCTGTAGTTTTCTCTTCTGAGAAAACATGTTGGCCTGATAAAAAATTAGAAAAAAAGTACCCCTCTTCAACTACGGAGTATAAATTTTTAAATTCAGGAGGGTTTATTGGTTACGGGGACCACATTAAAGAGATAGTAAATAAAGTTAAAGTAGAAAATAATTATGACGACCAACTTTATTATACTGAAAGATATTTCGAATCCTTAGATGATAAAAAAAATATAATTTTAGATAATCAACAAATCATATTTCAAACACTAAATGAGTCTTTAGGGGATATCACAATTAAAAACGGTAAAATTAAAAATATTGTAACAAATCAAGAGCCTCTAATTATACATGCAAATGGAGGAACCAACATAAAAAATACCTTAAATGAATATTATCATAAGTTATTTAAAAATAGTTTAAAATCACTTCAAAATAATCAATCGGATATTGATAAACCTAAATTTAATAATAATTATAATATTACAATAGGTTTATTCATTGAAGAAAAAGTACCTAATATAAATCAAACTTTTGACCACATAAGATTTTTGACTTACCCTAAAGATAAAATTTCATTACATATAAGTTATGATAATAAAAAGGATAAGTACCTTATAGACTTATTTAAAGAAAAATATTCTCAACTTTTTAATAATTTAACTATTACTTATAATAAAGAGGGTAAAATAAACGGTAGAAAAAAATTCTTAATTGAGACTTATGATAAAGGAGACTATGTAGTTTTAATGGAATCCAACCATATCTTAAGAAATAATAAATCCCTTCAGATACTACTTACTGAATGTGATAATATTATTACACCAATGATACATAAAGAAGGTAGTGAATGGGTAAATTTTAATTGTGATAATATTAAAAAAGAACAATATCGAAATTACCAAAATAGAGGTATTTGGGATGTTACTCATTTATTTGGTATCCATATTATTAAAAATGATTTAATTCCCTATTGTGTTAATTCATTAAATAATAAAATTGATTCATATCCTGATAATGATTGGGATGTGCTAATGTGTGATAATTTAAAACTTAAGGGGTATTCACCACAAATTTCAAATACTAACTATTATGGAGGAATAATTTAATTCCTCTTTTTTTATTCTTTTAATTTAACTACATTTGTGTTGTGGATAAAAAGACATTACATTATAAAAAAGTTATTGATACGTATTTGGTTACTAAACACCATACGCGTAATGAGATAGGTGATAATGGCGGCTCCTTGAATAGAGGCATTAATATTAAAAGATTAAAAGAAAATAAATACGGATATTGGACAGAATTAGAAACCAATAAAGTATCGGAGGAAGAATTTAAATCTAATTACGGTAATAAGATATGTAAGGTTAGTTCAGAAAAGGTAACTATAGTTGTTGAGGAGTATCCTAATAAAATATCATGTAAGGTATATCAAACTGAAAGAATTAGACGAGTGGGGTCATCCTACTTTAGGGTTCGGAAATACCTTACATACATAACATATAATTTTAAATACAATAATTTTTATTCAGGTGAGATTACTAAAAAAAATAAAAAAATCATATCTAAAAAAGTTAGAGTTAATGATTTTAAAAACCACCCTTTTAGTACTTTAAATTTAGAGATAAGAAGAAGTTTAAGAGATAGTATTTTAAATAGCGGACAAATCAATAGTATTAATATCAAAGGAACCAATAATGCTGGTGAGTTCTCAAATGAGATTATGGATATTTTCTTAAATAGAATTAAAGAAAGATGTTATGTTAAAAACAAGATAAAGGGTACAGACTATGAGGTTAAATTTTTTCAATTATATTTAGAGTCTAATCAGTTTAAATATCCAAATAATTATCGTGAGTATGTTAATCTATCGATAACAAAAAAACTCTTTAAAAAAGAAAAAAACTTAGTGTCTTTATATATGGACATTAATAATTTAAATGGTAGGAAAGTTCGTAAAATATTAAATGTTGGTCATAATTTAGACTTTGAAGTATTAACCAAAACATATGATTTATTAGGGGTTGATTATTTTAATAAATTAAATAATAGTGTATTTGTTAAGAACAATATGAATTTTTTATCAGAGTTTAAAATTAAAAAACTAAACCTATCCGTTAGTAATTTAAATAAACAAAAGATAGTTAAGGTATTAAATGACGGGCTAAATTTTAAAAACATCACTGACCATTTCCATATGGTTAAAGAATTAGAAGATAAACATGGTCATCGATTTAAGGTTAGATTTACAAATATTGAAAAATTTAATGAAGAGCATTATGAATTATCTGAATTATTACAATCTTATAGGAAGGGTGAGGTTACAAGATTTTATGGTAATAATGTGATTGATGAAATAGAGAATTCTATAACAGATTTAGTGGGGATTGAATATTATCCTAAAGTTTTATTAACTAGTGAGGATTATAATAATGAATCTCAAATCCAAAAAAATTGTGTAAGAACTTATGTTGAGTATCCTAATAATATTATTATATCTTTAAGAGTTGGTAACAATAAAAATAATGTAAGAGCAACAATAGAATATAGGTTTATAGGTGAAACAATAAAAAGAGTACAATCATTAGGTGGTAAAAATAGTAATTTAACTCGTATGTGGAATATACCATTAGATATTTTAGACGATAAAATGAGTTCCCTATATTTTAATAAAAAATTAAAAACACCTGAACTTACTAAGGTATATCTAAGTGGAAATATAATAAAAAGAAAGTCTCAATATGATGGAGTTATTCTTAGGTGGGATAATGATGAGGAAATGGATGATACAATTAATATAGATTTACCATTTTAAGATAAAAAAAATTAAGAGGTAGGTTGACTACCTCTTTTTTTATGATTATAATTTAGTAAGTTAAATTAAATCTAAAATATAAATAAAAATATGTCAGAAAAAATCTATGTCCGTAAAATTGAGAGTTGGACAATCTCAGCTGCAAGTGACCCAATTGAGGTTAACGTAGAAGCATTAAGAAAATGTGAACCACCATACGAAGGTGATTCAGAACAAGAATTGGTAAACTATCTACAAAACAATGTGTGGAATGAATATGAATTCTATGATAACGAACACAATAAAGAAGTTTATGGTGAAGATGAAATATATGATTTAGGTATGGAAGAATGTTATCCTGACAATGAGTTCTTTGATTCTCGTAATAAAGGTTGTGATGAATCTCTTCAAGTGGGTGTACCAGATGAGTCGTGGACAAAGACTGGTGGTTTCCAACCATTAGCATACGGAGAAAACGAATATTAAAAAAATAAAATAAAAGAAAATGGCAAAACTAAGAAGAAAAGTGATTATCACAACAGTACGTTGGGAAGATACGGAAGAGTTAACAGAGGACCAAGTTAAGAGATGGAAAAGTGGGGATGAAGACCTACAAGATGAAGTTCATGATGAAGTAGTGGATGATTTTGATTTGGTAAGAGATAAAGTATTAGAGGACACCGAGTGGCCTGAATTAATAGAAGAATAAAGATATGGCAAATAATTTAAAAAGTTTTGTTACCATTAAAGGTAACGATGAGTCAATTAAACTAATTGATTCAATGGTAGATAATGTTAATAATAATGATAGTGATAGTTCTGTCGCTGCATTTGCAATGGCATTTTATAATGATGTTGAATTAACTGAAGACCGTGGTGTCTTAAATACGTGGTCTAATGAAAATTTAGGCTCTAAATGGACTAAGTTGTGTGACGTTCAAAATGATGGTGAGTTTTCCATAGAATCTGCTTGGTACCCACCTAAACAATTTTTTATTCATTTATATAACCTATGTGTTGAGTTAGATGAGAATGTAGAAATTGAAGTAACATACGAAGATGAGACTTACAGTCCGATTGGTGCAATTGTAATTAAAAAAGATAGAGACGGAACACCGTGTATGTGGGAAGAAGAGGATAATGATATAGAAAACCCACTTGAAGATATGGATTGGGATGATGAAAAATACGATGAAGTGTCTGAAGAGTTTTACGAGAGTTTATATGAAAATCAACAATCATTATTGGGGCTATGTCATGAGTTAGTAGTAACTGATGGTGAACCAATTTTGGAACAAGAAGAAATAGAATAATATGAAAATTAAATTAGAATATATTTGGTTAGATGGATATAATCCCGAACCTAACCTAAGAAGTAAAGTAAAAGTAGTTGATGCAAAACTACATGAGGTAAAAGGTAAAAAATTACACGGAGTTTCTTTAGAAGACTGTCCTTCATGGGGTTTTGATGGTTCTTCGACTAAACAAGCAGAAGGTAATTTTTCTGATTGTGTATTAAATCCAGTAAGATTATATCCTAACCCACTTAATAAAGGTATTTTGGATTCTTATCTTATTTTTTGTGAGGTACTTAATCCTGATGGTTCACCACACGATTCAAATACACGAACACTAATTGGTAACGATGATGATACTGATTTATGGTTTGGATTCGAGCAAGAATATACAATCATGAAAGAAGGAAAACCGATTGGTTTCCCTAAAGACGGTTTTCCTGAACCACAAGGTAAATACTATTGTGGTGTAGGTAATGGTCAAGTTAATGGTAGACTTTTTGTTGAACAACATATGGAAAACTGTATCATGGCTGGAATTGAAGTAACAGGTACAAATGCGGAAGTAATGTTAGGTCAATGGGAATATCAAGTTTTAGGTAAAGGTAAATTAAAATCAGGAGATGATTTATGGGTTTCAAGGTATATATTAAATCAAATGTCTGAGGACTATGGATTTAACATTGAATACCACCCTAAACCTGTAACAGGAGACTGGAATGGTTCAGGATTACATTGTAACTTCTCAAATATAAAGATGAGAGAAGAAGGAGGAAAAGAATACTTCGATGCAATATTTAAGACATTTGAGTCAAGACATATGGAACATATTAAATGTTATGGTTCGTCTAATGATATGAGACTAACAGGTGACCATGAAACACAATCGATTCATAAGTTTAGTTGGGGTGTTTCTGATAGAGGAGCATCTATTAGGGTCCCTATATCAACTGAAAAAGAATGGAAAGGGTATGTTGAAGATAGAAGACCTGCATCCAACGCAGACCCTTATAAAATAATCAATGTTATTAATGAGTCTATCACCAATGCTGAAGAGTTATATAAAACATTACATAATATGTATAGTGACGTTAAGGTGAGTGATGAGATTAAAGAATTAGTTCAAACCGAACCGATAACTAGAGAAGTTGATTAATGGAAAATAATAACCAAAAAAATAAAGAAAAGTATCTTTTACCTAAAGAAGTTTTAACTCACGTTAATAATTTGATTGGTAAAGGTAGTCACACTTTATCAACAGTTATTGAAACCGAGTTCTATACCCATGAGGCTTTAAATAGAATGTTAGAAAAAAATGAGATTATTTGGTCACATAAATTATTTAATGGAGGTCAAATAATATTAAAGGAAGGACTTATAAGGTTTTCAGAAACTTTTAATTACTTATATTTCATTAAAAGAAAAGACGAAAATACTTATAAGTTCTATACGATTTGTAAAGAAGAGTCATCAGATAGTATGATTTTCTTTTTAAAAAGTTATAAAAATTTAAAAACAATATAAAATGAGAATATTAAACTCAGAAGAATTACAAGAAAAAATTAATAATGGTGAAAAATTTATAGTAGATATGTATGCTGATTGGTGTGGACCATGTAGAATGTTATCTAAAATAATTGAAGGTGTTGATAAGAAAATGACAAGTGAAGGGCATGAGGTTAATCTTTATAAATTTAATATTGAGTCTGACAATCAAATGTCTGCAAAACTAGGTGTCCGTTCGATACCAGCATTACTTGCTTTCAATGGAGGAAAAAATGTTGAAACGAAAATAGGATTGATTCAAGAAAATCAAATAATTGAAATGGCAAATAATATAATATAGTGATTATATTAGGTCTAACTTTAGGTCACGATGCTTCTGTATCATTACTAAAAGACGGTAAATTAGTTTCATCGGTTTCTTGTGAAAGAGTTTATAGAATCAAAAAAACCTCTTATTTAGATTGGATAGCTATCGACTATGTTCTAAGTGAGTCTAATATTTCATTTGAAGAGGTTGATTATATTACCATAGGTGGATATGATGAATGGGCAACTAATGGATTTATTAAGGTATATTTAGATGAAAATGAGGATAACCCTTCTAAAGGTGAATTACCTACTTTAACTAAGTACGGATACGATGTATTAAAAGATAATTGGTTAACGCCTCCAAACATTGATAGAAATACAATACCATTCCTTAATGTTAATGTTGTTATTGAAGGTCATTACGTAAAAAAAGGATATCTAATTAATCATCAAACTGCTCACGCGGCCTCTACTTTTTATACTTCACCATTTAAAAAATCTGTCATACTGACATTAGACGCTTCAGGTGAATATCCTGAAAAAAGTGGGTCATACCATTACGGTAGTGATGATAGATTAGAAATTTTAGGTGCACCTAATACTTTAATTGGTGTATTTTATGACAAAATGACTGATTGGTTATCTATTGGACCAGGTCTAACTAAGGCAGGAACATTGATGGGATTATCGTCTTTCGGTAAACCTAATGAAATAGCTGTTAATGAATGGAAAGATTTTATAATTAATAATAACGGTAAACTAAGTTCAGGTGATTTAGATTTTTATTATATAATGGGTTGTAAAATGGCAGGTTTACCTCCACAAACATATAGATTATGGATAGAAAAAGATAATGTATTATACAAAGAAAAACCTAAGTTTAGTGGTAATAGAACAATACTAACTAATTCAGAAGTTGATACGGTAAAGGGTATGGACTTAGCATCTTCAGTACAATATATTTTTGAAAAAATAGTTCTGATGTTTGTTGATGAATTATACGAATTAACAAAAGGTTATAATGGTGGTAATTTATGTTTGGCGGGTGGTTCATTTTTAAACTGTAATGTTAATTATAAAATACTTAAAGAAAGTAAATTTAAAAACATTTACATATATCCCGCTTCAGGTGATGATGGGTTATCTGTTGGTTCTACACTTTATTCTTATCATCATATTTTAGGTAATGATAAACAAGAATATAGTAATTCAGAAATTGTATATACAGGTAAAAAATATGTTAATGAAACTATTGGTGAGAAATACGATGTGAAGATAATCTCTAAAATGATTAGTGAATCTAAGATAGTTGCTTGGTTTCAAGGAGGTTCTGAATTCGGACCTAGAGCATTGGGTAATCGTTCATTTATAGCTAATCCTGCTGACCCCAAGATGAAAGATATTTTAAATGATAGAATTAAATTTAGAGAATGGTTTAGACCATTTGCACCATCGGTTACTGAAGAAAACTGTCAGGAGTATTTTGATATTGATGTTCCATCACCTTTTATGTTATATACATGTCCTGTTAAAAAACCTGACTTAGTACCATCCATTACTCATGTTGACGGTACTGCTAGAGTTCAAACAGTTAATCAAAAAGATAATCCAACTTATTATGAGTTGATAAGAGAAGTTGAAAAACATACCAATATTCCTATGGTACTTAACACTTCTTTAAATATAAACGGTCAACCAATAGTAGAAACTATAGAAGATGCTATTGATTTATTTAATAATAGTGATGTTGACGCAATAGTTATTAATAATAGAATGATATTAAAATGAAAAAAGTTATACTTTATACAATGAAAGGATGTCCTCATTGTGATGAAATGAAAAAAATGTTAATTGATGAAAAAATTAAATTCACTCAGAGAGATATAAATAAATACGAAAAAGAATATGATTTATTTGTACAGGCTACTGATAGTGAATTTATACCTGCATTTATGCTCATAACTTTAGAAAAAGATAATAAAACATCAAATATACAACTGATGGTTCCTGATGAAGATTTTGATGACTTAGATGAGGCTTTAATAAAAGTGAAACGATATCTAAATTAATATCATCTCACCTACTTTATCTTTTATTCTCCATATGTTATGGTGACTTATTATTTCTTCTGAGAAATCATAATCATCTAAATTCCACCTACGAATTATTTCATTAGGGTCAAATGTAAATAAATCTAAAATTAAAGATTCTAACCATTCATTACTAGTCATTAAACTATTAGATGATACTTTAAGAGATATATTTTCCCAATTAATTGAATCAAACTCAGCTTCTGTGAAAAATTCTATTGTTAAATCACGACACAATCCTCTTTCGAAAATATTATAAACTACATAATTAAAATAAGATTCAAATACTTTAGAACTTTTTAGATTCTTCCCATAATGTTGTGAAGATTTAAATGTTTCAATACTACTATTATTTTTTAAAATCTTATAATCTTCAAAATTATTTAAAACACTTTCTAAAGTCTCTTTATTAAAATCATTTTTAGTTAAAATAATATTTAAGTCCGTACATGCTGTAAATCTATAATCTTTATTGTTTAAAGTATCTGAGTACGTTTGTTTTTTTATGATATCCGTTAATTCATCTTTAATAAATGTTTTATTGATATAGATTGGTTCATCCTCAACGAGTTTATCGTATTCTATAAGGTCCACAACATTTAAATTTATTTCTCGATTAAATAGTTGTTTATAATATGAGATAAGTAATTTAGATAAGTTAATTGGTGTTTTATGTGTGGTGTTTCCCCTAACCACTATAAAGTTACCATTATTTATTACTTGTATGTTTGTTTTATGATTTTTTGTTTCTTTTTCTATTTCAAGAATTATTTTATTGGACAGTAGATTAGTTAAATCTTCACCTCTTGAATAGGTTTGTATTATATAGTTTGACATATTAAATGACTTTTAAATATTTATTGATTGAATGATATAAAAAATATCTTGAATGATAAATACAAATAGGTATTTAAATTAGATAATAAACCCTTTTGTGTGTATTTATAGTATAACATAAAACCTTTGATTAATCCGAATGGCTAAAAACGTAAATATTGTACCTCAACCGACTGGAAGTACTTTACCTTATATATTATTTGAAAATACGAATGGAGATGTAATGTCACTTAATGTTAAAGATGACGGTACTTTAGTCTTTTCTGGTGCGACACATGGTGATAACTTAGTTACTATTGATAGTGATAGAGTTAATATTAAGGGCTCTATTCATATGGGTAATGATATAGGTTTTAATGGTATTATGTCCATAACTGATAGTGGTGGTTGGAAAGGAAGTGGTGTAGGATTAAAAGGTAATAAAGGTAATTTAGGGGATGATGGATTAAAGGGTCTACAAGGACCAATAGGTCCTGTTGCTAATAAAGGAGCTACACTTAAAGGACCAACAGGTGATAAAGGAAGAAAAGGGTTAAAAGGTATTAAGGGTATAGAAGGTACTATTGGTGACAGTAGAATATTCCAAAATGACGGTGATAAAGGACTTAAAGGAAAACAAGGACTCACTTCAACAGATAAAGGGTCGACAGGTGAAAAAGGTAACATAGGTGTCAAAGGTGAAGCAGGACAACAAGGACCAATTGGTGTTCAAGCACCAGAAGGACCAAAAGGACCACAAGGGTTAGATTCAGATAAAGGTATAGTTGGTGATAAAGGTAATAAAGGTTTAAAAGGACCACAAGGGCCTAAAGGAATTAAAGGTATTGAAGGTGATAAGGGTAAAAAAGGTTCTTTAGGAGACGTAGGTCCTAATTCAGAATCAGGACCAGTTGGTGATAAAGGACCTTTAGGTTTTAAAGGTATAAAGGGACTTAAAGGACCAAAAGGTATACAAGGAACTCAGGGAACTCAAGGACCAATAAACTCCCAAGGTGTTCAAGGACCAATAGGACCAAAAGGACCAACAGGACTGAAAGGAATTAAGGGGGTTGAAGGTACGAAAGGTTTTAAAGGTTTAAAAGGTATAAAGGGACTTAAAGGACGCAAAGGTCTAATTGCTACAGTAGGTGATGGAGGAGAGCAAGGACCAACAGGTGATAAAGGGTTAATTGGTGTTAAGGGTGATAAAGGATTAAAAGGACTTCAAGGACCTATAGGACCTAAAGGATTTAAAGGTCCTCAAGCCGATATAACTGAAAGAGGTGAAGATGGACAAAAAGGTAATATAGGTGAAACTTCTACAGACAAAGGTCAAAAAGGACCTAAAGGTTTAAAGGGAATAAAAGGTGAGAAGGGTTTAAAACCAAATAGAGGTTTAGAAGGACCAGTTGGTGGTCAAGCTTCAAAAGGACCACAAGGACCTGTAGGTCCAAAGGGCGACGACAAAGGACAAAAAGGGTTAAAAGGAATTAAGGGTATTAAAGGTGTTAAAGGTCCTGATGGTAATAGAGGACCTATAGGTGACCGAGGAAATACCGCAAGTGATGGTCCAAAAGGTACTCAAGGATTACTTGGTCCTACAGCTTTTAAAGGTTTAAAAGGTTTAAAAGGGCCTATAGGACCTAAAGGTAATAAAAATAGTCAAGGTTCTACCGGAAGTATAGGTAATACTGGACCTCAAGGTGATGACGGAAATCAAGGTAATAAATCAAGTGATAAAGGTCAACAAGGGTCTAAAGGACCTAAAGGTCTAAAAGGTATAAAAGGACCACAAGGAACAGAAGGTCCACAATCTAATAGGGGTGATATTGGTACTCAAGCGCCAGAAGGACCATTAGGACCAGTAGGTCCAATATCTACAGACAAGGGTATTAAAGGGCAAAAAGGATTTAAAGGTCCAACCGGTCCAAGAGGAGGAGATGGTGGTAAAGGTAATGTTGGTGAACAAGGACCAAAAGGACCTCAAGGTCTTGATGGAAATGAAGGTGGAGCATCGGATAAAGGACAAAGAGGAGAACAGAGTACCGAAAAGGGACTTAAAGGTCAGACAGGTAGTAGAGGCGCGACTTCTACAGATAAAGGACAAAAAGGACCACAAGGTCAATTAGGGAAAGAAGCCACGACAGGGGATGCAGGACCAACTAACACCGACAGAGGACCTTTAGGTACTCAAGGAGGAGATGGTCCAATATCAACTGATAAAGGACAAAAAGGGCCGAAAGGACCAATAGGTATCCAAGCTCAAAAAGGTAATCAAGGGCCACTTGGACCTGTCAACACGACAAAAGGACCTGTAGGTATAAAAGGTATTAAAGGTACAAAAGGTCAACAAGGACCATTAGGGTTATTAGGGTCACAAGGAGTAGATTCAACAGTAAAAGGAGCACAAGGTCCTACTAATAATACTAAAGGTATCAAGGGTATCAAAGGATTAAAAGGATTAAAAGGACCAAAAGGGTATAAAGGACCACAAGGGCCAAGAGGTAATGATTCAACAGTAAAAGGTCCCCGTGGACCAGTTAGTGATGTAAAGGGACCAATCGGAATAAAAGGACCAAAAGGGTTAAAAGGTAAAAAAGGTAGTTTAGGTGATAAAGGATTAATTGGTAGCGATTCCACAGTAAAAGGATTTAAAGGGCCCGGTAATAGTACTAAGGGTATTAAAGGTATTAAAGGTATTAAAGGTATTAAGGGTCTTCTTGGTCCTGTTGGTCTTCGAGGTGGTAATGGTGCGACTTCCACAGTCAAAGGTTCTATAGGTACTACAGGGCCAAAAGGACCTAGAGGTGAAAAAGGTTTAAAAGGTCTTACAGGAGCACAAGGACCAAAAGGATTTGAAGGTGAAAAAGGTCTAAAAGGTATAAAAGGACCACAAGGACCAACTAATAGTACCAAAGGTATAAAAGGACCTACGGGACCACAAGGACCAAAAGGACCAAAAGGATTATTAGGACCACAAGGACCAAGAGGAAATAATTCTACTGTTCAAGGACCACAAGGAATAGATGGTGATGTAAAGGGTCCAATAGGTAATGATGGTCCAGTTGGCGATAATAGTACAGTTAAAGGACCTGCAGGTGCAAATGGAGGTAACTCAGCAGTCAAAGGTCCAAAAGGACCAGCGGGAGACCAAGGAGCTGCATTATCTAAACCACAAGGACCACAGGGTCCAAAAGGTCCAAAAGGACCTACAGGAGGGGGAGGACCACAAGGACCGCTAGGTGACGATGGTTCTTCTGGAGGTGATGGACCAAAAGGTCCAAAAGGACCAAGAGGTCTTCAAGGTCTTCAAGGACCTCAAGGGCCCGCTTCAGACAAGAGGTTAAAAGATAATATTAAATCACTTAAAGGTAATTTATCTAAATTAAAAATAATAAATGGTGTTAAATTTACATGGAAAGGTGGTTCTGCACCTTATGGTAGTGTTAAAGGTGTTGATGTTGGATTTATTGCACAAGATATTGAGAAAGTTATACCCGATGTAGTATTTACTGGTGAGGATGGTTATTTAAAATTAGAATACGGTAAGTTAGTCGCTATAGGAATTGGTGCAATTCAAGAACAGAACACCCGTGTAAATAAAATAAAAGAAAGAATTAATAGATTAAAATCAGAAGTTTTAAATGGGTAGAGATATTAATATAAACCCAACGGGGGGTACAATACATTTTTCAGGAGCATCTAATACAAAAATAGATGTAACCTATAGTTCTGGTGAATTGAATTTTAATACTCATTTAAATAATGATTTTAAAATTACTAATCATTTAGAACTAAGTGGTATGAAATTTATGCCTTCTACTTCAGTTATTGAAAATAATAATGACGAATTAATTGATAATCAAGGTAATTGGAAAGGAAGTCCCATAACTGATTTAGGTCCATTAGGAGTTAAGGGAGTTAAAGGACCTGATGGGTCTGAAGGAGATGCTGCGGGAGATGGTGATGTAGGACCAGTTGGTCCCAAAGGTAATAAAGGGTTAACTTCAGATGAACAAGGACCAACAGGTGATAAAGGAATAAAAGGAATAAAAGGAATAAAAGGAATAAAAGCCAATACCGGGCCAGTTGGTCCAGATGGTAATAAAGGTTTAATAGGACCACAAGGTTCATTAGGACCAGAAGGTCCCACCTCAATTAAAGGATTAAAAGGTCCTCAAGGATTTAAAGGAATTAAAGGACCCCAAGGTTTAAAAGGTCCCATAGGTTTATCACTAAAAGGACCAACAGGCGATGATTCATCAAAAGGTAACAAAGGACCAACAGGTACGGATAAAGGACTAATTGGACTTAAAGGTGCTGTTGGTGTAAAAGGACCACAGGGTTTACAATATGAAACAGGTGGTAGTGGTGAACTTGGACTAAAAGGACCAACAGGTGGTGACGGTGATAAAGGTAAAACAGGGGATGATAAAGGTACTGAAGGATTAAAAGGGTTAAAAGGATTAAAAGGTCGTAAAGGTATTAAAGGTCCAGATACTGATAATGGAACAAAAGGAATTGTAGGGGACCAAGGACCTGAAGGTCAACAAGGACCAGAAGGAGATTTAAAAGGTCCCAAAGGTGAGGTTGGTGTTGTTGGACCTAAAGGAACAAAAGGACCCCGTGGGTCTATAGGTGATTCACCTAAAGGTCAAGTTGGTCCTGATGGAGACCAAGGACCAGTTGGTTTTAGGGGAGAACCTTCTAATGATAAGGGTCAAAAAGGTATAAAGGGACAAAAGGGACCAAAAGGATTAAAAGGTATTAAAGGTATTAAAGGTCTTATCGCTGAAGGTGGTGAACAAGGACCTCTTGGTCCAATTTCTGATAAAGGAATTGTAGGTGACAAGGGAGATAAGGGTCTTAAAGGTCTTAAAGGTAAAAAGGGTATTGATGGTAATAAAGGAATAAAAGGTCTTATTTCTGACCAAGGAGAAAAAGGTCCCGTATCTATAGTCGGAGAGTCTGCCGATAAAGGTCTTAAAGGACCTAAGGGACTTAAAGGACTTAAAGGGTTAAAAGGTATAATAGGACCAAAAGGACCTATTGGCCCCCAAAACGAAACTGGTTCTGGTGGACCTACAGGTGAAAAAGGACAAAAAGGGGGAGAAGGAGATAAAGGTAACAAAGGACTTAAAGGACCTAAAGGATTAAAAGGAATTAAAGGGATTAAAGGTGTTAAAGGTTTAATCGCAACATCTGGAGATGAGGGTGAAGATGGTCCAACAGGACCTATTGCGGATAAAGGTAATAAAGGAATTAAGGGTCTTAAAGGTAATAAAGGATACAAGGGACTCAAAGGATTAATTGGTCCTCAAGGAGATAAAGGGATTAAAGCGTCTCAAGGGGATGGTGGTCCGTTAGGTCCAAATTCAGACAAAGGTCAAAAAGGTTTTAAGGGTATTAAAGGTATAAAAGGACCAAAAGGTTTAACCGGTAATAAAGGGTTAAAAGGTATTAAAGGACTTAAAGGTGTTATTGGTGATAAAGGACTAATTAGTACTTCAGGAGGTCAATCAGGGGATAAAGGTCAAAAAGGTTTTAGAGCTACAGATGGCGATAAAGGAATAAAAGGTCTAAAAGGTCATAAAGGTGATGATGGACCAAGAGGAACTAACTCCACAGTTAAAGGATTAAAAGGTAGAAAAGGATTAAAAGGTCTAAGGGCTACCGATGGCGATAAAGGAGTTAAAGGTTCGGTTGGTGTAAAAGGACCACAAGGTGGAATTGGTACTCAAGGACCTCAGGAAGGTGCACAAGGACCCGAAGGATTAAAAGGACCCTTAGGTCCAACAGCTAATAAAGGATTAAAAGGACTAAAAGGACTAAAAGGTATTAAAGGTACAAAAGGACCACAAGGTACAACTACAGGTGATAAAGGACAAACGGGACAACAAGGACCTTTAGGTCCTACCGCAGAAAAAGGACCAAAAGGACCAAAAGGGCCAAAAGGATATAAAGGACCAAAAGGGTATAAAGGTATCCAAGGTACTAATGTTGGTCCCCAAGGATTAAAAGGCCCAACAGGACCACAATCTGATAAAGGAGAAAAAGGAGGAAAAGGACCAAATGGTGTTGCAGGACCAAAAGGACCTAAAGGACCATCTATAGGTGATAAAGGACAAACGGGACCAACAGGACCAACAGGACCAACAGGAAAAAAAGGACCAAAAGGGCCAAAAGGATATAAAGGACCAAAAGGACCAAAAGGACCGAAAGGTTTAACAAGTTCACAAGCCGGACCTACGGGACTACAAGGGCCCGCTAGTTCAACTAAAGGGGCAATAGGTCTTACAGGTCCTACCGCAGAAAAAGGACCGAGAGGTGATGAAGGGTTACAAGGTACTACAACAGGAAGTTCAGGAGATAAAGGTGTACGTAGTGATGTACCAGGTCTCCAAGGAGATAAAGGTCCAAAAGGTCCAAAAGGACCTAAAGGATATAAAGGACCAAAAGGGTTAAAAGGATTGACTGACCCCGATAAGACTAAAGGCTCAAAAGGACCAAGAGGTACTCAAGGTAATCAATCAAAGGTTGTGGGACCTACAGGTAATAAGGGATTAGCAGGACCAAAAGGACCTATAGGGCCACAGGGTAACCAACTTGTACCAGGACCTAAAGGTCTAAAAGGAATAAAAGGACCAACAGGTCTAAAAGGTCCAAAAGGAAGAAAAGGTCCACAAGGACCGATAGGACCAAGAGGACCAAGAGGTTTAACAGGACCAACAGGACCAGCGGGGTTCAAAGGTAATAAAGGTATAAAAGGACCTGCAGGTGCACAGTGTTATAAACACGATGTGGCTTATATTACTAATAGAGAACTAAAGTGTGAGCAGTGTGAATCGAATGCAGAACCATGTGGTTATAAATCCAATCTTTCAATATACTCACCAACATCCGGAGCATTATCAACTGGAAGTTTTGCGTATTCAGACACCGCTTGTACAGTGTGTCAATTTAGACCAAATAAAGGGGAATGTGTATTTGATGTGGAAACAGGAATTGTGACAATTTGGGACCAAGACCACGCTAATAATGAGATGCATCACTGGATGCAAAATGATTCAAAAAACCCATGTATCCTTAAATCTTGTGCTGATTGTGAATTATCTGATGAAAGAATGAAATCGGGAATTAAAACAATTACTGATTCTTTAAACACGTTATTAAAAATAGAAGTTACTGAATATGATTGGAACGATAAATATTCAGGTTATGATTACTTAAGTAGTAGACAAAAATTACACTCCATTGGTATGATTGCACAAGAAATTCAAAAAATTTATCCTGAAGTAGTTTATAAAAGGTCAGACGGTTATTATGCCATTAAATACTTTAAATTAAATGCTTTAATAATTGAAGCGATTAAATCACATCAAGTATTTATAGATGATATGGATGAACAAATAAAATGGTTAAAAACGTATATTAATTAATGGCTAATATTATTATATATCCTACAGGAAGTACTTTAAATAGTAATCCCCATATTATATTTACCGGTTCAGGTAGTAATGATTATACTATTGAAATTGATACGGCGGGTGATTTATTATTTAAATCTTCAAGTACTATTTTTAAAATTAAAGATAGTTCTGCCCCATTAGAATTTCCTGGTGAAGTTGATGTAGTAAATAGTGAATTATTTGTTGGAACGACAATGGTTGTTGATTCCTCTGGACATTGGGTTGGTCCAACGGAAGGAATAAAAGGACTTAAAGGTCTTAAAGGGTTACAAGGGCCAATAGGTGTCAAAGGTATTAAAGGACTTAAAGGAAAAGAAGGTGGTGTAGGACCAAAAGGAGCCATAGGAGATGTTGGAATAAAAGGTACTATCGGTTCAGATGGTATTAAAGGTACTAAAGGTGAGATTTCAGTAAAAGGTGATAAAGGTAATCGAGGACCACAGGGTGAAGATGGTGGTGTGGGACCAAAAGGGTTAAAAGGATTAAAACCTGATGATAGTACTAAAGGACTTAAAGGACCTATTGGATTAAAGGGAGAAACTTCAACAGATAAAGGACTTAAAGGACCTATCGGACCTAAAGGTGTAAAAGGTGTAAAAGGTTTAAAACCTGAACAAGGACCAGTGGGGGATATAGGTGACGATTCATTACAAGGACCAACAGGTCTAAAAGGTCCAACATCATCTGATAAAGGTCAAAAAGGTCCAAAAGGTATAAAAGGTATTAAAGGACTAAAAGGTGTAGTTGGTGCTCAGGGTATTGAAGGTGGTAAAGGTAGTAGAGCCACAGATGGTGATAACGGACTAGACGGACCACAAGGACCTACCGCAGATAAAGGACCAATCGGTAATAAAGGGATAAAAGGATTAACAGGACCTCAAGGACCAGATGGTATTCAAGGAGTAGTGGGTGTTCAAGGACCAGAAGGACCATTAGGACCACAAGGCCCTGAATCAGATGATAAGGGAGATAAAGGTATTAAAGGACTTAAAGGTATTAAAGGACCACAAGGACCCAAACAAGTTAGAGGTAATACAGGAGTTAAAGGTCAAAAAGGTTTTATTGCATCACAAGGAGATGAGGGACCAACAGGACCAACAGCCGAAAAGGGACCTAAAGGACCACAAGGTCCTATCGGCCCAAAAGGTATTCAAGGGTCTCAGGGTGACATAGGAATATCTGACAAAGGACCTACAGGTGGTGGTGGAGAAAAAGGACCTCAAGGACCAACTAGTTTAGATAAAGGATTAAAAGGACCAAAAGGACCTATAGGTCTAAAAGGGATAAAAGGATTAATTGGTCCTCAATCAACTACAGAAGGAGGAGTTAAGGGACCAACAGGACTGAAAGGACCCCTTGGACCAGCTAGTTTAGATAAAGGATTAAAAGGACCTATCGGACCTAAAGGATTAAAAGGTAAACAAGGTAGTGAAGGTTCAAAAGGAGATACAGATAAAGGACCAATAGGTGATGTTGCCGAAGGAGGTGACCAAGGACCTACTAGTGAAGATAAAGGTCAACAAGGACCACAAGGACCTATTGGTCCAAAAGGTATTAAAGGACCAAAAGGTAGAATAGGTGACGCTCCAAAAGGTGAAGTCGGTGATGGTGGACCTTTAGGACCCGTAGCACAGAAAGGGCCAAGTGGTACTACTACAAATAAAGGTAATAAAGGTTTAAAAGGAATAAAAGGACCAAAAGGAACGGATGGACCAAGAGGTACACAAGGACCAAGAATTACAGGACCAACAGGACCCAAAGGACCAACAGGGCCAGTTAATTCAGATAAAGGATTAAAAGGACCACAAGGACCATTAGGTCCCACCAATTTAGATAAAGGTCAACAAGGACCCAAAGGACCAAGAGGTGTTCAAGGTTCAGGTGGTGCTGGAGGACCAACAGGACCAAAAGGAATAACTGGAGGACAAGGACCGACAGGACCTACTTCACTAGATAAAGGAATTAAAGGTCAAAAAGGATTTAAAGGAACAAAGGGACCGACTGGTGTACAAGGACCGACCGGACCTAAAGGAACGAAAAATAATAATAAAGGACAAAAAGGACCAACTAGTACTGATAAAGGGATAAAAGGAATTAAAGG
>MDTC01106703.1_pt1 | contig 44276 bp, 50 predicted proteins | sample 811181 | NCBI WGS metagenome assembly MDTC01 (sample SAMN05326644, study PRJNA326480) | marine metagenome | isolation source: seawater | place: Pacific Ocean: North | collected 2011 | reverse complement strand
TTTTTGTAGTAATGCAAATCATGTGCCAACTGTACTTGGTGCTTCGATGCGATTTTAGCACAATTATTCTGCAGTTGCACTCAAATTTTTTTTCCAGAAAAGCGTGTATATTTTTTGCTACACTCGCACCAATTTGTAATGGATTGGTTTGTGACATTTGAAAGTCTAAAAAATCAGCGTCAGCAGGAAACTCAATATCTAGATAAAGCCTGCTTCCAAACGTTTGCAACATATTTTTACAAGCTTGTTGATCTTCTTCTGGGTATGTACAATCGCTACAAGCCATAAGCTCATAAAAATGATTCTGGATATTGTGTTCTTTATTAAAAGTAATAAGTTTTTCCAAAGCAGTTGCTGTCAGCAAATGATAGATTTTACAATTGCTGGCGCTAACGTCTTCGGCAAAATATCTTAACTCATCAACAGCTTGTGCTTTAGCTTCATGCATAAGTCGTTGAGGTGATTTTTTGTTCTTTGTCGTTCTGAACGGGCCCTTGAACGTCCCCTGTGGAAGGATGTTGTAATACATGCAATTCAGGAAACGCCACTGTAACACTTGAAAATTCAAGTTCGGAATTTAATTCTTTTTCTAACTCTTCCTCGGATATTTCCGTGTTAAAGGTTAAATCGCTTGCTAATTGCTCACTTATATCTGAAAAATCTTCAGTAAAGACATTCACCTTTTCCAACAACTCCTGAACGTCATCTGGATCGATTTGAATGTCTTTTTGTGCATTTACCAAATTCTTCAATGCTGAAATTTGCAAACCGTTTAAATGCATATTTTCAAGTTGTAAAATACGGCCTAATATTTGCGTTCGACGTTGGTCAACATTTTTGTAGTGACGTTTTAGAAGTAAACGTCGTTGCAACGTATGCTTTGTAATTTTTTTATCCCGTGTTGTTTTTTTTATATCAGCTTCTATACGTAAGCACATGTTTTGCAGCGTATTGTCAAGGTCTTTTAATTCGTTTATGTACTCTGAAATTTGCTTTACGATTCGTTGTCTTTTGAAGCACCACATTCTATCGCAACACTTATTTTGTCAGGATTTACAACAATTATATGTTCCTGTATAACTTTTGCCTCTGAGACACCGCTTATAAATGTGGGCATTTTACCGTGATATACTTCATACGCTAGCACTAACAAGAGGCAACACATTAAAAACATGTAGACACCAAATATAGACATAGCAACATATTTTTGTTCGTCTTTTGGTAAGTTAGGAACAGTAATAATAAGGCAAAGCCAGAAAAAAATAAAGATGGCACATGGCACTTCTGGTTTCGTAGCCATTTTAGACTTGTAAATAGAATTTATATAATATTTATTTTTAGTAGGGTCTAAGATACGCGTTTCGTAACATTCTATGATCGTGCTCCATTCTCTCAATAGATTTCATAATCCTTGAGTCGTTTATCATTTCTAAGTACGCATGTTGAAGAGTAAACAGAAGGTACAACATTACACCACCACAGAATAAAAGAATAAGTATATTTACCATGCGATCAACTACTTGTTCACAACAGAAAATTATATTGGTTTTTTTACATTGACATATTTCATCATTGCTGTCGTAATCTGGTGCACAATATTCCTTTTCCATTTTTTTTATATTATAAATAGAATGACCTGTTACCTAAAAGGGTAATGAAGTATATATTATTTTTTCTAAGTCTTATTTTTTTGGTAAAAAAAATCAATGGAATCGTGTTTGTCTTGCCGTTTGAAGTGAATAAGAAGGTGGCGTCATTAATAAAGCGCAATCAAGAAAATTTCTGTGTGCCTCAAAAATCGCCATTCCTCTATTTAATATGCCACGAAGCACCGAGATTTATTCTACACAACCAGACTCATGCTCTAAAGTTCAAGGATAAAGGTGTACACAAGGATAAGCAAAAAGATATTACTATTGCATACAAAACAGAGCAAAAACTGTATTATTTTGGTGAGAACGGCAATGAGAAGCAAAAAACTGAATTAATAAAAAATCTATAAGTTTTCAACTAATAGAGACTCAAAAGAAATGCTTTCTCCATTTTTTTATCATCTTGAAAGCGAGCATATAAATCAAAAAGTTGGTTTAGGAGACAAATTACGATTTCCTAACGATGCTTTCCATACTGTTTTGTCTATTGCTGTTTTTGTGATCACCGTGCTTTTGATAATTTTGTTAGCTACTCAAAAGAGTCTGCACTTTTCGTTTTTTTTGTTACATGTTGATTTTTGTATTTTAATTTTTGTTGTTGTTGTTTGCATCAGGTGCACGCGAGATTGGGTAAACACCGTAATCACTGCTGTAGACTCGGTATTTATTTCGGAAGAAGTTCTGCGAAGGAAATTTTACGGCGAACAGCAACGGCAACGGCAACGCGTGCGTAAACAGCCTGAACCTACGTATGTTGAGGTGCATGAGCAGGATACAAAAAAGAATGACTTTTTGTCGGTTGATATGGGAAAATTAGACGCAGCCTTTAAAGGTGGAATGTTTAACAGAAGTTAATGGAAAAGAATATATAACTAAAATTATGCTTAACTAAATTTAGATCTAATGGAATCTAACACTATTCATGCACGATTTAAACATTTTATTGAAACCAATCTCATGCTCGCCGTCAACGAAGAGGGCACAAAGCTGTACGAAGCTTACAGGGAATTCTCAAAGCTTAAATGGACTGACCATCAACTCCTTGAAAATCCTACAAAAATTCCAGAAAGCGCGGCAGTATTTTTAAGATTTGTAGAGACAACTGAAAATAAGCACGTAAAAGGATTCATTGTTGGGCGACAAGTTCAACTGTCTGATTCTATCTTTTCTCGTTGTTTAAACACGTACAAGAGTAGATATTTATGTGTGAAACTAAAAAATAAAGATTCTGTTGATCTAGGCGTTTTAGATTACCTAAACAAAATGAACGAGTCCCAACTCTTAATGCGGTTACCGAAGCCTGTGCCTTGTATGGCGATGCATACGGCACGTCTGATGCGCGAACTTTGGTTGGTAGCTAAAGAGAACAACCTTTCTTACAAAATACGGTCTGACAAGGTGCAACTGCAAGACATTTTAACAAAATGGTTTAAGAAAAACTACACGATGAAATGTGAAGAGGGTCAAATCGGTTATCCAAGAAGGCAACTTATGGAGGAAGCAAACGATTTCTTAGTGAAAACGTTCGGACCGTCAAAGCTTCTTTTCTGTCACGATCCTTCATGGCGGTGGTTTATGAAGAACATCATTGGAGTGGACGATTCTGTGCAAAAAGGACATTATTTGCGTTTGCCTGTATGGAAATTAGACGTTATGGGCAATCCAATTATCAATGTCAGAAAAAGCATAGGAACGGGGGGTGCCTTTAGTTTTGAAAAACGGCACGAAGCAAGATTGCAAGGTCGTATGATGTCAAAACGTGAAAGAGATACAATGCGAAAAGCTAGAGAAAACAAAAAGAAAAAACAAAAGAAAAATACATTGTAATTAAACAAAAAAGTCTTCCCACTCGCTATCACTATCAGGTTCGCTTTCGTTAAGTGACAATTCTTCCAACGACCCGTTCGAGTTGAAGAAGAAATTTGACGGTTCAGGTAAATTATCGAGTGTATATTTCAAATCTATTTTAAACATTTCTTTTTCATGAGGTGTCATTGCTAAAAAATTCATTGCAAAATTGAAACCTTTTATGTACGCTTCATTATATCTTAAATTTCTTATACCAAACATTTGTTGTTGTACATCATACCACAACGACAAACATTCTGCAAAAGCTTCCATTTTAAAACACTTGTATATCCTATTTCATAAACGCTATTAAACGATGCCACTGTTTTCTACGTCAAGAATAAAGCGTCGGAAGGACGCTTTAAAAGCCCAACGAAAAAAGAAAAATAAGTTGGAGCGGCAAGCAAATAGTGAAAAACGGCAAAGAAAGGAAGCCCACCGACAACGTTCACTTCATATAGCGAAAACAAGACTATGGTTGCGACAAAGTAACAAACTGATACCTGCAACATGGTTGCTACTTCTTCTCGTCCCAGTTCAAAGTCGATTGGATTGGCAATCTCCACCAATTTTTCAAATCGAAGAAGAAGTATTTAAAAAAAATGTTATTGATGAATATCACTCCGCTGCATCCACATCGTCAACATTGGTTACACACGAGCCTGTTTTAAGTAATACAGATTCAAATCCATATAAGGGCAATATAACACGGTTTGCTGTTTACGATCAAAATTACATCGACCCAATACCAGTTTTTGATAAAGACGGTCATAAAATAAAAGAAGTTTATGAAGTTTACGTTGAATGTTACGAAAGTTTAGATTGTGCTTATGAACTGACATCTGCAGACAGACACGAGCTTAGTTTGTACGCAAGCATGATTGAATCTTCTGGTGATGATCGCATCACAGCAGGTTATTCTCTTGGTTTGATTCGAAGTAAGGACACCACAAATATTTTAGGCATGTTTACACAAGGTTTTAGTGTCTTGTCTAACAATTACGGTTTTTGGATTCGCTTAGAGGATGCTTCTCAAAAACGTATCTACACAAACCTAAACGTTGTCAGTAAAACAATGGCTTTGCTGGATTTAAGCGTGCATGAGCGTTCACACTTCGATGAACCAACCTATGAAACTGGAAAGTCACACTGTGATGCTTTTCAAGCGAACTATAACCATCTTTTCCAACGTGCAAGTCGAGAGATAACGTCTTACGTCGCGTTAACAGCAATGCACGACGCATTTTCTTTTACTGTAGAGCTAGGATTAGTCATTTTGTCATCGACGTTAGCAGTAATAGTTATCGTTTTGTGGATTTTATTAGCAAACGCTTAAATACTTTTCAAGTGTATTGATGACACATCCTCATGCACATTTTTTGATCCCAATAAAACCAACATTTATGCCTATTATTGGCACAGGTTTTTCTTGGAATCACAGTGTATCATGTTTTCACCATGCTGTGTTCCACGTCGCCAATAAACTTAACAATGACGATACGGAAATGATGTTCGATCCATACTACTACCAGTACACGTTAAGAAAAAGAGGCAAAGTTGAGTTGGGAATTTTTTTTTTCCAGACAGAAGATGGTTTAGTTGTAGAGCTTCGCCGTTTATGGAGCCGTGGACATCCGTTTTTGTACACCAACTACTACAACAACTTTGTAATGGCTCTCGGAGAGTATACAAATAGAGATTTATCGTCGTATCTCCACCTTGGGTTTCGTCGGTTACCCGTGTAAGTGTTATGATTACCTTAAACGATTTAATATTATGCGATTTACTTAGTAAAGACCACCATGTTTACTTTCACTTTCAATCTTATTATTTTCAAGGTGTAGTATCCGAAGTCGGGTGCATTTACAAAACGTTTTGCAATGGGACACAAGTATTTCACGAACGTATGCCGTTCGATTCCTTGAACGATTGGGCTGATAGTTGCATACAAGAACTGTGTAATCTTTACGTCACGCGATTCAGTGCTTGGAAGAGAATTTCACATCAAGAATCGGGTTTGACACTCTACACGTTACGGCAACTCTACAATCAGTTTTGTAACGGTAAACTTCCAATTACACAGCAAACAATAACTACTCTTCGGCAACATTTGTCAGCATCCTTAACGCATATTGAATCGTTAGAAAATCAAAACAAGAAACTATGGCAATATATAAATGGAATGACGTCATCCATTGACTGTGAAATTATTCCGAAATCAAATGCGTTAAAATATTTGACACAAATGCACAATACATACTTGATGGAAAACAATTAAGGATTTTTTTTGTTGTATTTTTTCACCCATCGCTCTGCTAGAAGGACAGTAACATTTGCCATAAAGATTAAAATACCAGCATAAATTAAATAATGTTGTAAATTCGCTTCAATAATTAGAGCACAATCCTCAATACAAGTTGAATTAATTCTACAAGAAAAATTGATTTTTTCTGCCCAATCAGGCAGCAAGCAATCCCACTGCGTAATATTTTTAGAACATGTTACGTCGTCAAGCATGAGTGCAAGAAATTTATTGTTTACTTGCAATTGCGTTTTGTTGCCATTAGGCAAGTATTCGTGCGCTGAAAAATGGTGAAACCCATAATTTTCAGCAACATGCCGACAACGTTGCATTGTGTAGTGCTACAAATGTAAGGATGTTAAATACAAAATAATATAAATAGAGTTTTTACAGGTGATACAAATAGAGTTCGTGTTTCACTGGTTTCATGAATTGCTGGTGAATTTTTTTGTACGTGTTCATCTTCTTCCTTTGCTTTCTCAAATATTTTTTCAAATACTTGACCTCTTCGCTCAAATGTTGTTGAATCGATGCTATCATGCTGATATAAGCCACATGCATTGTTTGATAGGTTAAGTTCCACTCGTCGCGTAAGGCAGTCAGTTTCTTCTGCTCCAACAAAATTCTATGTTTGTTTGCACCTTGCTTTGCCATATTAAATTTGTTGAGTTGAAGCTTTAATTCATTATGCTTTTCTGTTGTTGATTGCAATTGTAAGTGCAACAAATAATTAAAGAAACCTTTCAAATTTCTCTCTTCTAATATTTTATAGGATAGTGGTTCTGTCATTGGTGTAATAGACCACCAGACATCACCTACATTAACAAGATGGCAATTATTCATCGTATGTGTCCTCTTAAATCCCTTATTACCGTGAAAAAATTTTGTGCGGAAAATAGTATGGAGATAGTGTTGTGTTTGTTCTATTTCGTCTAAAGTAGGTTTTCTTAATTTTAAAATTTCCATTTTAAAACACTTGTAAATTACTCTCTACTCCTTGCCCACTTCACTCGTGCTACATCTTGTGGGTATCTTTGCTTTGGTGGTGGCTTACTTATATTCAGCTGCTTCTTAAGCTCAATTTTCGAGTAAACTTTGAGATGCTTCTCTATGTACTTCTTTTCTTCCTCCTCGTCTTTAAAATCAGGCAACATGTGCAACTTTTTCAAATGCTTTTTCATCGCAAAATCATCCAGGTGAATATTCACTTTCTCATTACGCCTTTTAGTAGAAATCCGCAGCGAAAGATTACGTGCGGAATAGTCGTCAATAATATTTTCCTCTCGAATGCTTTGATTTTCAGACGGATCACCCTCAATAGTTAAGTAGCTGGAAAGTGACGGATTGACATAACGTTCTTCTTTTCCATGTCTGTTGGTAATCATGCCTGACCAGTCTTGTGCAATTAAAATCTTTTTGGATTCTTTTTCTGGTGCAAAATATTTAAATTTAGCTAAGGCATTTAAATATTGATCCCCTCGATAAAGTTCTTGTGATTGTGAATTTTGCAATTGCATAAAATCGTCCATAAACGATACCAAGATGTAAAACTTCTCATTCACACGCTCAATCACCTTGCGTTTCGTTACAGTTGCTCCACTCGCTTTTAACTCACTATTTCTTTTATTAGCTTGATTGGTATCCTTGAACGGCAATTGCCAAACGTCTGAGTCTTCTTCAAAGTGTGGGTAAAGCCTTGTCAGAGCTCCAAAAGTGGTTTCAGAAGACTTGGCAAACTCTGGGTAATAACTGTCGGCGTAATATTCTTCAAGTTGTCGTATGCATTTTCGAATTACATTGTCGTTTGGTATCGTAGGCATTCCTTTCTTCAACGAGTTTTTCAAATTTTCTTTTATAATTCCCATTAAAGAATTTTTCGTACCTATGAATACATAATTCAAATCTACGTTATCTTCAGCCAACTCAGCTCGAGCATCAGTAAACACATCCTTCTTAAATGACTGCCACGGTTTATCCAATGATATATTCTTCATTTGCGAAATGCCTAATCTGACAATCTCATTCCTTACTTTATGATCATGCTCTCGCATAAACTCATCTCGCATAAGAGCATAAGTTCGAATTGATGTATCCACCGTTGAATACAAAAGACGGTTTATGTCGCACCATTGCTCAATTGCCCTTTCTCCCTCAAACTCTAATGTCTCTTGGTAATATTTCCCCAACAAACTCTCGACTTCGTAACTTTGTTCCTTCCAGTTGTTACTAGACTCTGGATGTTCACCCTGATTGCTTTTTAGGCAGACAAAAGTTTTCAAATAAGATGCATAATTAGCATCTTTTCCCGTAACATGAATAAAACATTTATCGTTTTCTTCAAACATATGGTCTTCCTGCCAAGTTGGTAAGTTAAAATACAAGTTGTGCATCCACTTATGCTTAAATGAAGCTTGTGTTCTTTCCCGATTACCCTCTTCGTCCACAATGTACACAACATTATTCAACAAGTTAATGCAACAATTTACTTGCTCTAAATGTTCAGTATCATCAATTTCATCGGAAAACAATTCATTGTGTTCATTCTTATAAAGAACGCAATCAACATCTGTTTCGGAAAATGTGAATGCATCTTCCAACCTGTCTTGTAATTTATTACTGAGTAATTCGTCGTTGATGAAAAACGTTAATTCCTTGCTTGGGGGCGGGGACATGAACAAAATCATGATAGCGTCGTATTGTACTTGGGCTCTGCAATTGTTCCTGCATCTCTCAATACTCCGATTGTTCTTAACGTTTAAGTCTGGAAACTTTCGCCAATGCTTCGTCACCATATCAAAAATGGTAAAATCGACTTCGCTGAGGCCACCAACAAAATCTTGCATCATGTTAATTTTCGCAAACAAATAGTCAATATATTGCAGTTTGTAAATTTGCATAGAGTCCGCGCGTTTACGCTCTTCTGATGCGTTTGATTTTGCAGAGTTCATTTGGGCGACGCTTTTATCAGGGCGCGTTGTTTTCATAATGTACGTTTGGTGATCCCTATCCTTTCTGCCAACTTCGTACTTGTCCATATCTGCATTTGTATTTTCCAAAATAATACAACTAATATTTTTCGACTCTGTTTGAATGCCAAATTTGCCTGTTTCTTTATTTTGAACCGTTGTTTTGGTAGTTAGCCTTTGTTCAGTACGCATTTGTTTTTCCATTTCTGTCTTGCTCTGTGCCGCATGATTACCATTCGAAGAACCATAATTTCTCGTTGGGTCAGGCTCGTGTCTGACAATAATGCCAAAGCAAATGTCTGGTCCAAAAGCGTAAGCTTTCGCTGAAGCGCTGCTTTCCAATTTACAGACGCCATTGCATTTAATTTTTTTGACGACATTAAAACATTCTGATTTTCCTGTACCAGGGTCACCTTCTTGTGAAACGTGTGTTTTGTCCAAAATCTGTCGATAAGCAGATCCACAGTTCATTAATAGTTTGTAAACTTGACACTGCAAATGACTAATATACAAGTTGAATTCCATCACTTCCAGAACAAAAGCCATAAAGTTATCTTGAAAATGCAAGTCGCTATCGTAGTTATTCACATTGATATACTTGTAGGAGTAATTGTCTTCGGCAAGAACATTTGGCGTTTCCACTATTCCAAGCAAGTGATCGCCTAAGTTACAACTGGAGTCCGCTGCAAAAATGGGTTGCCCTAATTTCAAAGCTTCTTCAAGACACTCAATCATGACAGAATAGCGTCCATCCATTGAATTGACTTGAGACACTTTGTTTAATTTTGGATAAATTTGTTTGTTTGAAATTGCTCTCTGGAAGTAAAATGTATTGTCTCCAGGCTTGAATATTTTTTTATCACTGTAGTTCTCAACAGTTGGTTCAATAAACTTAAAACTTTGACCTTGGCATTCTGCATTAGGAATAATTCGAATTTTTCTTGGGCGAAACGTAGGATCCGTAGCAAACGAACCAGTTAAGTTTTGGTGCATCGGCGGTGCTAAAACCTTCCTTTCGTGCTTTTTAGCCAAATTCATTTGTTGCATTATAGCATTGATAAAGACGTCAGGTCTATGCTTGTTCGTCAAAGCACCTTCTAATAGATCCTTACGCTCTAAAAGAATCATATGTTTGCGAAATTCTGCCTTAGGTTGAAAAATCAAATTGTTTTGAGGAAAGTAGTTGCTTATACGAAAATGCTCCATGTCTACATCAGAATCCGAAAAAAACTCGGGTATAAAGTTTCTTTCTTGATTTGTCTCTTCATCCAAGCCTTGCGTCATGTTTAACCAATGCCTTACGTCAAAAACATCCTCAGGACGACATGGATGCTCTCTTTCATAAAGAACCTTTTTACTTTTCTTCACAGCATCTGGATTAAATAAAAATTTCGATTGAAAAAGTGCCATTCCACATTTTTGAGTAAATTCGACTACATTATCAATCTCTTTCCAATTATCTGAATATTTCGGAGGGTCATACTTTCTCTTTCTCATTTTTTTCAACTTTTCCTGGGCGTTGAATTCCAGAAGCTGACCAAACGTTTTGGAAATATTTCCTTCAGCACCCTCTTCCTGAAGTATCCACAAACGATACGCTGCCGTCTTCTCTTCCTTATGTTTTTGTGGGCAGTATTCCAAGCAAACGTAAAAACTTCCAGTCTTTGAGCGCAAGGCAACGTACGCGTCTTTATCATCCATATACTGATTCCACAAGGCAAGATAGTCTTCATAAGATTTTTCTTCGTAACCAAAGTCAGCTAGAAAGGATTCCTTTTCGGCAGCATCTAAGTTTTCGAATGCCGACAAGTCTTCATCTTCCGTTTGAAGCTCCCCATGAGAGTCTCTATACAGAATTTTTGGTTTTTCAGGAGAACCGTTTAACTCTGTTTCCTCCAACGGTTCATCCGCATCTTCGTCATCTTTCTTTTCAGGACCTTTCAGGAGTAGACCACCAACCACTGCAAACAGTTGAAAAAGTTGTATTTTGATACCACTAATGGGAGAGGTGTTCTTCAAATTTTTTTCAAACGTAGTTGTGTTTGGTGAACTTGTAAAAAGATTAGACGGTACAGTAAAAACTGCATGACTTTGTAATTTTATTCCCTCCTTGGCAAATTCATTTTCTTCCAACACGTTATGAATCTCGTAATTCTTCGTACTCATGGTGTCTTGCCTGACATCACCGAAGGGAATACAGCCTAACTTCGACATGTATGATGCTTTTTATTCTTTAGTGTGGACTCTATATAATAGATTTCTAAAAAAAGAGAAATAAGGTTTTTTATTTTTTTTAAAACACTTCAATGCCTAAGTAGCCACTGAGACTAAAATTCAATACACCTTTCTCTACTTAATGGACTATTGTAAGACCTTAGTAGGCTATGTTAGAAAAATTCTTCTCTTTTATGCTTGATACACTACTAATCGGGGCTATGAGGTTAAACAATGTTTCGGGATGCACTACGGTTTTTTGTGATTTTGGTAATATTTCAGCATGAACTAAAGCGCTGCAGACGAGCTCACTACAAAAATAGCGCCTTCGAAAACCAAAATAGGTTGGCCAAACGCCTGATATGGGACATTTTGCGCCAAGAGCGTAAAAACCAAGACCATTGAATTTGCAACCTCGTTGCTGCAAGCAAAAACTTTTCAACTTTGCATAGGCTTCGTCGGTTGTCCATATAGAACGAAAAAACCATACGCGACTAAATGATTTTGAGTGCCAATGCACTTGTTTTCCGTATACTATGGAACAAGCATTACCGCTGTTTGACTCATTTTTAAACCATATTTCGACGTGTACTATAGGGGCTCTTTTGCCATTTCTTCTTCTATTACAATTTGGTGCAACGTACGCGGCTATCCTGTTCAAGTAGTTGTCCTCTAAGGCCTCGCTTGTGATATCTAGAAAGCAGAGGACAACTTCTTTCATCAAAATTCCTACCCTATAATTTTTAGCGCCTATATATGCAAGAGGATAAATATTTAATATGAGTACACGAAAAGATATATTTCAACATCACCCGTTGTTAGGCTGGTTTCAATATAGCAACCGTTTTAACACACACCACAATTCACAATTACCACGGTTAAATCCTTTTGTAGGAACTTTTCACCACAGCAATACTATCAGTGATATTAAGTACGAGTATGCTCTACCTTTAGAATTTTTGCTTCCTGTATACTATCGTACTCTAGTGCTACCTATTAAGCGGTCAATTGCGACACAGACCGATGATGATACCAGTTTTATTCTTCTAGAACTTCCGTGCAAAAATTAGGGAAAAGACTATGTAGAATAGCACAAGCTTGGTCTAACATCAACCGTTTTTCTGGTTTAAGGTTTTCGATTGTTACTCCAAAATTAATTGGAACTTCTAGATTGTTAGAGTTTTTAGCAACGTATTTGACATAATCGTTAATTGACTTTTTTAAATGTTTTTTTTGCCAACCTGCAAAACGGTCGTACCTCTTCTTATTTTCGTCAAATACGGATAAGTCAAAATACTTTTGAAATTTAGAAACAACGGCAGCATCGTCTCGAAATTCCAATTTTGAGTTTGTCCACTTTTTGTGTAATGTGTGTGGCACGTATGGAAGCATTAACTGCAAGGAATGAGCACAAAATAAGTATCTGTTAGAGGCAGACGTATGCAACTCTTGCTTGAAACAAGTTCCCCAATGTTTTTCTAGTAAATATTCTGGCTCTCGTGAGTTCCATTTCCATAGACAATGGTGAAACTCGTTCTTTTCATTTTTTAAAATAAATACGTGTTCAGGGCCGACAACAGATTCTTGTTTAACAAATTGAGCTGGCCAAAGTATACGACAATCAACAAATGGTCCCGATGGAAATTTGTAGTTGAACAGTTTAAAATTACTAGATAAAGGTAATGGGAACGCAGCTGCCATATCACTTATATATTTTTTGAAGTGTTATGCGCTATGATTTGAATATGTTGGTGCAAATAGGAAACTCTTGGATTGGAACTCTCGAAGCTTGCGGTAAACTTGACCGATCGTGGGGTGTTCGTGTTGAACTCTGTAACGACAGGATTCGTTATGTTGCAAGGAAAGGTATTAGTCATATGGATGTAGAGAGTAGCATGGAACAATTTATGTTAACTTTTATACATTATATTTATTTAACAGCTTGTGCACCAGAATTGATTTTGTTTTGAAAGAAAATCAACAAAACATGGACTGTCTTCAGGTATCGTAAAACCATAAAACTTACTGTAATCAAATCGTTTATTGACTTCAGTAACAAAGAGTGAGAACATGTTTTTTTTACTTATGCTGTCGATCCGTGGAGAAAATGCTTTTCGTGTTGCTTCGCGGCGTCCATGAAAAAAATCATCTAAACTTTTTTCTGAGAAAAAGTATGCACTACCATCCTTGCCATTTGTTACAATCCATGAATCTAACAAACAATCTAGTGCACAATAAGTGCGTTGTCTCTTGTGCATATTCAGTGCCCCAATCAGTTTATCAAAACCAGGTAAATGTGGCCTTTGAAGCGAATTGAAATAAAAACTGATCTGGCACCTTAACCATTCCGCAAAAATAATAAGGTGGTGTTTTTGATCCAGAACTAAATTTACGTACTCCCTGTTATCCCGAGTCCGTTTTATTTTTTTTCTTAAAAAAGTGTCAAATTGTTCTTTTGATGTTGAACACGACAAATTATCTTCTGCCTCGTAATAAACTTTTGATGTGTTAACCTCCTTGATAAAAAAACGTTTTGATATTTGTTTAAAGACGGACGGCAAACTGTGTGGCGACTTTGACAGACAATGCCGATAATAAACATCAATATGCGTAAGGCAATCTGCCAAACCTTCGAACAATCCTCCATAAAAAAGGTAAACACCATTTTCGTTGCAAGGAAGACTGTAACAGTTGGTTTCATCGTCAAACATTAAAATTTGCAATGTTTGCAATTTACTAAGGGTGATGAAAACGTTGTATGCAAATTTTTGCTTTTGCAAATGTTTGCATGTTGCATAACTATTTTCTAAATGTGGTTGATACGGCTTTGGTTCACAAACATCACATATACCGTGATCAACAAATGGATCTTCTTCTAAATTTAAGGATATTGGATGAAAAGACCTTCTTTCGTAAAGTAACATTTTAATTCACTTCAGGTTGTCATAAGATGAATTAGGCTTTACGTCTTGAATTTCTTCAAATAAGACTATTAGATTTATTGCTACAACAACACCTTCTGCAAAACCTATAGCACGAATACAATGCGAGATATCAATGCTTTCTAGATGACACGTTGTACCTACGTCGTAATTAAACAAAAGCACAATAAAAACAATGCTTAGTATAAAATTGGCAATAGCTGTCAATATAGACAAAAAACTAATCATGAAGCAATCCAAACAACAAAAGCTTACAAAAAACCACGCAAGTTGAGCGTATGCTAGTATAGTAATATTCTCTGCTAATTTGCAATCATCAGTCATGTTTGCTACAATCACACCTGCTGCAACAGCAACTGCACAAACAAAAAGAATAGTAATTTTAACTCTTTTTAAAATACATCTTAATAAAAAAGTACATGGGTTACACATGGTTTAAATTAAGCTTTATATTATTATATACAATTTAGTCTTATTTACGTCTTTTATATACAATAGCTAACGTAATTCCTATAACCACTAACACTCCCACAGCAATTTTTTTGTAGTTTTCGTCTATTTTTTTTTCTCCACACATTATTATAATAATAACAATAGTCTTTTTTATATACATTTAAATTAAAACTTTTTTAACAGAATAAGTTTTGAAATACTGACTGCGAGGAATGAATGGATTTGGTGGATTAGAATTCATACTTTCAGATGACCCGTGTGGCAAGCGAACATGTCGAAAACAATACAAGTAAAATATGTCTTTTCCACATAAGCTTTGACCACGGTATTCAATTTTGAAAACATTATTGCGGTACAAATACAGAGATTTTGATGTCGTACATCCCAATCTTTTTAATTTGAAGTAGCAAACATTGCATGCCGTCCGACTAACAAACGATGTAATGTGGACCATACAAACTCCATCTGGTATTGAAACTAAAAAGTTTGAAGAAGAACTTCCGTCTTCTACTTCTTCAAAGACAAAATTAGACTCTACATGTTTAGACCAATTTGGGAGTCCAATCCATGTTGGTCCATGTGAATCAAGCAACGCCTTATACCAGACACAAGTCTGTGATTCTATTCCTCTTCGTTTAAGAAACACTGCGTACTCCTTGCCTTTTTCCTTCAAATAAGCGACTTGCGGATAGTTAACAACCCACTCTCGTTCATTTCTTGTTGTTAAAAATGTAACGTCTTTCCTTTTTATGATTCCAAATGAAAAAACGTCGACTTTGATGTAATCAATGCAATACGCAAAATATTTTTTGACAGGCACACACCTGACAGAGATTAACACAAACTCGGTGTCGCTGACTTGTTTAGCATCGAACGCTATACGTAATCCTCGAAAATGAGTTTTCCAAGTAACTTTTTTTGAAACACCACCATAATTTAATTCATATTGCTCGTTCGGAAAAGACGCGTTATGTCTTGCTGCCACGGTCACATTTAACTTTAAACCATTGAAGCAACCAACATCTTTCGAATATAAATTACAAACATTGCCATTAAAATCAAAGCATGGCCTAGAATTAAATTGATTTGCGTTTGATTGAAGAATAGTTTCCCTTTTGAATTCATAAAATTCTCCTTTGCTACCAGTGTCATCACCCGTACTGAAACCACCCAATCTTCTCCACTTTTTTATGTCTATAATTTTAAGGCATACGTAGAAAAACGATGCGACATCGTTGACCGTTCTTAAGTTCGGACAGGCTTCAAATATTAACTGCTTGCTTGGCAGGTATATTTTGCAATGCGTATACCAATACACCGCCCATATGTAATTTTTAAGTTGTGCCCTCAACCTTGCTGTAGAATTGACACTCTCCAAAAGGTTCACCGCTAAACTCAACACGTCATGTGTATATGGTAGCGATATCAACTCTTTTACCTTTTGCTTCTGTGCCTCTGGCCACGACTGATTCTGAACACAAATGTTAAATTCGTCATGTAGAAATGTCTTGTCATTTCGATCATATAAATTGACTTGATAATCGTCACAAACCAATTCTTTGAACTTCATCATGTAAATATTATGATCGAATTCTTCGTCGCTAGATGAATCATCTTCAGAATACTTATCGCTGTTTAGGTAAAACAGTGCGTTGTAGTGTATATGCTCCGAAAGATCAAAAAAATCTTTAACATAAACATCGTAAGGTGCATAGTTTGTGTGTGATAAAAAATCCAGTACCAATGACTCGCAATGCAACAAGTCATACTGATGCCACTGAACTTCCTTTACTCTTTCTGCACAATTGTGAAATGAAATTTTTTCAGCTTCCCTTAAAAACGAAAGAATAATTTTTATGGAAACGTCGGGTATACTAAGAACGGTACTCATTGTTGACGTGCACTTCGAATTTTTTTTAACACACTTCGCCTTATTCTGCATGGTCTTATAGTGCCTGTGATATTACAATAGCAAGTGTCAAGGTCATATTCATAGGGGTAATCGTAAAGTATTGGAAGTATTTGGAATGGATTTTTTTGTTTCGGTTTTCGTATAGCGGTTCTGCAAAATGGACAAGGAAAATTTCTGCCGTACTTGCGTATCATTACTTTATGACAATCTATGCACCAACTGTGTGAGCACCTTTTACTTGTAAAGAATCTAGTAGTGTCAAAAAGAGTTTCATAGCAAATATCACAATCCATTTTACATTTATTTAAAATGCAACATATAAGAAAAAAAAGAAAAAAAAGCAAAAAAAACGGTCTTATAAGGGAAAGCACCTTAAGACTAGGTTTGCATCTGTTTTCAAAAGCATGTGGACTTTTGCTTGTGGATTAAGTGTTTCACCCAAATCAAAAAATATTTTAGAACTTGAGGAAAGACTTTATTCTAGCACAGTGTTACCTTCTTTTTTAAAACACCAAGGTTTAAATGTAAGCCTTACTCAGGTGCACGTGAAACACGACCTTTTACAAGACAGCTGTTTCGAGAAAAAAGATTTACCATATTATAATCTATTGCGTTTGGAAACTTGTACGTTAAATGGATGCATACCTTCGTTTACTCCTATATGTGTCTTGTCCACAAGCAAGAATACATACTTGACAAACGCAACGTTTGTAGACTGTATTATGAAACTAGACTACATACGAGATTACGAAGAATTTTTAGGAACTACCAATGTCCGTAAGTTTTTACTGCAAAGTGACACATTAGAAGAAACATACAAACGTGTTTTACAATGGATCGATATTATTGAAATGAACGCGTTGTTTTTTCTACAACGGGCCAGAAAAGATGACGTTATGAGAATTAAAGAAACTATTAAATTACTATACGACCAAGTACGAACAGTCAAACGACAGTATAATTCTGTAGGGCAACCTTTTTTACCAAATACCCCAATTGAAGTGCAAGAAGAAATGCTCCCACCAACACAAGAATGGAAATCAAATATTGCTTTTTGTACAGTCAGTTATACATTTACTGATGCAGAAAAAACTACTACTGGGACTTTCGAATTAGCATACTCCATTCAACCTATTCTTAGAGGGCATCGTCTTTTTTATGCAGTACCAACTGAATATGCAAAAACATTAACATTGAAGATATTATCAAATTGGCCAGTTGTTATTGAAATAGACCATCTTGCCTACCTACCAAAACAACCTTGGAATGTTCCAATTCTTGTGGATTCTGGTGAACAAAATTTATTCGATTTTTACAAAAATAATAATTTAGTGAAGTCTTTCCAATTGTCTAAAAAAATGAAGCGTTACTATGACATTTTTCCTACTGGAACATTGGAAAAAAAATATAATAGACTAGTTTGTACAGAAAGCAATGGTATTATCACCGTTGAAAAATTATTTTTGTGGAATGAGAATGTACCTGAAATTTAACGCATGATTGGCATGAGTTATTATTTTTTTTGTTGCGTCTCTGGTATCGTGCACAAGTACACCGTTCACTGTTGCTTTCCACGCTGTGACTAAATGTTTGTCGCTAAAATCTATAATGACAGGTCCATATTTTTTTATTATTTTAATAAGCTTGAAAAGGCCACCTCTTTTAATTTTAGTGGAACTAAAATATTTTTGAAGTATTTTCTCTGGGTTGCCACCAACGCAGCCTTGGTGAGTTTCTTGCATTAACCCGTTAACGGTTACGTTTGTTTTTGGGTAATGATGCTTAATGATTTCATACGCGGTTGTTGCGTAACAGTCATTACAATTAGGGGCTTGTTTTGGTATGGTAGCCGCGACAATAACAAACCCTAGGAGCAACCATGCAAATCGTGTCATTCCTTGTAGATATTTTTTCAAATGGTATATAATATCATTTTGATAAGTTACAGTAAGTGCGCATGTTGCACGTAGTTTTATGGCGCCCCACGTCAGTTTTTGATACCAGTTTCAACAAAATTGTTGCAAATGTAAGTGGAGCTCCACACGAATTTTGCCACGCAGAGGTTGTTTTTACATTTTCAAAAATTGAATGGCAAACAAAACTTTTGGGATTAAAAAAAAACTACGGTATTATTTCAACCCGTGCAAAAGGGTTGTGGGAAAGAATTCACGCAAGCACACCTAACATTGGCGATGACGATCTTATGAGTATTTGCTTTTATACATTGTGGGGTAGCAGGTTAAGTTGTCGGTTGTTGACTAAACACGATGATTACGTGTTTAACCGTTTGCCTAATCCAGAGTACACAAAATCCATAGCAACAGAATTAAACGCAGAAGAAATCCGTCATGCCTTAGCTTTCTGCATCCAAGAGCTAGATAAACAATACGATATGTACAAGGCATCAACGTTTTGGCTGCCTGATATTTTTATCTCCAGACCTTCCGCAAATCAATTACCGCAAAAATATTTTTGTTCAGAACATATTGCTTACATGTTTAAGCAGTTAGGATTAGTCAAGTCTACAGTGCCAGAAAAAATTACACCGAACGGGTTGGTACAATTATTAGAAAATGTTAATAGTGAGTTAAAATTAAAAAGATAAATTATCTACCGTCTATGTTTACTTTATGAGATTCATCTATGTTCGAAAAACCAAAATTCTCTCCAGAAACATACGAAGTTGGATTACTATACTCTGTTGCAAGGCAAAAACGCATGTACGAGCTGGCACTACTTTGTGTAAAATAAATATGCTCTAACCCTGGCTCTTTATGCAAATCTATCGTGCTGTACTGAGTATGCATTTGTAAGACTACTTGTCCATCCCATGTCCCGTTGTTTGCTTGACAGTCAATCTGATTTAAATACAAAAAATTACTGCACAATGGCATCTCTGTTCTTCGATTAATATTATTTCCTAAAATTTTCTCAGTAGCTGACGTGCAAGGCAATTTCATTGCATCACTATTTGACAATTGGGTGTAGTATATGATACCATTTCTAGCACTAACTAAAGTATTGATTTCAGACACCTTCATTAAAGGCCCTGCTGTCCAATCACCAGCATACTCACACATTCCTGTGACTGTTTTTGATGTGGTTCCACCATGGTACGACGCCAATGATAATGTTGGGTTAAACGGAATTTTTGCAGTGTATTTTATATCTCCGTTTTGAATAGAATAAAAACAATGTGAAATTTTGTAATTTGGAATAATAACTAACCTGTTTGCGTTTTCGCCACAATACAATTCAGGGCGATTGAACCATTCTGAGCCTGTGAATTGGTCATAGTTCAAACCACCAACAATAGGATTGTCATTTTCGCAAAAATCAGACAGTTTTTTGGAGATGACGCGAGGAACATGTCTACTAAAAACATTTTCTATTTCCTTCAATTTTGCATCAATATCACTTGATATTGTTTCAAAATTTAATTTTGGTATAGTATTGATACATGGTACAGTTTTTTGTAAACTACAACAATCTGCATTTTGCTAAAGAAAAAATTAGGTTAGTTAGGGTTTGGGTTAGGAAAAGATGTAGTTGAACTTACATAAATGTAGTCTAACTGAACACACGTCAAGTTGTCGGCATCAACTTGAATGAAGAACAAAAATATGCTCAGCCAAAGCAGCATTTGATACTCTGAACAAAACCATATATAGTAAAAATTGTGCACGTCAATACTAATGTTATCATACAAAATATATATGCCCATCGAAGACTAGTTAAGATGCGATGTACAAAAGAGTTATTGTTGCAATTTTTGTTGTCAGCATTGCATTAGGAGCTTTGAAGAGCTTTCACCATTTTTATTTAGAACGAGCAGAGCAAGCTAAACAAGCACTTAAATATCTAGAAAGTGATACGTGCACGAACCACAAACTTCGAGTCAGTATAGGAAAGTATCAACGATGTGCAGAAGCTGAGTATGAGCTGGCTATTTCGGCAACGACGAGGGCAATGTATGATTTATTAGAAAGTTATAGCATTTGTGGACAAGCAAGGTGTGAAGCTTTGAGTTTTTGGTTCTACGAAAATAGAATGTTTATTTTTGGCTTTTTTATTTTTGTTTGTTGGCTGCTGTACCAATTTCTGGTTTATCAGTGGCAAATACAATCAGTAACTAAGTTTATGGAAAGACAAATATTACCAGTTAAAATCGACTAAGTTTAAAATATTTTGGACGACCTTTGCCTAAACGGACAGATTCTAACGTATTGGTAGTTAACAAACGTTTGTTCAACCTACTAAACGCTTGGTTGAGTTCAGGGTGACTCACTGGATTTTGAAAGGCGTTCGCGTATAGCACCACCGAAAATAGCAAATAAATTATGATTGGGTACAAAATGTATGTCATTCGCGCATCATAAGCGTTGAAGAGTTGAACAGGAATGCAGAAGAAATAGATAAGTAGAACTGCTTGAAGGTGAAGCGTAAATAGTACAGGCTCTTTTTCAAAAAATGCTCGTTCCAATTCTAATGTGCAGTGCTTCAATCTTCCAACCAATGCTTTATCAACGCCTTCCTCGTCTTGCAACTGTATAAGTTTGTCAAAAACACTACGGAATGCTTCCACATTTTCATCCGTTGACGAGTCTGCCTTTTTGCGAAAGAAATTTAAAATCTGCAATTTTATTGTTACCATTATTTTGTTTTCACCACTTCGAGCTGCAAGTTCGTGGTAAACAAAAGTAAAGTTGTTGGCATGTTGCATTGTTTCTTTCCATCTATTTCTTGCGTGGCTTATCACCCCAACATATAAAAAGCCAACGATTAAATTTAAACTATTCAGTGCCGTTAAATTAAGATCACCAGGGTCATTCTCTGCGTCTAGTACCGCTACCCAAAAAGCAGCTACTCCAATGCTACCAGCAACAGTGAAGAGAAACCACGTGATTGCTCTCCATGTTCCCGACATATCAAAATACCTATATATAACATTCACTTAATTACTAATATACAGAATACGGCAAATGGATATTGGTTACAATTCAAATGTTGGTCTGGAGTGCATCATTGCCAGCTTGCGGGACGAACAAGATTTTTTAAAAAAGAGTGAAAAGTTACGCAACACAACATTGAGAAAAGTGCTAAAAAAGCAGACCCTAAAGGACGCAAGCAATTCAGCGTTTAACGCCTTGGATCTAGTTGCTGAAGGTATTACTTGGGACGAACTCCGTTCAAAGCATTCAATGCAAGACATCATTGATTTTGGAACGACGTTCGCGATTGCCAAAAGTATTGGTTTAAAATGCAAGTATTACGGTGGCGATAACGGCTTGCATATTTTAAAACAAATGAACGCAACGGATGAACAAATTAAAGAATCCATAACCTCGCTACAAGATATTAAAGACGCACAATGGAGTGCTGATACTGTAAAGCAAGCTGGGTTTCAGCTTGAAGATTTGATTAGTTTAGGAAATGTGAAGTCAGAACTAAGCCAACAACAAGGATGGAGTATCAAAGAGATTGTCTTGGCATTTAATCCAACAGGCGACGAGTGGATTCAAGCAGGATATACCAATGAACAAAATTGTGACGCAGCACAATTTAAAACTTTTGTGCAACCAAAAACCCAAACAATGAATGTAGACTATCAATATAAGAAAAAGGAAACAAAAAAGGTTAGTGCACCTGCTGATTATATAATAACGTTCGACGAAAATAAACTAAACCGTGTAAAATTTTAGATGAGCTCAATTCGCGTAGAAACTGTACAAGAAACTATACCCTCTGCTATACCTACAGAAACTTTGCCAATAACCTCTTCTTTCGATGCAGACTATGTTGAAATCTTTCTACTCATTATGATTTTTGTGAGCTTTTTTCGCAGCCTCTTTAGTGTTTCTATAAACTTATGTACTAAGAAAAAGAAAGCATGAGCAACCTTGCTAAATCTAAACCAGAGCAACTGTCAAAGGAAGTTCAACGTTTACGTGACCTGTGCTACAGAGACACACAGGAAATTCTAAAAGATAAAAATGATTTGACAGAAAATAATATACTAGTCAGTTGTGACAACTGTTTGCAGCTAATTTTACAAGACTTGAACATCAAATGCGAAGACGAAGGAGATGATAAAAATATATTGGATCGCATACACTTTAAATTGCAAACTTTTGAAAATGAAGTCTTGGGCACGCAATCCATGTCCAGGGAAACAACAACCATAGAGTTTTTGATCGATCATTGCAATTTAGTTAGAACGAGAATGGAAGCGTCGTCGAGTTGTAATATTTTTTGAACGCGTATTTAAATAGCATTTTATTTGCTTAAACATGGATATTGTACTTTACTTATTCACCACGCACATAATCCTCTACTGGATTACATCCTTTTTCTATATTTACAAATACAACCAACGTCTTCAAGGCAACTGGCACGCAGTAAACAATGTATTGGTCAACCAGTTGGTTGTCACACCCCTCTACTGGGTGGCCTTTAATTACTATCCAGATCCACTTTCAGTGTATCACGTTGTATGGCAACTTCCGCTCATCGTTGTTTTGACGGACCTTATTTTTTACGTCTTGCATAGGCTGTTCCATTGGAATAAAACAATCTACAACAACGTACACAAGATACATCATGACTACGATCCGCCTATTGCTTGTGCTGGTTTGTACTGTCACCCTATAGAGCACCTGTGTGTCAATCTAGCATCTACAGTATTTCCGATGTTTGCTGTCCACGCCAGTTTAACAGTTGCTTTACTGTGGACAACCATAGCATCTATCAATGTGGTTATATCGCACTCCAACATCCATGGTGGAGCTCACACCACTCATCATAAATATTTAAATTGTAATTACGGCGTTGGAGGTTTGTTTATGGACCGCATGTTTAACACGTTACGGTAAATTAGTCAGTTTTAAACGCGAAATTTTCGGTATATCTGCTTGGTAATCATCCCCAATACGAGGCCAAGACTTTACTGTGGTATCCCAATGCTTACACCGTTTAGGAGATTCACTTCTTGATCTTCGTTTCCTGCCTCTTGACGGTTCTACCGAATCCATCGAATTAGATCTTTTCCTTTTCTTCACCTTTGAAATTTCTTTCTTCAACACACAACGGAATTTATTTTTGTCCAACAAATCTTGTTGAGAAACTTCAAATTCAGTTGTCTGCACATTTTTTTTTTTAACACGCACACGAAGCCATATCCCAGAAGGGTTGCTACTCGTTTTGCTATACTTGGTTACTTTTAAAACCTCAGCAATCTCACCTGCGTCAGACACAGGCGAAAACGTATCTCCTTCGGTTATCATAAGGGTATTTTTTTTAAGTCACTTAAAGGATAATAAACGTTGTGTTAATGGGTCTAATACGTTATATAGTGCAGATAACAAGGTTTTCGTGTCTGCCATTTCCATCTCTCTTAAAACCCGTAGTTCTTGTTGTACAAAGCATCGTTTTTGATCATTGTTAGAGTTTCTATGCAATTGTTTTAAGGAATTTCGTACAGCGTCGCTCAAATTATGCGAAACAACAGGACTTTTGTAACACTGTCGGGCAAGATTAAAATTGAAATTGAATTGAATTGGAAGAGGTGCTATATAAGTTCTCTCTTTCATTGGTGGGAAAATTTGATTTTTTAAACCAATCTGGTTATAGAGTTGTCGACGCGAGCCGTAGACAGATAATAACTTTTGCGTTGTCCACCCTTTTTGTATATGCAATTCACACAAGGCACAGGCCATAATAACATTTTTCTGCCAGGCAGCTTCGCACCCGTCACAAAAAGAAGACATTTTAATTTAATAAAAAAGGTACATTTATACATAATAACATATTAAAACCTAAATTGTCGAGAAAAATACAAATCATCAGTTGCCGTAGGTAGCTTTTCAATTTCAGTCTCTATTGGTTTTCTACATACTGGACACATTTGCTTTCCCATGTTTACCCACGTTTGTATACATTTTCGATGAAATAAATGACCACATGCTAAACGTACTACGTCTTTGTTATTGGTAAAATTGTTTCGACATATTGGACATAGTCTTTGAGGAGTCATGGCTCTACTTTTTTGTAACGAATCGTAATTTGCCAATAATAATTTAATTTTTTCGGATTGAATATATTGTGCTTGTTCAACTGGTGTCTCCTGTAAGTTATTTTTTATACTAATTGCTTTACTATTTGTAACTTTTACTAACATTTCAACAATGTTGTAATTCTGCATGCTTACGGCAACGTGCAATGGTGTATCACCTTGAATATTTTGTATATCTGCATTGGCATTTTTTGCAAGTAATGTTTTAACAACTTCCTCGTTTCTCATCAACACTGCCCAATAAAGAGGTGTACCTTTTCGTTTACTGTCTTGAGCATTCACATCAGTCACTTTTAAATTTATCAACGAGTTCACTACCGCATTTTTTTTCTTCTTAATTGCGTAAATCAATAAAGTTACACCGTCCCAATCTTTTTCTTTACCTCTATATTGTGAATTAAAAAAATACTTGTAATACGGATCATCAATATCACTTTGTTGGATAATAGTTATGAATTCGTTTACCAAATTGTCGTCCAGAATTTTTAACATTTGGCCTATTTGCTTTTGCATTTTCGTTTTTGTATCCTCCAGCATAGCTAGTAACTCAAGTGTAGTAGGTTCTTCCATCTTCTTTAACGTAGAAAAAAAATACATTTATAGACATTATACTTTTACAACACTCTCAAGTTCGAATTCATCCAGTTGATATTCTCAACATTCTCCATCACGGGTTGAAAGTCTTTTTTAAATGTGTCAAAACCCTCGTCTTGCTCTTCCTCAAAATCATAAAACACTTTTTCTTCTGTTTTACCTTCGGGCATATGAATTGACGTATGTAAAATGTTGTCTACACCGTTGTAAGTCACACGTAAATGCAACTTTAGAAGCGTGTCCACATGTTCGTTTATTTTAAAACAAACTCGATTATACTTGTATTCACGGATCTCTCGTTGAATAACAAGGTTTTCGTTCATACTCGTAAACCGATCTATTACATCGTCTTTAAACGAGAATGATACTGGTGTCATTTCTAAATCTGCATTGTACTTGCAAACTGCCACGTGATACTCTATTACACCGTTAAATGTTTTCGGTGGTACTAAACCAATAGTAAATATGCGATTCTCATCGCTGTCGAAAATAACTGGCCCAAACTCAAGGTTGCTTTCTATGCGCTTTTCACTACCACCGTTAATTGATAGGGGTGTTAAGGTAAACGAAGTAGTACAATTCACGACATATGACATTTTTTAAATCACTTACTCTCCAATTTCAGTATAGCTTCGAGTATTGTTAATACGGTATGTAACAAAACATAGAAATACTATGCTACCAAGGCTTGCTGCTAAGATAAATGTACTGACCAACGTAGCAGCAACCGTCATTTGTTGAGCTGCAACGCATTGGCACAACAGAAATATTATGAATAAGTGTGACATTTAAACGGGGATTCTTCAGATCGCAATGACTCCCAAGAAAAAGGCGTTTCAGTTGTAGCTGTTATCGTATTACGATTCTGTAATAATTTTATACACTCTGATTCCAAAGTTTTACAATACGTGCACAGCTCTATTAACACTTGTATTAATTCTTCTTTTTCAACGTTTTCCAAATTTTCTTTATACTTCACTAATATTTGTTGAATGTCCTGCAACTTGCTCATATCACTTCAGCAACGTCTGAACACACTTTTTGACAGAAATGTATATCACTGTTGTAATGTTGTCGTAAAATGTTGGATGACTACACCCTACCAGCACTGCTTATAGTTTTTGTGTGTGGACTTGTGATTGGCATCAACGTCGGAATGATTTGTTCGAGGTCTGATGACTCCATTCCAGCGTATGTCTTTCGAAAAGAAAATTTACCAGTCAGATATCCAGGATCACAAAATATGGGATTTGAAAATATACAGAGTATCAGCCATCGAGGTGCATCCCTCGAACCATCAGGCAAGAGGAGGATGGCAAACCAATTTAATTATTAGTTGAAAAAAAAATCACTAATTTCTACATTCTATATATTGCCTTTGACGTTGTGATAACATGGCTTCTGTAGCAGAAGTCAAACCTGCTCATGCTATTTTGGATAGCCGTTTAGCAGCTTACGAAGCTGAGATTCTAAAACTAAAAAAAAACAACAAAACGTTAAAGGTTGACTTGACAGAATCCACAAAGTCACTATCCAAAATCACAGACGAATTAAAATTATCACGCAACAACCTTGATGCCATAAAGACTGAAAATAAGACGCTCAAAATTTCTCTTCAAACTGTCACTGCAAAATCTGACCAACATGCACAAAGTATAACAACTTTAAAGCAAGAAAACGAACAACTCAAAATACGAGCCGAAGAAAGTGAAAAGCAAGTGAAAACGCTTACCTCAGATTTAAAGTTGACAAAAGAAAAATTAAACAAACATACAGATGAAGTTGAAAAGAGTATCAAAGATTTGAACATTCAACATGCTAAGGAAATTGGTAAAGTTCAAAATCAAAGAAAAAATGAACTTGACGAACGCATAAATACGTTTGCGAAAATTGAGAACAACTTGAAAAGTGAAATTGCATCTATGCAAAAACAAAGCAAAAGCATGGATTTGGAGTATAAAGAAATCATCACAGGGCAGGCCCAACGACTTCATGCCTATGAACAGCAAATTAATATTATGGAAAAACAAATGAACCGATTAAGTATACAAAACGAATTTAAATCCATACCAAGAATGACAAACACAGACCGAGAGTTGTTACAACTAAAAACCAAAAACGAAAGTCTGACTAATGCGAACAGGGAAAAAGATGATGAAATCAAACAGTTGTTAAACAGGCTAGCGTTGGTTCGTCTAAATTCGCATTATGACTTTCGCAATAAAGGACAATTTTAAAGTTTCTTATTGTAAATAAATTAAAGTTACAAATTCTTTTACAGTATCTATCAAAACCTCCTTACTTTTTTGTGTCAAATTCCTTAAAAAATGAATTAAGTTCAATTTAAGAGATTTTTTTTGTAGACGCCCTCAGAAAAAAAATCGAAATTTGAACTTAATTCATTTTTTAAGGAATTTAATTAAAAATGTTACATGATATAACCATACTAAAAAACTCCTTAAATTTTGCTTGTTAATTAAATTTTTCGTTCACTTGCCGTTGAATTTCATCTTCTTCAAAATCAATTTTTAACTCATCAAACTCTTCTAAATCTAACACTACTGATGGCCGCATTTTATCTTTCTGTTGTCTCCTATACCACAATACTCCGCCTAAAAAAAGACCTACACCAATCAAAATGTAACCGAACATTTTTAGTATATTAGCATGGAGTGTATATAACAATATAGAACAAGAGAAAAATTCATGTCAGTTTTATTGCACTTTTCTCGACTATTGAAAAAGGCTGAACCTCACTTGCTGGAAATAGAACCTGTCAACAACGGGACATGCAACTACGAAGATTCTATCAATTCTTCTGAAATTAGTGCCTACGAACTTTTAAACATTTCAAACAACCGTACAAAATTGAATCAACCTTATTTCTTTTCAACATACAATGAGGATTTGAAATCCCTTCTAAAAAAACACAAATCTTTGTCCTACATTGATAAGAACAAACCATTAGTTTTTAGTTGGAAAATAAACAATGACACATACACGTCTACAAGTCTTTTCTTTGAATACTTTATGCTCAACATGATGTACGCGACAAAACAGCTAAGCTTAGCATTAACGAAGCAAATTGACGATACAAACGACACGTTGAAAGATGTGAAGAATACTTTGTTGACTAATCTTGCTGTTTTGCCAGAGTGGAAAACGACAAAGTATGTGATGCCAAAGTTACCTGTGGTTGCAACTGAGTTGTACCTGAAACATCTTATTTACTTCACACACGCAACACAAGCTTTATATTTGTCACACGAAGACAAACTTAATCCAATCGCGTTGCAAACTGCCATTGAATTTTATGATAAAGTTTGGTACAGAGCACCAGTGTATGGTAAAATTGCTATCAACCACTTATTACTTGCAAAATCATTGTTACATCTACATGAATCACAACAAACAGACATGCAAGAAGAAGCTGATAAAAAATATACAATTTTAAAAGAATCTACGGAACTTTTTAATCTTGTTAGCAAAAAGAATTGCTTTTTAAATTCAAGTTTAGAGGCTATCGACGTCAATGAATTAGCAGAAGAAGACATCAGGACATTAGAAACGGTGCATTATGCAACTGGTGAGTATGATTTGAGACAGCTAGCACAACACCGTGTAATTGATCTTAAAGTGTGCCCGAAGACTAGAAGATTTGGTTGTAAGTGTAATAAATGATTAAATCGAAAGGCGGGAACGTCTTAAAATCAAAAACAACAACTTATGAAGGCAACAGTGATATCCGATTTATGGCATATGTTCGTAATTATGAATGTTTATTTTGCCAGAAAAAATTATTTTTAAAAACGTTTGATAACGAAAAATGTAAACAGTGTGGAAGTCAATGGTTCACAAAACTGCCTGATAAAAAAGCCAAAATTGTTGAAGCAATTTAAAAACAACGATTAAACCTATATTTATAAGAAGTACGAATAATAACATGGTGCAGTGTAATAAACTATTAAGTTTACAAAACTACCCCAACACATTTATTTTTTTAGCTCTATGCATATCATTATGCATACCCTCATACTTTTCCGTAGAATATGCTAAATTTTGGGCAGTTGCATCTAACTTAGCTTACCTTGTCCCTCTAGTGATCAGTTTGTCGGTAAAACAATATATGATAGCAGTTGCTGTATTTATAACATTTTTGGTTAGTTCGTTCTATCATACTTGCGCAACATACAACGCTTGCATCTACAACAAACATGACAGCACGTATATTGATGTGATGTTCTCTTGGCTTTTGCTTTACACACTAGCTTCGTACGCTGCGTTTCGGGAATATTTTATTGTCACATTGCCCGTGCATTTTTTAGTTATCATACTCACACATGAAGCTCACTGCAATCATGCCGAACTAGGGTTTGATTGTGAAGTCGTTCGAATAGCAATTGTAAGTTTGTATTTTTTGGTCCTGTTTATTACGAGTATTCGATCAAAATTTAAAAATATAGACATTACCGACGCAATTGTAGGCTTTGTCCTTTTTGGCCTGTCATTCTTTTTCTACTTGAAAAGCCACGGCGAAGACCTGAGAACTGTTTATGGCAATCATGCTCTATGGCACACCTTAAGTGCGGCGGCAGGTGCCCTTGTGTTGACAATTTATAAAGACTCGCCTATACATTCATTCGGCATAAGAGAATATGGCAGTGTACAGGAACAAAGGAAATTGTTAGATAGAAAGGATGTATATTAAAGGCAATATTCTTATTTACATTTATGCTATGACTAAATGGAAGTGGGGAAATGTAGATTTTGAGTTACAGCGAACTCAAATCGCAATTTCTAGTCTTGCTTATGGTATTTCTTTTGTAATATCTGTTATTTTAGTCTCAGACTCTTGTACTGACACCTTTTTTTTGCCATCTTTAATTACTAATATTATTGCATTCGTAGTACCAGCTTGGTTATACTTTGGGTATAAAAAAAGCATTACAGACAACAATAAAGACCCAAATGATGACTGGTATTATAAAGTTGGTAAAGCTGTGCATGTCATAGTTGCCGTATTAGCAACCATTTACAATGCTATGGCATTGGCATCTGCTCACTATTATGAAAAAATTTGTCCAGACCGTAAAAATGATGCACAAGGTATATACTGGGCATCTATAGGAAACATCATTTGTTACAATCTTGTTGCATTCATTGGGCATATCATGATGCGTAAACCATCGGAAAACACACAACGTAAAAAAAATGACATGGTAGATAAAGTTTCGGCATTGCCGTCAAGGCAAGATTTACAAAGGCATAGGTACAAATTTTAGGTTCGTCTGTAACGCGACCAACGATACAGTACCTTGTATAGCATTGCCTTGCGACGAAAATAGAGACAGTTTTGAACAAGAACAAGCAAGTGAGACTCTTGCGGCATGTTTATAAACTAATGAAACTAATAAATATTCATTTTAAAATTTTAATTTGACCTGAAAACTCTGTCGCAAGTTTACTGTGGATGACCCTGAAGATCCTACATCAGAACTTTCACTGCCACTTTCAATGGTCAAGTCATCATCTACTGTTAAATCAATGATGTTTGACTCACCAATTTTACGTTTATTTCCACTAATATCATTCGTCAAATCTATAATTTCCACTGCGTCATTGTTTTTTAATTTGCTAACAATTTTGATGCATCTAGTATACAGTTGAGCCAAATTCTTGTAATATTTTATTTCTGTAAAATGTTTTTGAGTCTTGGTGTCTCTGTCTTGTAATCTTTTCAATTGATCATTTCTATCCGTATGCATCTGTATATTTTTCTGTTTAAATTTTGTCAATTGCACTTTTTTCATATTTCTTAATTTAGTAAAATAAAGAATTAACTTTTCCTCTGTTATCTTTTCCATTTCGTCAGCAAAAAACTCATACCATTTATTCCAAAATGCTTGGTCAAAACCTTTGTCTTTTTCACGGTTAACTGGTGTTGACCTTAAAACTTCACTTATAAGATTTTCAAAACTAAACGTTTCATTGAATTTTTTAAATTGAGTTTGTGCATTTTTACTAAGAGGATTGCCACTACTCTCTTTAATCAAAAAAATTCTAAATTTTTCTCGAATATCTAAAAATAAATTTTCTGATTGTTTTGTTTTTGCATGTACACAACGTTGATACGATGTCATTAGATCCTCTTTAAATTCTTCTCGGGTTCGAATACTCATGCCTAAACGGAAAGTGATTAATGGTGGCACGGAATCACCAACAGCCATTTGAGCATCTTTTAAGTTTTTGCCTAATTGAAAATCCAAAGGAAACGTTCCTAAAATTTTTAAGTTTAATGGTTCTTGGTCAAACGTCATAAACCATTTTCTGTTGTCAGGTCCAGTTGGTTTCTTCTTAACGTACGTTCCAAAATTGACTGGACCCTGTGCACATAAAGTATAGCTTGGTTCATCTATGGATCTTGTCTGTCTGGTGCCTTTTTTGTTTTTGTCAGTTCCATCTGCTTTTACAGAACCTGCAAACGAACGTTTGAATTTGCTTGCAAAAAGAATGTTTAAGTCTGAAACTTGTGGTGACTTATCTTTATTTTCTGGTTTTGCTTTCCAGTATGTGATAAAGCCACCAAGGATTTTCTTCATAATTCCATTGTTTATTTTTTGTTTAATTTTTGTTAAAGAATATGTATTATGAGACTTGCCATGGTCCTTGTATAATTTATCATACTCTTTGTCCGCAACTTCAGCACATGCATCTATATAATCTTTGATTTCTTCGGATTGAATAATAAAATTTTTTTGATCCAATTGTGTTATCCAGTTTTTCGGTTGTCTAAAAACTTCTTTTATCCTTTTGTCATCTTTAAGCTCGCTTTCTTTGGTATTTCGAATAAATTGAATTAAAAGTAAATGCGCGAGTTTTGTAAGCTCAATATAAATTTTATTTTTTTTGTTTTCATCTTTTTCCCCTTTTAATTGTGAATTGGTTTTTCTTATTAAACTCCATACGTTAGCGTTCGATGCTTGCCCTACAGTAAATTCAACATTTCTTAACTTCTCTGTCGCTTTCGCATACTCAAATGCCTGTTTTACCGAAATAAAATTATTTGTATTTGAGTGTTTTAATAACTCAGACAAATAAGTGCCTTCTAATTCCTCCATATATTTTTGCAATTGTTCGTCAGTAAGTTTACCTTTGTCAAATGAAATACTGTTATCAAAAGCTAAGAAACGAACTCTGCTTTGTGGTACACCCAGTAGACTAAAGTCGTATGCTCCATACATATACTCGCCAGCTTCTTGTTTCAATTTCTCTCTCATAAAATCATAATTAAATTTTTTATTATTATTGATTTTTACTACTAACTTTTCTTTATTTTCTTCCTTTTGAAATATCTTGTCTGAATCACTAGCTAGGTGTTTATTATCTTCTATAGTCCACGTCATCTTGTATTGATAGATTTTTTTTAGATATCCTATGATACCTACTGTCCATTGGAATGTGCCAACACTGTCACCTAACTCTTTAGTGCCTGACTTTCTGCCTGTAGGACAAAACTCTCTACACGAAGGTGAAGCATGAAAGTGAATTTTAACCTCTTTGTTACCAATTTTTTTATTCATTTTTTGTACAATCTGCTCTGCATCAACCTTAAAGTTTTCTAATTTAACAAGTTTTGTACCGTTATTTTCGTACACTTCTACGTCACCAAAATTTTTCTTGTATAATTCTTGTTTTTTTTCATCACCTTCAATAATCAAAACAGGTTTAAAGCCTGCAAGTTGAAAACCCTTGCTTGCTCCACCAGTCCCAGCAAACGCGTCTATAAGAAGGTAGTCACCATCTTGTATGGGTCCAGAAGAGGCAAGTTGATTCTCAACTGTCAGTCTATCGACAAGGTAAGTTGAAGACTTACTTGTGATTTTCCTAGAAGTTCTAACGGTCAATGAAGTAGAACTGGACATCTTATTACAATTAGACAATATCATATTAAATACATTAAAAAAATTTAAGTGCTGGAAGCAACAGACAGGTAATAAAGCGTCATTAAAGTGTTGACTAGTATCATGACACTTTCTTTCATCCACCCGAGTGCAATATTAATAACTGGAATACTAACTAAAACCGCAATGTAAAAAGCTATTAAAATTGTTGTCGGTGTTAGCAGATGCAAATAAAAGCAATTTAATTCAATACCATTTGCATCTAAATTTCTATCAACATCGCTAAGTAACATTTTGAAACCTTCATTAGCAAATATGTAAGTAAATGGCCAGAAAGTAACGTGACCTAAATATCTAAACATATCGGAAAACTGCCATCTCAGGAAAAAGATAAAGTGCCAAGCATACCCTAATTCCTTAAATGCAGGGACAACATCTTCGCACGCATCAAATGTTGCTGTGATATTGCAGGTGTCGCACGTTTGCTGCTGACATGTCTCTTGGGCCAAGAATGGTAAGTATCCACAAAAGCAGTCCAAGAACAATGAGTTGTCAGCGTAATACAAAAAGTCGTGCACCAAATAACTTGGGACCGTTGGAAAGCACGTGGGTGAATAATTGTATACGGTGTACAAGTATCCAAAGTAAGCAGCTGCTTGTGCTGTTAAGGTTGCGGCAAAGGCAACTGGTAACGGAAACCGAAAGAAAAAGAATTGGAACACTTCGGGGCTAATGACTAATACAAACGCAACCAACAGACCATTTCCAACGTTTTCCTTGTGCGAAGTGTAAATATTGTCATTATCTTCACAGCCTGCGCCAGTTAACGCTTCCAAATAAAATTGTAAATCGTTAGGGAAAATTATTTTGGCATCTGAAGGTATTTCACCTGTGTAATTGCCTTGAAAAAAGTACGATATGCCTCGACCTAAATCAGCGAACGTATGCGTTCCATTGAAAATACCATTTATCAAATCACCAAATTGGACCGTCACTTCCAAAGTTCCAGAACCATAGATAGCATTATTAACTGATTCTTCTGTGGCAACTCGGAAGGCTCGTGTATACTTGGCGTTGTAAGAACTCACATTATCCCAATACGCTTCAAACGAAGGCACAATAACGTCTACAAAATCTTTCTGATAAAAGTTTGCTGCTCTTTTAAATTGTAAAAGAGTGTTGTAAAGAAAGTTATCTACAAAAGCACAGTTCACACACAACAATGCATCGGATGGACATTCAAGATTGGTGAATGCACCGTAAGCAGCGCCAAAAACGCTCATGTCGAACGATTCTCGCAAAGCAAGCATTTCACGAACGTTGGCGGAAAACATGACGTCACTTTTTACTTGAATAGACGGGTATTTGATTTTTTGGTTAAAAAACTTGCTTAATTCTTTTCGAGTCTTGACGTAGGCTGCACTCCAATGTGTTTTAGTCACTATGGTATGTATATCGCGCACCGCTGTGTAAACTCTTGTGCCTTTCTTATCTGCTTTGCCGTTAAAGGTTATTTCCAAAGAACGTTTTAAGTTTTTCCACGAAAAAGTATCTGTTCTAATTTGGTCTATCAGTTTTATAATGTTGAAAAAATGATCAGGGTTCATCCCTTGTGTTAACAATTGTGCTTTAAACACGTTAACGTTTTGCTTCTCCGAAGTGAGAAAAAATATGTACGATAATGTTGCCTTAAACAGGTCAAAACCCCACGTATACTTGCGCATCCAATTATAAAACAAATCTTTTGGTATTCCAATCTGAAAGTTATGTTCTAGCACATTGGCAAGCATCCGATTTTCAAAACATTTTGCCCATTCAAGTTTTTCCAACGGACTCATTTTGTCTATTTCCCAATTTTTGTATGCAGTAACTATTCTATCGCAGTGAGAGTTATCGTCCCACGGCATCTTGGTGGCAACTTCGTACAGAACAGAAGACGAATTCGACAACAATCTTCGCCTACGTCGTCCAAAAATTCCAGTAAAGAAATCGCCTACAGCATCACCAGCATCACTAACCGCTGAATCTAACGAAAATGATGAAGTGCGTTGTGGACAATCAAGAGCGTTGGTGTCAATACCTGCTTGGAAAACATCATTGATAAAACCTACAATTGTACAAACAATATCTTTCACAGCAGAAACAATGTCACCTATCGGACCGAGAAATACCTCATATAAGAATTTCACCCATACTGCTACATTTTTTACCATTTCTATTGCAAACAATTTTATCGCGTTGAAAAGTCCAACGATGGCAGCCTCTAAGTCTTGCGGAGTAACTGATGATGGGTCTGCTAAGAATTTAACAAATTGTGCCGCTGTCATAACAGCAGCTACAACGGTGTCTATGATAACCTCATTGAAAATTTGTTCAACCAAGGTTGCCAAATTTTGTATCGAGTTAAAAAGTTCGCCTGGGCAAGAAGATCCTGCACAATTTGCTAACGTATTGATAAACGTTTTTCCTTCAACGCTAACTTCAATAATATGCCTCGTAAAAACTTTAATCAACAATGCAAGAGACCTTGACAGGATTTTTTTGGATGCTTGTGAGGTAACAGCATTCATAGAATCTCCAGGGGCTCCTAGAATGATGTCAGGATCACCTTGAATGAACGCCCTTATTGTTCTTAAGCCGAGCATGACAAGCTCAAAAGGTATAGATATCAAATTTACTATACTGAACCCGAAGACCGTAAACGGGCGTTGAAGATTTGCGTCAGACACAATGGTATTTGAAATGACATTTGCCACAGACATCATGACGTTTTGACCTTCACATACTTCTGGCCACAACGTTAAGTCTAGCTTGGCTACATTTGCCGACGCAAGATACAAAAAGTTTCGTTGCTCTTTACGCAGAAAATTAGACAAAACACTGTACAACCGATTCAAAGCCTCACCCAACGGGCACGCTATAAATCCTACGGTACCAGTAGCCTTGCATGTATTTACAAATATTGTTTCTACCGTTGTTGTTGTCGAAAATTCAGACGTGGACAGTTCACAGTAATTGTCTTCAAAGGGGAATCCTTGGTATAAATTTGACGGTTCAAACGCCTGCACCGTATTTCTTAAACCATTTATTGATCGTGCCATAAAAATGTACAAAAATTCAAATATATTAATGCCACACCAATGCGATACGGCTTGTTTTGTGTAAAATGGTGTATTCAATACAGCGTTTGTAATGTAGTTTCCGTTTGGCAATTTAGGATCATCGATGCATAGGCACGCGGTTGATGCATTAAGATTATCGTCATAAACGTCGCAGCTGTCTGTCGATATGGCGGACTCAATAACACCAAGGTTGTAAACGGCATCATTACAAAAACCCGTGACGGGTGCATCTCCTGTGCCAAAATTAAAAGCACACCCTAACGATCCCGTGTAAAGATTGAATGGATTGTTCGAAAACTTTTTGATTTCTTTAAAATTGTAAAGCTTTTTTGGATTATTGTAAAAGCCATAACCATCCGCCTGCAATCGTGCAAATACTCGCAAACCTTCAATTGGGATTCGAAGAAGATTAAAAACGAATTTTCCTATGGTTTGTTGGTCTAAGGTGTTCAAAAATAAAAAGTAAATGATACGGTCCAAATGGTACAAAACATTTTCGTTTAAATTCATTTTCCCACAATTGTTGCTATTAGATTTTAAGTAAAAGTTGTATTCTTCTAAAAGCTCAAAATGTGTTGGCTTGTTAGGCGTCAATTGTTTAAAGCAAGGTGGGTCGTAGTCTCTTGCTGTCATAGGTCCTACGTAAGCTGCCAGTAAAGCTCTTATGTTTTCACCACTATCAGCCAAAGATGTTCTCCCTGACACAAGATTAACAGAGTTGTACCAAAAAAAATTGACAGCCATGTCGTAAGTTAAGTGAAGAACATTGATATTAAACGAAAACAATGCTTCAACAGGACAGCCAATACTGGCATAAAAGCTTTCTCCATTTAATCCATAAGCTGCTCGCATTTCTGTCATTGCAAACGATTGTAAACAGTTCTGTCGCTGAGTCATTGGTAATTGCATACAATCACTTTCTTTAATTGAAGTGTAAATTTCCTGCTCTCCGAGCACAACTCTTGTAACGTACGTAAGCCCTTTCTTTTCAATTGTGCTTATCATGTTTTTAGCATCCAACGATAAGTATTGACTGTGCGTTGCTACTAAGTTTCCTGAAAAAATAGACGAGGCTAAAGCTTTTGAAGCAGTCTCAAACGAATCTTTTTGATATTTAAAACGGTTTCTTGCGTCGGGTCGAAACAAGCACTTGACGCGGACATCGTTAATTTTAATTTTCCCGTTGCCTAAACATAATACCGAACACTGTCCGTCAACATAACTCAAACAATCACCTGCTGTTACACACTTTTGTTGATGAACAGGACTTAGCATAAGTTCAACAAACGACCTTACAACCCATGTCAAGATGACATTTCCAGATGCAGCTAACAAGGTAAGATGTGTAAATGCCTTTTCCATACTGAATACTTCAATCATAAAGTTGGTGTCTGTTATGGGCTTAACGTCGAAAGGCAATACGATGTGCTGAGTAATGTTGGCACTAGTTTGTGCAAATTGCAAGAACGCACCGTTGAAGTGTGCAAGAGATTCTCCAACAAAGACGGACGGCTTCTCAATCTCAATCCCGCCATTTAAATTTATAACGTTCATAACGGTATTAACTGCTTCGAACAACCATGCATCGAATAACTCACCAATTTCAAAGAAACCACTAATGATGTGAAAAAAAACTTTTGAAAAGTTTGGATATTCCAAGAATGGTGGTATAATTTTTAAGAATGTCTGCACAAAATTAATTGGTACATTCAAAAAGTGATAACTTATCCAATCGACGTTATCAGCTTCTATAAATCCATAGAACGGTAATCTTGCAAAATCCGCAGTGGCTTGGCAAAAACATATAAATGTATCAGGCAGCCACATAAATGCTTTTCTCAAATTTTCGGAAACAATATTAAACTTGTAGTCATTATTAAGAATGTTACCGTCGCCAACTATACCAGTGAATACAAGTGTTTGTTCAAGAATTGAGATAAAGTATTGTACAATATCCTTAAAAAAGCTTGCTAAACTTAAGGATGACGTGGAGCATTTTGTAGCTATTTGAAAGCTCCCAATAAATATTTGCCGTATCAGCAATATCAAAATATTGTACATTGGGGCTATTGCTGCAAAAATTAAATTTACAGTGTACATGATACTAAATACAATATTGTTGACAAAAGGTGTTACTACGCAAGAGTAAAATCCATCCATTTTTTCAAGTATTAAGGGTGCTTCTTCTTGCAGTGCAAAGGCTACACCACCTAGAAGCAATCCAAACAAAATAAGGGATCGATTATCCCACAATGTTGTTATTGCGTGAATAATAACATTAAAAACTTTAAATATTTGAAACAGTATGTCGAGTAAACTGTTAAAGATTTGATTTAAATATAGAAGTGCAATTTGTTGGTATGCATTTTTTCTATCTCTTCTTCGTTCCTCTCGTGCCAATGCTAATTGCTCCTGTACTGGATCTTCTTCAGGACGTCTATTTGATCGAAATACAAATATATTGTCCAATAGGAACGTAGCAACTACTGCGCCTAGTACAACACTAAGCAATATAGAACCCGAAACTGCCCACTCCCATATCATAGGCCTAACTTTACTATAACGGTTGTGTATGTATATATGTTACTTTCTTTTCAATAACTTTGAAATCATTACAAGTGACTTAAAATGTCAACAGAAACCGTAACACCAACCATAGCAGATGCCATTGAGAACCTGCGAGCTTTGCCGAGGTCGTTTCAGGACTTCATAAGAAAAGAAACAGAAGAAGCTGAAATGTTACAAAAAAAATCACCGAGAGAAACCGAGAAATTAGAGGAACCTGAACGCAAGAAAAGAAGATTATGTAGAAATAAAAAATCATCTGCTTTACATCGTGAGCGAAAGAAAAAATATATCGAACTTATAGAAGATAAAATTAAGAAGACTATTATCTTGCTAGAACAAGTAGATAAAATTCAATTCCCTATACTAGGACGTATCGACACCAACAAATCTTCAATAGGGTTGGAAAAAGATTTTTTCGATTAATTCAATAAATATATTTTAATTTAATGTTTTTTAATTTAAAAATTTCTTTTCGTTGCTTGACAAAAATTTTAGTTTTGCAAACATACAATTGGGACAATTTTAGTTGTCGAAGAAACACAATATTTTCGATACGGGAACAACAAATAATACTCAAAAACTTCATATTCTTAAAATGTTTAAGTTCTTCATATTGACGTTGCGTAATGGACGGATGACACAACGCAAAAATTTCTAAATTAGAAAACGCTTTGATGACAGCCTTCAAAACTGTTTTTGTGAAATGAAATCCGTATAACAAAAATGATTTTAATTTAGAATTGCTTTTCTTACAAAATTTCAATACACTCGACGTACTCAAGTTACGGCAAAAACTAACTCTTAAGTGAGTTAATGGCAATTGTTGCAAATGGTGAATTCCAAAAACACCGTCCACAGAGTGCAACTCAAGTCGTTTTAGACATTGCCATTGTCCTATAAAATCAATACCAACTTGAGTAACAAAAATACTATTGTGCATTTCAAACTCTTTTAATTTCAAATTGTTTAACGTAAACAGACCTAAATCTGTTATTGAAGAGTTACCAATTAAAAGACTTTTTATGTTTGAATTGCGTATTAAGTAACAAAAACGATCGTCAATCATATACGAAGAACATGATTTTAAATCTAACATTACAAGTTTTTTCATGTTTCCTAATAATTTATGTGCTTTTCGCGGAACACGAATGTTGTTGATGTTTAATGATTGGATGCACGAACCGTGCCGATTTAACATTGTGTATAATTGTCTGGACGTGATTTTGCGTAAGGAAAGGTGCTTCCACAGCTTTTCGTCGCAACATGCACGGAAAAAAGACTTATCAATAAAGCGAGCAGTTTGTAAATTAGTGTACAAATCTAAGAAGGAAACTATGTGACTTACAATGTCGTAAGGCAAATACATTCCAATATTATTCTTATGTAAATGTTATAGTATTTTTTTTTAACGTTATTTTTTTAACACCTTACTTGTTAACGAGTACGGTTCCGTGTTAATGTGTGCAACAAACTGAATATCACTCTTCGTCTTCTCATCCATCATATCTTGTCCCCATTCATAAAAAACTTTATAGGCATTCTTTTCAAAAACCAAGTCACCAATAGGCAAACCGTACGTATGATTATGTGGGTTAACAAAGAAAAAATCTTTCAACTTACCATCCTTGTAAAGCCACGCATGAGTAAGAAATTTGTACTTGTTGTATACTGCAGCATTCGATGTTGGTTCGACGAACACAAACGGGCAATGACTTGATAAAATTGCACACCATACGTGACTGATTTGATCACTGTCTCTTGAAGGTTTAACACTGCCTTGAAAGAGAGCAATGTCGGAATTAGTCAACCACGCACTTACGTGAAATGGTAACGTTAGTGCAGGTTTGGCCACCTCTGATAGTTGAGACGGAAAAATGGTCCGAAACAAACGTATCCAATCGTATGCAGCACTAGCTTGGTCTTCGCAATCGGCAATAAACGATGAGTTTACTTGATCCTGTATAATGCCTACATAATCCATTTTTCCAGTTGCATTGTAATCTGTTTTATACTTGATATTTTTATGTATTAACGAACTAAAAAAGTTTGCAATTTGAATCATCACAGCGTGAGCATGCGTGCTGTCCTGCTCAACGTAAGCTTTCTGACTTTGCCGTACAAAATCTGTTGGATACTTTCCCATATCTTTAAGATATGTATACAATTCCTTACTGAAAAAGTCTCGAAGAATGTGAATGTCTTTTATCTTTATATTCTGTAACGAATTGTTTCCCTTCATCGCCAACGTGACGTAAGGAATTTTTAAATCAGCCCTACCGTTCATTTCCAAATCCCAAAACAACGAATGTTTGCGGCGAATGACCTCTGCGCAGGGGTGCAACGATTGAATTAAATCATATTGTTTTGTCACATACTGGGTAAGGTTGTGATTGATTTCGTTTAAATCTTTTTTTGATGTCGATACAAATTGCAGTGGACTACCATTCTTTAGCACTTGAATTTCGTAAGTAATATTGCAATCAGGAATATTTTGCGTGCTATTAAATAACGGAACAAACATACATCTTTGCTTTAAAGCATTGTTGTTGTATACATGCACAATGCCGTATACCACAGAACCAAATACCTTAAACGGATTTTCCTTTTGCAACGTTAAAACTTTTGTTGACGTGTAGGGTGCAGTTGCATCTGGAAAAACAAGGTGTAAAGTACACAAAGAACTGCTTTGTAACCTGACTAATTTTAAGCTTACATCCATTTTGACTATACTTCTGTAAGTAAATATATTAAATAATTTTATTCTTTCGGTAACCCAGCCAAAACTGTTATTACTGGTGCGCCACTCAAATACTGCTTAATACACTTATTCACCTTGTCGTGCGTTAAATTGTCGATTCGTGACAATATTGTATCAACTGTCATTGACGAATCAGACAGCCACGTTTGATGATGCAAATTCATTAAGTTTTGAGAATTGTCCATGCGAACCTTTAACGAATTTTTTAGGTGACATCTTTTATTATGAAATTCCTTTTCCGTTATGCCTTCGCTCGCGAACTTGCGAATTATATCGTCAATTAATCCTCTTGCTTCGTTTAGTTTTTGACTAGAAAAACTTCCAAAAATATGCATGTAACTATCACTGTTGTACAAGCCACCTCGCAACCTTGCGTATGTGCCGTACGTCAACCCCTTCTCTATTCGTAAAACTTTGTTTAATCGTGAATAAATCCCATCACCTAAAACATCAACCGCAACACGCATGGCAGTAAAATCCTCGTTGCGACGACTCACATTCAAACGAACACCCATGCCAATCACACCATCATTCTTTCCTGGCTCCACAACTTTAAAGGTTTCGGATTTAAAACTCTTTTTGTTGGAAACATGATTAATCGTAGGAACAACTGGCTTGGCATTATTGCTAAAATGTTGGTAAAACGATTGCAACGCTTTTCCAACGTTTTCCGCAGACTCAGCACTCACAACAGTCGCTGAAAATGCATTACTAGAATCAAAGACTTGATCGATAAACGCTTTCAATTGTTCAAGAGTAATACTGTCTATACTCTTAATCAAAGTGTTAGGATCATTGACTCTGTTGATGTCTGACGCTTCAAACATTGCATCAGTGATCATTTTGTGTGCAACAAAATTCATATCATGCAAACTACCAGCAAGTTCACCTGCAACAATTGAGGCTTTTAATGCCACATTTTGGCGGCTTAATGATGGAATGTTCTTTATAGCTTCCGCAATAGACGTCAAACATTCTTGCAAATCATGACCATGATCAAAAGCTATTTCAAAAGTTAGGCGACCTTTATTCGCAACCAAATTAAAATTCATGTTCTTTTCAATCATATACTCACTAAAAGAAGCTGTTGTAGAAGGTTTACCAAAAACAAAGGTGTGTGCTTCTGTATGGTCTAACGTTGCACTTTTCACACCGTCCACGATGATTTTGGTTGCAATCTTGGACAACATTTCGTTTGTAGATGCAGGTTTTGTTGAAATTACAAACATGTTCTTTTTTGTGGTCGGGACTTGTAAGTGTTGCAACAAACCAAAGTTGCAGTCGTACCTATCCACCTTGTAGGCAGCGTTGTCAAAACTTTGATCAATGAGGTGTTTGATTCCAGAATCAGCATTTTCTGAAATAAGTTTCACATCAAAAAGTTGCTTGTAGTAATCAGGAGATTTTATAGACGGGCGCATCACGTTGCCTTGGGGCTGCGGGCACAGTACACCCAATGTGCATCGTGACGGTTGAAATGTGAAGTTGGCAACGCGTTTCATGTCGGCAGGAGTGACAACCTTTAAATGTTCAATTCTGTCCCACAAGTCACCAATGTTTCCCATACTAACAGCCTCCGTAGCGGCTGCAGACAATGCTTCAACACCGCCAAACGATATAGCGTTTTGCCATTTGTTCATCAATTTCTTTTTTGCCATGTTAAAGATATGCGGGTCAATGTCCTTTTGTGCTATAGCGGCAAACCATTTAAAAAGTGACCCTTGTAGCGTCTCAACTCCTTGTGGTGTTGCTAAACTACCTGTTATTTGGAAGACATTACGTCGCTTAGTGCGATTGTTCACAACGGCATACTGAGGGACCGCATTCATTTCCTTTAGGACAGACAGAATACCTATTTTTGGGTATTGCATAACTTCAGCAATAAGGTCGAGAGTTACACTGTCTTTGTTCATGCCCTCTAAAGAACGGAAAGCCAGTTGCGCCATTGTGTAGGGTTTTTCAGAGTATACAAACACTTGCTTCGGACCATTTTGTGGACGCTCATCTCTATTCATTCGCTCAATTTCACGAGGTTTAATTTGTGCGAAATGCTTGTGGACAGACCTTAGTATCTTCTGCACATTTGCTGGTCCGCAAATCACCATAGTTGCGTTGTTCGGACCGTAAAACGTTTGCCAAAATTTGTGCAACCTTTCTTGTGACACCTGTTCGACGTCTTCAATGTAACCAGAAGTCATCGTCCGATAGCCACTTCGCTCAAAGACGGCACTCAACACTTTTTCAGTTAGTTGCTTAAAAGGATTGTCATTGGAAAGCCTAAGCTCATCAACGACGACAGGTTTCTCTTTTGCGTCTCTTCCTGACACATCGAAAGGGCAGTATTGCATTCTTGCCGATTCAGCACCACTCCAAACATCAAATACGTGGCTAGGTATTACACTGTAAAAATTGGTACGCTGTTGTTTTGTTAGATTCTTTCTTAAAATTTTTGAGTTATAAAGAGGTACTTACATCCACTGAAGTTGAAGCATTGATTGTTGCTCCATGCTTGTCTAAGAGTTGGAAAATATTTTGTTTATTACCGACTAAGGGGTCCTTGAATAGAAGATGTTCAAGCAGATGGGTACTTCCAGTGTACGAGACGCGCTCGTCGTAACTACCGACGGAGTATACCATAGTACAACTAAGGGTATTGGTTACGGAAGGGTGAGGGATGAGAACAACGCGTAACCCATTGCTTTTTAACTTGAACTCGGTGTAGTTATCTGTCTTTTGTATCGTTTCAAAGGAATTTAAAAAATCGGTACTCATAATAAAGAAGTGCTTATTCCTATAAACTGCATATTTATATAATACATTTATTTTAGAACACCCAACTATTGTCCTAATCGTCCTAATGAGATCCATAACCAACTATTCTTTTTTTGTTTACTATTATAAATGGGATGATTGTAGTAAATGTCATTGGATCTGCCTGTTCTAGTAGTTATAACACGCACTGTTTTGGATGCC